>Ga0181422_1000090_pt1 | contig 27235 bp, 32 predicted proteins | sample 45SPOviralmetaG_FD_130147 | JGI IMG/M metagenome (GOLD analysis project Ga0181422, IMG submission 130147) | Marine viral communities from the oligotrophic San Pedro Time Series (SPOT) site, San Pedro Channel, CA, USA - 45 SPOT_SRF_2013-07-18 | ecosystem: Environmental > Aquatic > Marine > Strait...
GAAAATAATAATGAAAATTGGTTATCTAAAATGTACAAAAATCAATTTTATATTGATTTATCTAATGGAATGAATCAAGATAGTATAGATAAACTTAAACAATTAATTAATAATGAAATTATAAAAACTTATGGGGAAGATTCTTTTCAATCTAGCAAAAGACCTTCTTTTCTAAATAAAAAGAAGAACTGTAAAAATAATATATTTAGTTCTCCATCATCTAGTATTCATCAAAGTGAAGATAGTTTGGATAATTTTATTTTAGATAATAATCTAAATCAACATGAAATAGATAATATTAAAGAATTAATGATACATACTCCCAGAACAATGGTTCCTGTACTAACAGCAAGTGGTATGTCATTTAAAGGAATTTTATCAATTATCCAAGATGTTAAATTAAATAGTGTAAGAGAAGATGATAATTAATAATTTATATCTAGAAATTATTTGAACTGTAATTTGTTGTATAATCAGCATCATATGGAGTTACTGTATTTGTTTTACTTAATTGACTCCTTGTACTATTAACTGTATTATCATCTAAACATTGTATATTAGTATTGCTACTAAATTGTTTTATCCCTGTCATTTTTTGAGAATTATTACCAGGTCTATTATTACCTGGGTAATGAAATAATCCTTCAACAGGTCCATTCGCACTTCTTAAATTTTCATTAGTCATATATACTACATCTGGTTTAACAGGATAATTACCATGGGCACCATTAAATGGTTCGCCAGTATATAATCCTCCATTTAATTTAGGAGGAGGTGCTTCCATATAACCATATTTTTCAAACTCATATAATCCATAGTTAAGTTGACTCATATTTAATTATACTAATATAAATTATTTAAATAATAAAATATAATTTATAAATAATATAAAATTTAATAAAATTTCAAATTAATTAAAATTTAGAATTAATTAAAATTTGAATTAATTAAAATTTAATATTATTTTTAATAAAATGTTATCTATTTTATATCCACTACTATATGTAGTTACTATCAGCTCACATTCGTTATATTTTTTTATATGGAACTTTCCACAAAAATTTATAAATTTAACAAAAAATATTAATTCAAATCCTGTTTGTGTTATGTATTATTTATGTGTTTTACAAAAATTATTACAATTTACTTTGATATTTATAATTAGTTATTTAAATAAAACATTAATCCCATATTTATTAAATTTAAATTTAATTAAAATTTTATTAATTTTAACAGGTCAAACTTTAAATATGTCAGTTTACAGTAAATTAGGAATAACTGGTGTATATTATGGAAATAAGTTTGGTTATAAAACTAAATGGATCACATCATTTCCATATAATATATTAAGTAATCCACAATATATTGGTTGTATTTTAACATTTTTAGGATTATATGGATTAATTGACACACATTATATAATATATTCAATAATATTGTATTTAATTACGATGTATTTTGAATCTTTACCATCTATCAAACCATTACTTAAAAAAACATTAGATACAAATAATTCACTTTGTTAATAAAACTAGTGAAAGAAAAACTAATATTAATACTATAACACTTCCAATTGCTACACCTGCTTTTGCTGTATTACTTGTATTCATATCTCCAATTTTTTTAAATCTATCTGGTAATTTGTATTCTAACTTAGGAAATGGAACATAAAATGAATTAAATGTTTCTTCATTATTTGTATTATTTTGTGTATTATTTACTTGATTATTTTTTTTAATATTATTAGTTGCTTTTAAAGCATTATTATTAGTTCTTGGTTTTGGTACATTATTATTAGTTCTTGGTTTTGGTACATTATTATTAGTTCTTGGTTTTGGTAGATTATTATTTGTTCTTGGTTTTGGTAGATTATTATTAGTAAGTTTTGGTTCTGAAATATTATTAGTTGTTCTTGGTTTTGGTAGATTATTAGTTCTTAGTTTTGGAACATTATTATTAGTTCTTAGTTTTGGAACATTATTATCAGTTGGTTTTGGTAGATTATTATTAGTTAGTTTTGGTTCTGAAATATTATTAGTTGTTCTTGATAAATTTCTACTTAATTTCAGTCTATTATTATTATTTAGTTTTGGTGCATTATTAGGAATATTTGCTTGTGATGGATTAGATAGAATTTGTTTACCTACTTGTTTTGACCTGACATTATTACTCTGTTTTAATGGATTATTATTACTTTTTGGTTGTGATACAGATAGTTGCGGACTAGATTGAGTTTGTGGCAGAGGTGGCGGAGGTGGAATATATTCTCTAGATTTAGGGTTATTTCCTGGCAACAATGGTAAATTAGATAATGATGGTGGAGGATCCAATAAAACAGTTGAAGAATTACTATTGGAACTATTACTCATAATTTTAATTAAATAAAATATATTTATTTAAATAATAAATAATTTAAATAATAAATAAGTTAAATTAATAAAATGGAACAACCAGCGCAAAAAATTGAGCCTCTTGATATTAAACAAATTATAATTGATTGTAAAAAGTATAGAAATAAAAATGAAAAATTAAATTATTTAAAAAAATATAAATATATTCAACAAGATTATAAATTTTTATATAATATAATTATTGATAATGATTTGAATAATAATAATTTAAATGATGTAAAAATACTAAATTATATGTTACAACAAACAGATAATATCAAAAATAATAAAGTTTCTCAAAAAGACGGTGAAGTTGCAGTAGGTTCATTACTAGTTGACACATATGTCAAACCAATGCTAGATAAAAAGAATAAAAAATAATTATTTTTTACAAAATATATTATAATTTAAACACCAATTTAAACAATATTTTTTATTATGATTATATAATTTTTTTAAATAATCCTTTTCATTTTCATTTGGATTGTTATTGAAATATTCAATTAAATCTATTGTTTTATTAATATAATTTATTTGTCTTTCTGTATACCATTTATTATAATTTAATATATCTTCTACTAAATCATATGGAGGAACAATATTATTGTCATGTAAAATATTTAAATCTTTATTTATTATTATTTTTTTAAACATTTCAATATATGATATAATATTATCATCTAATTGATCTAAATTGTTAAAATTTTTACATAATATATATTTTTCACTATTTGCAGGACGACTTGTATAAGGCTTTATGATATATACATCTTTAAAGAATAATGTTAATATATATAAAATTTTAATACTAATTTTTGAATAAATATCATATACTTTAATTAAACAATTCCCATTATTTTTTAATAATTTCAAAATAATATAAATCTCAGAAACTAAAAATAATAAAAAATCTGATTCTTGTGTATTATAGTTACAACTAAAATCAAATCCTCCATCAGCAGTTATGAATTCACAACTAGATTCTTCTACATTATAGATAAATTTATTTATATTATCAATTGAATATAAATCTCCATTACCATCTTCTTTTTTATTTAAATTTATATTAAATCTATCAATCATATTTTTTTTTATTTTCCATTTTGGAATATTATTAGAATTTGAAAATAAAGTAATTCCATAAATTTCCAAATTATTTAAATTAATATCATTATTTAGATTATCATGTATATATTTATAAATACATTCAATAAAACCACCTGGACCTTCAGCAATATGAGCAGTTTTTAATTGACATATATTAAGTTTATTAATATCAAGAATATCTTTAAAGTCGTAAATAATTTCCCATAATTTAAAATAACTTCTACTAATTGGATAAATATTGCTAATATTTTTATAATCATTCATAGATGATGATGTATAAACAAATTCGTATTCATTTGAGAACTTTTTAAATTTATCCCATAACGCACAATTATTTTCATAATAAGCATTTATTCTATTTTTTGCATTATTTAATTTTTCATTTAAATTTAAATTTTCTTTATAAAGTATTTTTTTGTTACTAGATGTTTGATTTGAATAAGAATTAAATTTGTAAATCAAGTTGTCTTTAATTTTAGAATTATACATTCCATAAATTTGAGATAAAATCTCTAATACTTAATTTATTAAATAATTTTTTAAATAATATTTTTAAGATGTTCGCATATCATATCATCAACAAAATTATTATCAACGGAATAATATACCTTTCCAATATTGGATTTAACAATTCTTTCTGCACAATGCTTACATGGTTTTGACATCTTTAAAGTATCATCACATTTCTTTATTCTTACAATATACAAACAACAATTCTTTCTAATCTTTTTATTTCTAAACTTAATAATTTTATTTAAATTATTTAATGCATCAATTTCAGCATGAATACTATTCATTTCTTCAAAATCATGAGTAATATTATGTCCACGAGCAACTACTTTCTTATTATGTACAATAATACAACCATGTTGATGTGTTAAATCTGATTTATATGCTTCTTTCTTTGCTTCAAATAGATATTGATAGTGTCTGTTTTTTATATTTTGATAAGGCTGAGGATTATATAAAAACTGATATTTTAATTGTTGAATTTTAATTAATTTAATTAAATTTAAAATTAATTCAGAACTAAAATTTTTATTAATTTTATCTTGAATATTTTTGTTATTTGCTACAAAATAATTTAAAATATAAAATTCTAGATTATGAGGTTGTAAAATAAATTGATTGAAATCAAAAGATGAATCAACAAGTGACATCATTATACATAATTATATAATTTAGTTTTATATAATTAAAAAAATTCAAATTTTATTTTTATTTGAAAGTATTATTTAATTAAATGTTTTTGTGAATTTGCAATATTTATAACTAGCATTCTTAATAGGTGTATTAGATTTAAATAATTTATTAATTATAACTAGTTAAAATAGTTTTATATATGATTATTTAAAAATATATTATACATATGTATTTAATAATGTTTTATGTTATAAAAAGTGATTATACACAAAATTATAAAAAACCATATAAAGAATCAATTATATTAATTTATCAGTTTTTTATTCATAGTAATGAAGAACGATATAGTGAAATTAAACAATGTTTAAAATTTAATGTTGAGAATAATAATATATCAAAAATTATACTTTTAAATGAGAGAATTTACACAAATCAAGAATTGGGAATTAAAAGTGATAAAATAACTCAGTTAGATATTAAAAAAAGGATAGTATTCTCAGATATATTTGACTTGGTAGACAGAATGAATTTAAAAGGATATATCATAACATGTAATGCAGATATATTTTTTGATAATACATTATTAAATATTTATTTAAGTGGAATTCATAATCAAAAGGTTGTTTATGCTCAATTGAGATTTGAATATACTGATAAAGATTTATCAAAATGTAAACTTTTTGAAGCTTTTGGGATTCCTCGCAGGGATAGTCAAGATACATGGATATTTCATAGTAATTTTAATGTAAAAAAAAAAGACAGAGATAAATTCAATATTAATTATGGTAAAATGGGTTGTGATAATAAAATAGCATTTTTTTTTAATGTACTTGGTTATAATATAAAGAATAATCCATTATTAATTCGAACCTATCATAATCATTTTACACAAATTAGAGATTATAACAAAAATGACACATTACCTACTCCATATTTATTTATTGAACCTTATCTATAAAACTCATTATTAATTTACTAAATTTAATACAATCTAATTTTTCTTAATATACTAGTTATAAAAATATTGTGAGAAATATATAAAATTATATAAGAATAACAATAATATAAATTATATAATGCCTTGTTTTGATACTACTGATATTTTAAAAAAGTTCAATTTATTTTGGCAATATCCAGTAATTACTGAAAAAACTTTTTACGAACAAAATAAAGATGATGAAAAATATTTAGGATTGCCTTGGGCAACTATTATAGATAAACGCTATAATATAAATATAATATTTAAATTAGTGAAACCTTATATTCGTCCAGATGTTCAATATTATACATGCTGTCAACATATTAATTTTCGCCAATTGATTCCATTATTTAAAGCATTAAATATATATACTGTTTATACCTCTCATAAAATACTATTGGAAGATAAATTAAGCGATATTCAATTAAAACCATGTCCTTTATATGCAGTTAATATTGAAGATCCTTCTAGAAATTATATATTTTCAAAGTTTGATCCTTTATCAGCAAACCGCGAGTTCTTATATAGTTTTCAAGGTGCGTATAATAAAAATTGGTATATAACTAATATAAGAAAACGAATATTTGAAATAAAACATCCAGACAATTGTTATATTAATCAAATTGGAGGTTGGCATTTCGAAAATGTTGTTTACAATAAATTACAAAATAATCAATACACATTAAATGAAACAGATACAGACAGAGATAGAACAATTAAATATAATAAATTATTAATAAATTCTAGATATTCACTATGTCCTTCTGGTTCTGGACCAAATTCTATTCGTTTTTGGGAGTCATTAGCTGTAGGCAGTATTCCAGTATTACTTGCCGATACATTAGAATTACCACAACATGAATTATGGGATAAATCAATTATTCGTATTCCTGAAAATAAATTAGAAGAATTACCAAATATATTATCAGAAATAAGTGAAGAAAAAGAAAAAGAAATGCGTGAAAACTGTATGAAATTATATGAATATTATAAAAATAATTATAAAAATAACGGTACAGATAACTGTACAGATAACGGTACAGATAATGGTACAGATAACGGTACAGATAACGATAAGAATGATAATGAAATAAATAATACAAATAACAATATAAAAACTATATTTACAAGCTATAAATGCAACAGCGATGAACCTATAATACAAAGCATATTAGGAAAATGGAAATTATTAAATCCATCAATAAATGTATTATATTTTTCAGACGATGATGTAGATAATTTTTTTAAAGAAACTGATTATTACGATATATATAAAAAAATGAAAAATGGAGTAGCTATAGCTGATTTTTTTAGAATATGTTATATAAATAAATATGGCGGTTATTGGTTTGATTTGGATATTACACCAGTAAGATTAAATTTACCAAATGAAGGAAAAATACATTTATTTGATGTAGGTTTTAATAATATTAGCTATATGTTTATAGGAGGTAGTCCCAATCAACAATTATTTAAAGAAGTTATAAAAGAAGTTATAAATAATATAGAAAATAATATTATAAAAAAACAGCAACATGTTATGGATATAACAGGACCTCGAGTAATACAAAATATAATATGTAAAAAATTAAATATAACAAATAAAGATGGGAATTTAGTAGGAACATATATTCCTAAGAAATATTTAGTAAATACTGAATATGAGTTTATATATAGTAAAATAGAATTACAAGAAAAAAAAACAAATGAATATCAATTATTACAAAAAAAACACAATAAACTGAATTATTATTATTATGACTATATTTAGAGTATACAAAAAAATAGTCGATTTAGATGATTTGCGTAATAAATACTTTAACAATAAATAAGTAATATGTAAGAAATATGCAAATAAATTTACAATCGGGAAGAATTATCCAAAAAATCTAGAGAATGGTATATGAAAAATTGTAGATTTACAGATTGGATAGATAAAATGAGACACTTAATTTAAATTCTAAATATACACTATGTCCTTCTGGTTCTGGACCAAATTCTATTCGTTTTTGGGAGTCATTAGCTGTAGACAGATTTTATTGAAGAAAAATTATATCAAAAATATTAATTATTTTTAGATTATTTACAATCTTCTTCTACCATTTTTTTTACCAAATTATCAAAATCACATTTTATTTTCCATCCTAATTTTTCTCTTGCTTTACTTGAATCTCCCAATAGTAAATCAACCTCAGCAGGTCTATAATACTTTTCTGATATAAATATTAATTCTCTATTTGTATTTTTATCATATCCTATTTCATTTATTCCTGAACCTTTCCAAACAATTTCTATGTTTTTCAATCTAAATGCCTTTTCTACAAATTCTCTAACTGTATGATTTTCATCTGTTGACAACACAAAATCTTCTGGTTCATCTTGCTGTAACATTAACCACATTCCATAACAAAAATCTTTTGCGTGTCCCCAATCTCTCTTAGCATCTAAATTACCTAATACTAATTTATCTTGTTCATTTCTTAATATTTTTGATAATCCTTTTGTTATTTTTCTTGTTACAAATGTTAAACCTCGTCTTTCTGATTCATGATTAAATAATATTCCATTGCAACAATACATTCCATAAGATTCTCTATAATTAACAGTAATCCAATATCCATATAATTTAGCAACTCCATATGGTGATCTTGGATAAAATGGTGTATTCTCATTTTGTGGTACTTCTTGAACTTTTCCATATAATTCAGATGTTGATGCTTGATAAAATCTAGTTTTATCTTTTAAACCAAATGCTCTTATAGATTCTAATAATCTTAATGTTCCTAATCCATCAATATTTCCAGTATATTCTGGAACTTCAAATGATACTTTTACATGACTCATTGCTGCTAAATTATAAACTTCTAATCTTTCTAAATTTTCTTTATATTTATCTTTAATTTCATTTAATATTGATAATATATTAGAACCATCTGATAAATCTCCATATTTTAAAAATAATGATTCATTATTATACAAATGTTCAATACGAGATGTTGTAAAATTTGATGACCTTCTTATTATTCCCCATACATCATAATTTTTTTCAAGTAATATTTCTGCTAAATAAGAACCATCTTGACCAGTAATTCCAGTTATTAGTGCGACTTTCATAATAATATATAAATTTAAATAAATTTTAAATCATTTAGAAATTAATAAATAATTATATCTAAATGATTGTATTAGTAACAGGTGGTTCTGGTCTTATTGGTAAAGCAATTGAATCCATTAAAGCTAGTTATAATTATGATTTTATATTTTTAAGCAGTTCAGATTGTGATCTAACTGATTTTAATAAAACTAAAGAATTATTTAATGAAATTAAACCAGATTATGTAATTCATCTTGCAGCAAATGTTGGAGGATTATTTAAAAATATGAATCAAAAAGTTGATATGTTTGAAAAAAACTTACTTATTAATTATAATATAATTAAATGTTGTCATGATTTTAAAATTAAAAAATTAATATCATGTTTATCTACATGTATTTTCCCAAATGATACTACATATCCAATTAATGAATCTATGTTACATAATGGAGCACCACATAACTCAAATGACGCTTACTCATATGCTAAAAGAATGATAGAAGTTCATTCAAAAGCATATAGAGAGCAATATAATGATAATTTTGTATGTGTAATACCTACAAATGTATATGGAGAATATGATAATTTTAGTTTAGAAGATGGACATGTTGTTCCTGCATTAATTCATAAATGTTATTTAGCAAAACAAAATAATGAACCATTTATAGTTTATGGTTCTGGTAAACCTCTACGACAATTTATATATTCTACTGATTTAGCAAAACTTATATTATGGATTCTGGAAAATTATAGTGGAGAACCTATTATTCTTTCTCCAAATGAAAGCGATGAAGTTTCAATTAAAAATGTAGCAGAATTAATTGCAAAAGAATTTAATTATGATAATATTAAATTTGATACATCTAAAAGTGATGGTCAATTTAAAAAAACAGCAGATAATACAAAATTAATTGATTTATATGGAGAATTTAAATTTACAACTATTGAAGAGGGAATAAAAAAATCTGTAAATTGGTTTATGAATAATTATAAAATTGCTAGAAAATAATTTAAATAATTATTAATAATATTAATTAAATGGATAGAGAAGAATATACAAAGCTTTTACAATCATATGAAAATTCAGCAACAAAAATTAGAATAATAAACAGAAATAAACTAATAGATTTATAAAAATAACACTTTATCTACAACGGATTAATTAAGGCATTTTAAATGCAAAACGGGTTAAATGGTAAATATTTATATAAATACTTCTTTGGGAGATGTTATAGACAGAATTTCAATATTAGATGTAAAAAAAGAAAAAATAAAAGATGAAAACAAATTAGATTATAGTTTTAAATATATTAGTGAAAAAATATAATTTAAAATTTATTTTTTAATAAATTGTATAATATTATTATTCATAATAGATTTATAATTTGCATTATTTATCCCTCTTAATAAATTATGTTTAAAAAATTTTTGATTATTTTTCTTTAAAATTTCTAAATTACGATTCGAATATCCATGATTTTGATGAATAACTGGATTTATATTTGTTATATCACATACAATATAATTTTTTTGTAATCCAGTAGCCACCATAACCATATCATGTCCTGTTCCAGCTATTACCAAATTTTTATTTATATTATTTTCAAAAGTTGTTTTACTATGTAAAACATAATCTATACCACATGGTGCATGAATTGAACATTCATTATATGAGGAATCTGTCATACATACATTTGTAGTTCGAATGTTTTTTAAATTTATATTATCAAAAAATGAAGAATATGTTATTTTTTCTAAAATTTTTGGATTATGCCAATCTGTTCGTTGCCCAATCAATAAAAAATTTTTTTCATTTGTAAAATTTTTTTTAAACGAATATATTGACATTATCATGTTATTAAAATATATCATATCTGAATTTGTCCATAATAATATATCATCATCATTTGCATATTTATTAGCAATTTCAAACATATTATATAGATATGGAACACCATTTAAATTTCTAACAATATGTTCATGTATTAAATTATATTTATCACAAATTTCTTTTGTACCTTCATCATTCCCTATTATAATAATTTTTTTTTCAATTCCTTCTAATAAAGTCCAAGATTTTATAGCTTGTTCTTGTCGCCAAGCATCATCACCAATAAAAGGTTTACAAGTAGTAAAAATTATTAATTTCATATTATATATTATATAATTTATATTTTTTTTAAATATATTAATATTTTATTTATTATATAAATAATATTTGATATATCATATTTTAATAATTTTTCAATTAATCAAAATTTCTATTTAAATGTGTAATAAAATTTTCTAAAAATTCATTTAAAAGTGATATTAATTAATAATTACATCTTAGTAGCAGTAATACATAAATGCCAACCTAATTTTTCTTCCAAAATCTTGAACATTTCGTGTGGCATTGCTTCAAACCAATCTTCTTTAACATATTCATTTCTTTTATATAGTTCTATTTTGTAAGGAAAAATATGTCTTTGATCTATTTTAATATTTTGAAAATTTTTTAATAGATCATATACTTGCTCATGTGTATATGTATATGCTAAGGGGCAACCATTTTGTGCTTCATATTGTTCTTGTTCTTTATCTATTAACATTTTTTTCCACGAATTTTCGGCATAAAGCATTATTTTAAGAGTACCTCCTTTTTTCAATAACTTATATGCGTTTTCAATAATTTTTTCTGGATTAGGACTATGATGAATAACACCAAATGAATATATTAAATCAAATGATTCAATTCCTAAAAAATCTATATTATCTTCTGCATTTAAATTATGTAATGAACCTTTTAAATTATAAACTTCTAGACGTTTTCTAGTTAATTCTAATGATTTATCTGATAGTTCTATACCAGTATAATCGGCACCGTTTCTAATAAAATTAACAGCTGCGGTTCCTAATCCACACCCAATTTCTAAAACCTTCTTATTATTCCAGCTGGTAAAATCCGCAAATTCTAGAATATGAGGTTCAACAAAATGTTTTTTTCTTTGAACTTCATCAAAATATGCTTTTGAACCAATTTCCAATTTTGAATGGTTTAAATTACATGGGCGATCATTCCAATAATTTTTTATTACAGATATTTCTTTATTTGCTTTCCTATTTTCGGTCATTTAAATATAATATTATTTTTGTATTATATTTAAACTATTAAATTTATATATTTAAATAATTTTCTAAAAATTCATTTAAATTTTTATAATTTAATAAATTATCTATTTTTTGTATTTGATTATTTAATAAACATAAACCTTTCTCCTTAAAATTATGGTCTTTAATCCAACCATCATTACAATCTAACATTGCACCAACATAAGGACCACACTCTTTAGGAAATGTAATACTATTATTATTTCTTAAATTATAACAATAGTAATTTTTATATATTGGAAGTAATTTATCCTTTAAGAAATTTTCATCACAATAAAATGGTGTATTATTTTTATTAATATAATTCATCATTTCTTTTATATCTATTTTTTTTTCATTTATAATTCTATTATCTCTATATTTATTATCTATCAAACTATAATTTTTAAAACATGTCATACCACCTCTAAGTAAAGGTTCTTTTTCATCTCTAAAACTATGTATAATTTTATCTGAATTAATAAATTCATCTATATATTTTTTTTCATAAGGAGAAATTCTTGAATCAGTATCACGAGACATCCATACTTCTACATCATTATCATTAAAAGCATAAAATTTCCATAACATACCAAATTGTCCTGCTTGCTTCCATTTAGTTGCTCCAGATGGCTTTTCTATAAATATTAGTTCAGTATTATCAAATGAATTTAATTTTTCAATAATTTCATTAGGTACACTATTATCATAATAATATCTACAAATCCATTCTGGAAAATATTTTTTAGCCAATAATGCATTTTTTATTGCACCAACTATATAACATGGAATTTTACCCCATAAAGAAAATACAATTATTTTTTTTTTCATGAATATATATAATAAAAATATATTTATATTTATTATTATATATAAAAATATATTTATATTTATTATTATATATAAAAATATATTTATATTATTATATATAATAATGTTGTTAGATTGTGTTTTAACTGCTTGCAATATGAATAATTTATATTATGGTTTTATACCTAATTTTATAAAATCTTGGAAAAAATTATACCCAAACATAGATATTATAATTATACTTATAAATGATAAAATCCCAAGCGATATTGAAGAATATAAAAATCACATTATATTATTTAATCCAATAGAAAATATTCCAACAAGTTTTATTTCACAATACATTCGTCTTTTATATCCATGTATTCTAAAATATAAGAATAGTGTAATGATAACAGATATGGATATGATACCAATGAATAAAATATATTATACTAAAAATATAGAGGCTTATGATAACAATAAATTTATATGTTTAACAGGTGGACATGATAAAATAAATATATTATTAAATAATGGAGAAATACCTATATGTTATAATACTGCAACACCATATATTTGGAAAGAAGTATTTGGTATAAATACTATAGAAGAAATTAGAAAAAAAATAATTGATGTTTACAATTATGAAAATAGTAAAAAAAATAAAATATGGAATATTGATCAACGAAACTTATATAATTATATTACAAATTGGAATAATAAAACAAAAAATTTTATTTTATTAAATACACATGATTCAAAAATTATAAGATTAGATAGAAATGATAGTAAAAAATCAAATTTTATAAATAAACACTTAATAAGTAGTCACTATTATACCGATTATCATTGTGTAAGACCATATAATGAAAACAAAGAAATTAATGATTTAATTGTTAGCCTATTATAATTTAAAATTTTTAAAATAAATATTTATATAAATTATTTAAAAATATATCAAGAATTTATATATATATATATATATATGTCCAACTATTGGGATAGCAATTTTTTAAAACATTTATCAATTAATGATATTAAAATAGTTTTTGAAGTAGGTGCAAGATACGGAGATGAAACAATAGAATTAAAAAAGATTTTTCAAAACAGTAATATTCATTCTTTTGAATGTAATCCAAAAACAGTAGATACTTGTTATAAAAAATTATCTTTAAATGATAATATTATTTTTAATAATATTGCTCTTGGAGATAAAGAAAAAACATTGCCATTTTATTCATATATTCATAATAATGATGGTGCCTCGTCGTTTTTAAAGAGAATAGATTTTGATAAAACTCAAATACAAAGTGGTATTATTAAAATGATAACATTAGAAAATTATATGAAAATTAATAATATAAATAAAATAGATATTTTATGTATGGATGTTCAAGGTTATGAATTAAATGTATTAAAAGGAGCCGCAGATTTAATTAAAAATATTAATTATATTATTATGGAAGAACCAAAATCTATAATAAATACTCAGTATTTACCCGATGGAATACATTCTAAATATATAAATGCTCCTTCTTCAAAAGAAATAAAAGAATTTATGGAACAAAATAATTTTATTGAAATTCAAAGAGTTGATGAAAATAAAATAGAGGATAATGTAATGTATAAAAATAAAAATATAAATTAAATTTTTTTAAATACTATAAATATTAATAAAGTTAGTTAATGATTTTGTTAATATTTCTAATTCATTTTCTTTATCTTGAATTAAAAATTCCAGATTAATCATTTTGTCATAATTATTATTTTTTATTACAAAATTAAATAATTCATTGGACTCATGTGTTTCTAAAAAATCACTCATTAATGGTTGTGAAACATCAATATTGTAAATAATATCCATATGTTTTTTTAAATAATACCAATCATCATTTTCCATAACAGCATTACCTAAATCAACCATCATTTTTATATTATCTTTATCAATTTCTCTTACCAATAAACTACATTCTTTAATTGTATTTATAAAATTACACTGATATTGTTTGCTATTATTTTCTATACAAATAACAAGATTTTTATTATTAAGATAATCTCCTATATTTTTAAAAAAATCAATAAATATTTTTTTATTATTTAAACTTGTATCTAATACTCTACGATTTCTTGGACAACCAAATACTAATACCGATACTTTATTTTTTTCAGCATAGTCTATAACATTTATAAAATGTTTATAAAGTTTTTCTTGAGTTATTTTATCAAATATATTTAAATCATTTAATGTATATGTTATTGATTGAAAACTATAAATATTTAAATTTAAATTTTTATAAATAGATAAGTCTAATTTTTCTAGTTCGTCCCATGATTTAATTAATTTTGTAGGTGCTATTTGAATATTTTTTATACCATAAAGTTTTAAAATTGAAGCCAATTGAATTTGTGATATACTATTTACACAAATATTAGAAACACATAATTTGCACTTATTTTTTTTTTCAAATAATAAATATTCTTTGATAGATTTAATAACTTCATTTTCATGTATTATATAATTTTTATTACAATTAAAATATTTGTTATTTTTTGTATATAAATCATATTTTATTGTTTTATTATCATTTAAATATTCAAGTTGAAATTCATAATTAATATTATAAACTTCATTAAATATATGTATTATCTTATTTGTATTTATAGGTTCAGTAAATAAGTTACAAACTTTTATATCATGTTTTAATATAATATCTATATCTCTTTTTAACCATTCTAAATAATACCATTGAAATGAAGAGTTTAATGAAATATTATTTACATTATTATTATGAATAAGATCATAAATAATATTTTTTTTTAGTCCTTTACCAAATAATGCAGGTAATCTAATTATATTATAATTTTCAAAATTTTCTTCAACATATTTTTCAAAAAAAAATCTATTTTTTCCATAAGTATGATTATTATTTGGATTAATTTTGTAATCTTCATCATAGTTTTTTGAAACATCTTCATATACATCAATAGTACTTATCAAAATAAATTTTTTTACTTTGATAGTGTTTAATATAACTTTTATATTTTCAATTATATTATTATCTTCTTCTGGATTTTTATTAGCATACCATTTAACAGATGGAATACCACCAAAAAAAAGTGTATCAAAACTTTTATTTTTAATATCTTTAAAATTTTTACTATTATAAAAATAATTAAATTTAAAAAATTGCTGCAAATTTAATCCAACAAACCCCGTATAACCCACTATTGCAGTTCCCATTTTATATTTATTATATAATAATTTAAACTTTAAATTATTATGTAATAAATATAAGTTTACCAGATTTTAATTTTATTTTATTTAATTATAAATTTAAATTTTTAAATTCATCTACATTTTTTTCTGTAATATTAGATGGTGAAAAAATAATCTTTTTCATTCTATTATAATAATATCCATTACACATTGCATCATAACCACCATGAAAATGTTTTTCATTTTTTAATTTATTTCTAATATGCAATTTATTAGGAAAAGGATCTTTTATAAAACCTATAATTTCAGCATCTAAATTATAAAATATTTGATTAGCACAAGATATACCTCTATTTGAAGTTAAAATTAATTTTGCATTTAGTAAAATATATGTCATTTTATAAAAATTTTCTTTTTCAGGGCGAATTATTATCCAGTTTTCACTTATCAAATATCTAAATAGTAGTTCAGCATGAAAACAATCTTCACTGCGAACTATTGTATCTTGAACAGTTTTTATTATAATTACTTTTTTATTTTTGAATTTATTTTTAAAGTTATCACTTAATATTTCATGATTTTTTATTTTTAATTTATTTAAAAGATCGTTTATTATATTTTTGTATAAAGATACATTATGACAACCTATTTCAGAATTAAAAATTTGTCTTTTAAAATTATAAATTTGATTTTGATTTATTTTTATTATTTTATTATCAGATATGAATAATTTTATTATATGATAATTATTATTTTCATGTATTTCTTCAAAAAATATAAAATTTATTTCTTCATCATTTTTAAATTTAGATAATGTATTAAGTATACAAAATAAATCATGACCAGCATTTCCAGATGTGAAACTCGTATGTAAATATACACATTTAGAATTTATAATTTTAATATTTTGTAAATATTTATAATTATTTAATTTATTATAATTATTATTGATTCGAGAATAAATTCTATGAGCCTTTCTTATACCACTTTGATAAATACCATCTTCTTGGCCATAATCATTTGTTTCTTTTATAAGATTTATAAAATGATTTGAATTTAATATTAATAATGCGTTTGGGTAGGTAAAACTGTTTAACATCGACCTTTCTGTGTCAACATTTGAATTATTTTCTAATTGTACAGATATTTTTGATGTAAATAATCCATTAACAAAATCATATAAATCATATGTTTCATATTCTTTATTATCATCTAATCTAATTGAATTTATATTTCTTATATTTTTTATAATATTATTCATATTTTGTTTCACATTTTGTTTCATATTTATATATTTATATAAAAATATATAGATATTTACATACTTTTCAATAATTAAAAATTCTATTTATTATTTAAATATTCTTTAATATAATCTTCAAACTCAAAAATTCCACTAATTTTTCCACAATTAACAGAAATAATATTATCATTATTTTTTATATTACAACTACGAGAATCATTATTAGAAACACTTTTACATTTAAAACTAATAAAATAATCTAGATATTTAAAATCTTTATGAAAATTCCTGTAATATTTAATAACATCAGTTTCAATATTTGTTTTTATTTGTAAAACAGTTTCTTCATCTATAATATATTTTTTTATATCATTTATATCTTCACTTACAATTAATGGTGTATATTTAACATGTGTTAATGTATATTCATCATTTATAATATCCATAGGATAAATTGAAAAAAAATTTCCATCCATAATAGTTAATGCACCAAAACTTAAATCGTAATTACATCTTTTATATATTAAACTAATAGTTAATTCATATATGTATTTTAAATCTAAATTCAAGTTTAATTGATTATATGTACAATCTATTAATAAATCACATTCTAATTCATCATTTACTATTATTTTCAAATCTTTCTTTTTAATATTTGTAACATTATAATTATATTTTATAAATTCTTGTGAAATATTATTTTCAAAAAATTTTTTTGCTTTTTTTGAATTTATTACCTTTTCATTAGTTTTAATAAAAAAACCATCTATATTTTCTAAAAAAGTATTTTCTATTATACTATGATTATATTTATCATCATTACTGTAAATTTTAATATATGTATCATAATCAATAAAAGAATCTTTAGAAATACAGTAATAATTATTATTTATATCATCAATAACGCTATTATAATTTTCTATAAATTTTTTATATGATTTTTTACACAAGTCTCTTGTATTGCAAGTTCTTGGATAATGATATCCTAAATGTAATCGATTCTGATTAAAATATGATGAATTATTAAATATTTTACTGTTTTTTTCAAGTATTATTATATTATAATTTGGAAAATTATTTTTTATATATAAAAATATATGTAAACCATACCATCCAGACCCAATAATTATAATACTATTCATTAATAATATATAATATAAAATATTTATCTTTTTTTAACTATTATAATTCCATTCAATAAAATTAGAATTATCTGTTTTTGGACTATGATTTCTAAAATGTCCAATTCTAAATATATTATCATCTATATAAACATCTTCACCATGTGCTACTTGTAAATATTTATCTCTATTTAACTTAAATTCCTTATGTGGTATTGTACCATCATTTAATTCAAAATGATGGGCATCAATACATCTATTCCAGTATTTAATATTTATTACAGATTTCCCCCTAAATCTATAACCATTATTAAATCTTTCTGCGTCACTCCAACACATATAAGATTGTCCTAGTATTTTTTTATTTTCATCAAAGGGACCTTTAAAATCCCAAGAATTTATATATAAACATTTACTTTTTAAATTTTTTATAAAATTTTTAAAATCAATATTATTATAATAATTAAATATAAATTCATCAACTTCTATAAAAACAATCCAAGAAGTTAAATTTTTATAAAAATTTATACAATAATCATACATTTTATGACTTCTTTTAATCCAATGTAAATTTTGAAAATTTGGGGTCATTAATTCGGTTTTATAAATATCAATATTTATATTATATAAATTCTTAATATTATTTAAAATTGTTTCTGAATTATCAGAACAATTATCTAAAAATATTATAAAATGATCAATACCAAAACTATTATGATATAAAATCCATTCTTCTAATCTGTTTGATTGATTTTTTGTCATAGTAGCAAGTGAAATTGAATATTTATTATTCATTATATAATATATTATATAATAATAAAACATATTTAACTAAATTATTCGAATCAGGTGGTTTAATTCTAATATGAGAAGCTTTCCTAATATTTAAAATATTATAATTATTAAATTCTATATTGTCTTTAATTAAATTAATTCTATCCAATTCTTTAATATTGATATTATTTAAGTAAATGTAAATAAAATAACCAAAAAATATATCATCAGTTGTTGGATAATTATTAATAAAATAATTTGATAGTTTATTGTATTCAATGAATTGATTTTTAGAAAAAAATTTACATATATTATTTACAAGTTTCATATTAAATATATATCCAGCACCACTTGGAAAATTATAATAATGGTTATGAAAACAATAATTTATACCTTGATGTGATAAACATTCGTCATTTTTATCTATTTTTTTTAATAATATTGGTATATTCAAAAAAGTTGATATATTTGATACCATTATATTAGTATATGATTTATCTTTAAAAATTTCAAATGCCTTTATTACTTTAATTAATAAAGATGACCAATTATCTTCTTTAATTTTAAATTTGATAATATTAGAAGTAATTTCAATATTATTGGATATTGATTCATCGCAATACAAATAAAAAAAGTCTATTTCATTTTTAAATTTACTACAATATTTATTAGTTATTTCAACCAACTCATTTAATTTGGAAATTTTAAATAATATAAGTATTTTTGGTTTTGATTCCATTATTTATTATATATTTAAACAATAATATAATTAAACATATTTCCATATTCTTTTTTTACTTCATTTATTATTTGGATTTCATCTTTTATTGTAACTTTTTTGCCATGTTGTACTAATTTTTTTGCTATTTGTAGTTTTGCACTTTCTTCAATTATTGGTATTTTACTATCTTCTTTGTAGCATACATTTTCAATTAGATATTCTTCCTTATTTTCATGTAATAATTTTTGTGTTAAAAAATCTGAATGTAATTTATTATATTTACTTGTAGATAATAATAATTCATTATTTATATTATTTTGATCTACAAATAATGCCAATGCTCTTGTATCTCTTGGAAAACATGGACCACCAAAAGAATAACCTGGTCTAAAATATTTATTTCCTATTCTACTATCACTACCGATTGAATCTAATACTTTATCTTTATTTGCACCAATAGTATCACAAACATCCGAAATCATATTTGCAAAAGATAATTTTGTTGTTATAAATCCATTTATTGTAATTTTTGTAATTTCAGCTTCTAACGGACTAATAATACAATATTTTGGATTTGTTTTAACTATTTTACTATATATTTCTCTCAATATTTCTTCTAAATCATGAGAATTTGTTCCAATTAATATCATATCTGGATTTAAAAATCCTTTAATAATTTCTCCTTGTGCAATAAATTCTGGATTATATGATAGTGTCGTATTTTTACAATCAGAGAGAAGAAAAGAACCAACTTCATCAATATATTTTGGCATTAATGTGCAACCTATTATGATATGTTTATTTTCTACTTTTTTTTCATTAATTTTTTGTAAAAGATTTGAAACTATTGAATGATCATAAAATTTATTACCACCCGAGTTTGGTGTTTGAACCATTATAAAAATAATATCTGAATATTCTAAACCTTCTTCTAAATTCAATGATGCTCTAAAATTTTTTGAATTTATTAAAAGATTTTCATATTCAGGTTCTTTACTTTTAAATGTTTTATTATTTAATTGCTTAACATACTCTTCATTTATATCAATACCCATGACATTATAACCTGCTTTTTCTATTAATAAAGATAAACCTAAACCTAAACGTCCAATGCCTAATACAGTAATATTACTCATTATATTAAATAATATATATTTTTTAAATGATTTAAATGTATTAAAAAATTATATGAAATAATATATAATTTTTTAATTCATTTAAATTCATAGGTAATGTGACATCATGTTTTATATGATATTCGTCTAATTTACTTAATGATAATCCAATAAATGGTTTAACTAATCTTGTTTTAACACCCATATCTCCAGCATATAAATAAATATTTTCTTTATTTTTAATATCATTGAAATAAACCATTGATAATATATAACTTTAAATATGAATTTATAAAATTATTTAAATTTATTTAAAATATATATTATTTATTAATATATATAATGAAAAAAGCAGTTGTGTTAGGAGCAGGTGGTTTTATTGGAGGACATTTAGTATCTAAACTTAAAGATTTAGGTTATTGGGTAAGAGGCGTTGATATTAAATGGCATGAGTACAAAGAAACTGATGTAGATGAGTTTATTATTGCTGATTTAAGAGATAAAGTTAAAGTTGATATTGTAATTGATAACACAATAGACGAGGTATATCAACTTGCAGCAGATATGGGAGGTGCAGAATATATATTTACTGGTTTAAATGATGCTGATATTATGACAAATTCAGCATTAATTAATATAAATGTATGTGAAATTTGTGTAAAAAAATCTGTTAATAAAGTATTTTATTCATCATCTGCATGTATATATCCAAAACATAATCAATTAGATCCTGATAATCCTAATTGTGAAGAATCTTCTGCATATCCTGCTAATCCTGATTCAGAATATGGATGGGAAAAATTATTTAGTGAAAGATTATATTTAAGTTTTCAAAAAAATAAGGGTTTAGATGTAAAAATTGCAAGACTTCATAATATTTTTGGTGAATACTCTACATGGGATAATGGTAAAGAAAAAGCACCTGCAGCAATTTGTCGTAAAGTAGCAAAAGCAGATACTGAAATAGAAATTTTTGGTGACGGAAAACAAACTCGTTCATTTTTATATATAGATGAATGTTTAACTGGTATTTTAAAATTAATGGAATCTGATTTTAGTGGTCCAGTTAATATTGGTTCTGATGAAATGGTTTCAATAGATAAATTAGTTAATATTGTATCTGAAATTGCAAATAAAGAAATAATTATAAAACATATTGATGGTCCAACTGGTGTTAGAGGTAGAAATTCTGATAATAATTTAATTTATGAAAAATTAAATTGGGAACCTACACAAAAACTTAAAGTTGGATTAGAAAAATTATACAAATGGATTAATAATGAAATTGCTAGAAAATAATTTAAATAAATATTAATAATATTAATTAAATGGATAGAGAAGAATATACAAAACTTTTACAATCATATGAAAACTCTGCAACAAAAATATGTATTGAAAAATGTTGTGATTATAGATTCATTTTTTTTTTAAATAATGAAGCAACATTAAATGATTTATATAATTATGTTACTACATTTTATAGTCATATAACTGAACCTATATTATTATATTTAGATAAATATCATAATAATTTAATACCTAATAATCGAATTAATCTAAAAACATATTTAACTCATAATAACATTTTATCATGTACAAAATTAGGATTACCAACAGTTTATAAATTTCATTTAGATTTATGTTCTAAACACAAAAATTGTATATTTTAATTAATTTAAAATTAATTTAAAAATGAAGTATTAATTTAGATTAATTAGAAAATATAATGATTTATTTATACTATAATACTAGAGATAAAATCCATAGGAGTGGTATTGGACATAATATATTAAATATAAATTATTATTATGATATGTCTTTAAAACTAAATGCTAAATTTATATTATTAAATATAGCATATATTCATAATAAGTATTTATTAAGCACAGAAAGTGAAATATTTTTAAAACATCTTAAAATTAAAGATAAAAATATTATAACCAATAAGAATAAATATGATGAATTAAAATTTAAAAATACAGGTAAAAAAGAGTTATTTTTTGATAAACTATATGAGTTTGATATATATACAAATGATAATAATGATAAGATGTATATGATTAATAATAAATGGAATAATAATATTTTTAAGCAAATTAATAATCCATTAAAAAATACTCCATTTTATGTTAATAGTCTTTTTGATTTCTCTGATAATTTTAAAAATGAAATGAATGATAAATATAGTAATTATACTAATTTAATCACTTGTCATATAAGACAGGGAAATGGTGAAATTGAAAATAGTAGACTAGATTTACATGAAGATAAAACAAATTTTAAAAGATTAATTATTAATTATAAAATAATATTAAAACAAATATTAGAATCAAATAATGATAAAGTATTGATAATAAGTGATAATTCGGAATCTTATAATTTATTTAGGGAATTTAATGTTGTACAATCTAAAAATAACATAGATGATAAAAGTCATAATAATTTAAATGAAAATGATAACTTAGAATTATATTTTTGTTATATTTTAAAAGATATATATTTAATGTCAAAATCTAAATATTTAATTAGACATAGAAGTGCATTTAGTCTTGCACCTTTATGTTTCAATAAAAATACTAAATTAATAAATTTCTAATTATTATTAATTTAAAATAATTATTAAATTGTAAATTATTTAATTAAAATAACATTTTATAAAACAATAAAATATTAAAATATATTTATAGATAAGTTTGAATTAAATTATATAATATATCATAGTTATTTATATGGATATTATTAAAACATTAATTAATATGCTGAATAGTGATTATATAACTGCCCTTGAAACAGGGACAATAAGAACATATACTGAAAAGCATGAATCAACACGTTGGTTGGGAGAATCTATAAAGAAAGGACATATTATTTCAATAGATATAGAACCAAAACATATAGAAGTATCAAAACAAATTTGTAAACATTTAAATAATATAGAATGGATACAAGGTGATTCTTTAAAAGTATTGAAAGAACAAGAAGAATCTAAGTTTGACTTCATACTATTAGATTCTGTAAATAACAAAGATCATATTTTTGAGGAGTTTAAATTAGCATTAAAACTAATCAAATTAGGTGGAATTATAATGATTGATGATTTTGGTGTAGGTATAGACAGCAAGTTACCGGATAAATCTCAACGTGAGGCAGTTAAAGGTATAAAAGTATTCAATGTATTAAAAGAAAATAATTTATTACAACATTTAAAATTACATCAGAGTTGGAAAGGCGTACAAGGACTTTTTATAAATATCCAGGACGAACTAAAAAACTTTAATTTTTAATGGGTTAAACATAATAAAATAATATTATAAAGACAAATATGGAATCTTTTCTTTATAATATTAGTGAAAAAAAGAGGGATCGTACTTTATCAATAGATGAAATTATCACTTATTACAATAATATAAATGTTCCTGATTTACAAGAATAAGCTATCTGATTTTATTAAAACAATAAAATATAAAAATATTTTATTAAATAAATGGCGAAGCAAGAATCAGTAAGTGTTCCTTTACTTATGTATTTATTAGTTTTAACACCATATATTATATTTGGTTTTATGTTACAATATTTATATAAACTAGAAAAGTCTAATTGTAAATGCGCAGTTAATAAAAAACAAAAATTATTAAAGAATTCAATTTTATTATGGTTAGGAATTAATTTATTTAATTTATTTACTGCGTTTTTTAATAATACTCCATTAAATTTTATTAGAATCTTATTATCATTTGTTAATGTTGCTGTATTTTTATATTTAACTTATGTGTTCTTTGATTATAATAATGAACTTAATAAGAATAATTGTAAATGTTCCGAAAATACTAGAAAAACTGTTTTTAAATATTATTTATATTTTACATATACAATGATTGCACTTAATTTATTATTTTATATATTTTATTTATCAATTGTCAGAACTGCTGTTGGAAAAGCAGGTAATAATGTTGTTAAGGTAAATTTATAATTTAATCAGAGTTGTTATTTGCTTCAAATGCATCCTTTTCTTTCTGAAAATTTTTTGTAGTTTGATATTTCTTCCAGCATTTAGTTGCTTCTTTCATCCTTTTATTCTTAGGGATAAAATCATCATCATCTTCATTTAATTCTTTTTGTTCTGAATTAATACGCTTCATCTCTTTTGAAATGTATTCATTATAAAATGTAAGCTTCTTCTTCTTTTTTGTTGAAAGATTATCACGAAATTCTTTGATTAAATCACTAATTTCGTCATAATTATCAATTTTAGTTTCTAAAAATTTTGAGATGTCATCTACAACTGCGACTTTCTCTCTTTTGATAGCATTTACAAGCTGTGTAGATGCCATAGTATTAGTTATTATATAAATTTTATCTCCAAAAAATTTCAAAATTTTTTTTATTATCAAAATTATTTGAACAATTACTGACTTATAATATTTTAATTTTCTTTTTTTTTTAAAGTAAATAAAATTTTGATCATTTATTTAAATATTTTAAAATTATACACTATCTCTTTACTAATATGGATTTGTCTCTTAATGAAGATAATCTTGTTGGTGAAGGTTCAAATAGTAAGGTTTATAAGTGGGGTAATAATGTTGTAAAGGTATTCAATAATAAGAATGCCTTTAAAAATGAATCTGATGTATACTCTTTGTATAGTGAAGAAAAGAATGAGTATATTCTACCTTTACTAAAAAATATTAAATCGCAATCTCGTACATCAAATACTATGATATTTCCGCATGTTCCTTATAATCTAGAGGAATTCATTATAGGCAATTATGATAAAAAAATTAGAAATGTTGATACATGCAAAATTATTGTTAATATATTATGTGGTCTTAATTCAATTCATTCAAAAGGTATTTATCATAGAGATTTTAAAGCAAAAAATATACTTATGGATAATAATTGTAATATTAAGATAATTGATTTTGATTTAACTAGAATTAATTTATCTAGTGACGAATTTGAGAAGGCTAAAAAAGATGATTTAAGATTAGCAAGGATTATTATATTTCAACTAATTTGGGGTAAAAAATATCATGATGTTTGTTACTCAATTAAAAAATCGTGGGGACAAGTTAAAAATGAGTTCCCAAATCTATATGAACTATTTAATGTTAGAAACTATAATTTAGAGGATTTAGTTCTCTATTTTAGTGATATGAATAATATATTAAAAATATGGAAAAAAACTATGAATTAAAAAAAAAATTTGAATAATAATTTTTATTATTTAATTTAATAGAACATAGTTAGTTATGAGCAGAGTTAGATTAAATTCTGCAGAATATAATTTACTAGGAGAATCATTACAAGATATAATTGATAAAAAATTAGAATTAAAAAGAAGGCATAATGAATATGCCATCAAATCACAAATAGAATGGCAAAGAAGTCTTATTAGAAAGTTTGAATATAATATTAATAAGCAATTATTTATTAAACATGTATTACTTCCATATATAGATAAATACATTATACAGAAAAATAAGAAAGGAGCTATGTTATTTTTTAATAAAGAATATATAATATATAATAACAAATTACCAAGATTAGAAATAAATTTTTTAATAGATTGTTTTAAATTTGTAATAGAAAATCATTTTAATAAATTAAGATTTAATACAATTCATAATTTAAAAAAGAATCCAACTTATTCATTTAAAGTATTTGTAGAATTGAATTATGATAATATTAAATAATTTAATTTATAAAACTATAAATACAATATTTTAAATTATAATAAAAAAAATTTTGAATATATTTATTCTTATTTTAAGACACTTAATGATGGGGAGACCTAATATAAATATCATAAATAATGAGAAAGAATCAAAGGAACATACAATGATTCCTAATAATGATTCTTTAGAACAATTTAATTATTTACCATCAAATTTATTTGATGATGATAATTGGGAGTTAGTAAATAAAGAAAGAATTAAAAGTCAGCAGATTTTTAATTTGAAAGGTATAATTAATAGACATTATCAAAATAGCGATGATATACCAGACGTTGATACTTTGTATAAAAAAGTATTAAAAAATAAATTTCTTAGCCATAAAAATAATGATAATTCAACCATAAATATTAAAAATAAAAAAAATATTAAAAAAGAAAAATTTATACAGAATACTTTAAATTTTAATAAAGAAGTATTTATTCCTCAATTGATAAAACAGATGATTGATTATTGTAAAATAAAAGGATATATATTTATTGAAGAGTTAGATACTAAACAAAAATATAATATTGATGATAATGTAACAAAATTTGTATATTTATCAATAAAAAATTTAGTATCATCAGAATTAAAATGGGAACATATTGAATATCGTGTTTCAAGAGAGTTAATTTCTGGTTCAAAAGTAAAATATCTTAAAAATAACATAAATTATGTTAAAGTATATGTAAA
>Ga0181422_1000093_pt1 | contig 27172 bp, 20 predicted proteins | sample 45SPOviralmetaG_FD_130147 | JGI IMG/M metagenome (GOLD analysis project Ga0181422, IMG submission 130147) | Marine viral communities from the oligotrophic San Pedro Time Series (SPOT) site, San Pedro Channel, CA, USA - 45 SPOT_SRF_2013-07-18 | ecosystem: Environmental > Aquatic > Marine > Strait...
ATTTAGTTTTGCTCAAAATGCTACAGATGTAGGAGAAACTGCAGATACGTCTGGTACTTTATTTCATGATGTTTCAGAAGCTATTAGTAATACAGCTAGGTATTGGGGTGAAGCTAATTATAACTTTATTGATGATTTTTCAGTTTCAGGACTTAGTTTTATAGTTTCTTCTGAAGACTACGATCCACCTCCTGCAAATATGCAAGGACTTAAAGCAGCACATAATAATATTCTTGTAGGGTTTTTTGATAACCAACTTTGCTTTTCATTTCCTGATAAGCCACATGCTTGGCCTGAAAAATACCGTATGACTTTTGAATCTGATATTGTTGCTATAGAACCAAACGCAGGTTACGTCACAGTTTTAACAAAAGAATATCCATATCAAGTATCTGGTAATGACCCAGCTACTATGGTTAGTTCGCGTATTGATACTTTATATCCATGTCTATCAAAACGATCTGTTGTTAATATGGGTTATGGTATTGTATGGGCTACTCATGGTGGACTTGCAGTATTCTCACCATCAACTGGTGTAGATTTAATTACTAAATTTGTACATGATTGGGATACATGGGAAGATGAATTAGACCCTTCTACTCTTGTAGGTCATTACTATAATGGTAAATATTTTGGTTCTCATAGTTCTAAATCATTTATATTTGAACGTGATGATAAAGTAGGTGGATTTTTTGTAAGTATTGAATATACTTTTACTGCTGCTTTTACTGATCCAGAAGCTGGTACTATGTTTTATACAGGAGGTGCAGCTGGTGAAATTTTTGAATGGGATGCTTCTACTGAAGTTTTATCTCCATTAGAATGGAAGTCTAAAACACTAATTACCAAAGATTATATTAACTTAGGTGCAGCTAGAATTATAGCAGATTTTGAAACACCTAATGCTGAAACAGAAAATTTAATAGCATTTAACAATTCCATACCTGCATATAACAATGCTATATGGGCTAAAAGTATACAACTAGCGCCTGTTAACGGGCCAACAGATTATTTAGATGCTGGTACTAGAGTAACAAATATAGGTACTCTTAACGCTTTTCCTATTAATGGAGATGGGCAAACCCGTAATTTAAAAGATATAACAGGGGTTTTACCTGTAACATTTAAGTTGTTTGCTGATAAAGTTCTTATATTTCAAGCAACTGTGTCATCATCTGATATATTTAGATTGCCTACTGGCTACAGATCGGATACATTCGAAGTAGGTGTATCTGGTTCGTCTAGAATACGAGCAATTCATTTTGGTGAAACACCTTACGGATTAAGGGCGGTATAATATGGCAAGGTTTACAGCAATTCCAGCAGTGCCACAAGGGGGTATAACTGACTGGCAAAGTATTTTGATTAGTTCTGTAAAAGAAAATGTAGAACTATTAACAGGGCTTCGTGGTGAATCTGACCTACAGAGTAAAGCTATTACTCGTGGTCAAGTTACCATTAAGGAAATGTCTGAACAAGACATGAAACAAGTAAGTGCAAAAGGCGCTGGGTTTACAATTAGTAGTCAAGAGGTGGCAGGTCTTGACGATTATGGTAAACTTATTACAGACGTACAAACTTTAGCTAATGATTTAGCATTAACTAGAGCTGTGTTAAATGCACTTATTAGACAAATAAAAGGAGAATAGAGTTATGGCTAACTATACCAATGATACGAATGTTGGAATGGATACTGCTAGCGCAACTGCATCCGACCAAGTCGGTGGTGGTGTAGTTGGAGCTATGGGTGCTGTTCCTTCGTCAACTTCTTTGGATTTGCCTCCGGCGATTCAAAGTTTAATTGACATGCCTGCAGCAGGAGTTGCTTCAGGTGCTATACGACCAATCCAAACAGGAACTGTTGCACAAGATCCAAACTTTCCAGCTTTGGATTTTAGAATGCAACCAACATACCAAGAAGGTGGAATGGTAGGGCCGGGCGGAATGCCTATGCGTCCTGCAGGTGTACAACCTCAGCAAGGTGCTGCATCAAATCCTCAAATGTTGGATATGCAAGTTAATGAAATAATGTCCCAAAACCCAGAAGTGGTAGCAAGGATAAGAGCAGGTATTGAAGCAGGTATTCAATCAGGAGAACTAGATGCTAATGAATTAAATACAATTATTCAGCTAGCTAAAACTGTAATGCAGAATCCTGAAATGTACCCACAGATTAGACAAATGGCTATACAACAAGGTATTGCTACAGAAGCTGATCTTCCTGCACAATTTGATGAAGGACTTGTTATGGCAATTATTGCAGCAGGTAAATCTATGGAAGCTGATGTGCAGGTAGAAGGAGGACAAGCTCCTATGCCACAACCACCAGTTCAAGAAATGGAATTTGGTGGAATGGTTAATGGCCCATCTCATGATCAAGGCGGTGTTCGTGTAAAAATGAAAGGCGGCGGCGAGATTGAAGTTGAAGGCGGCGAGTATGTTATTCCTAAAGATGTTGTCAAAAAGAAAGGTACAGATTTTTTTGATAAAATGCTACAAGCTGAAAAGGATAAAGCATGAGTTTACAAGTAGTGGAAAAAGAAACAGTACAAACTCCAGAGCTTAAGTATGAAGCTCAACTTCTATCAACAAAAGAATTGATAGATAAATATTGGGGTCAGTGTGTGCCACTTCTTGATGAGTGTATTAAACGTGCGATGCACGGCGAAATGCTTGTAGAGGATTTATATACCAGAGCCATGAAAGGTGAGGTATTTACAATCGTTGTTAAAAACGATGAAACCGAAGTTCCAACTGTTAAGTTAGTTATCGTGTTGGAACTTGTAACGTACCCTAGATTTACAGCGATGAACGTTGTAGCTTTAGGTGGTAAAGATTTAAAAAACCTGATACAACAACATTGGAAAGATGTTTGTAGTTGGGCAAAAATCTGCGGTGTAAAACAAATAGAATGTTCAGTACACCCAGCCATGGAAAGAATTTTAACACCGCAAGGTTTTGAAAAGAAGTATGTTCAACTAAGACAGGATTTAACGGAGGTCTAATTATGCAAACTATAAACCCACTAGTAGTTTCAGTTGGCCCTGCAGCTGGTACTACTCCAATATATCCTACACAGCTCATAGAGCATGGTGGAGGAGTTAAGAAAGTTATCGCTGTAGCAGCTATGGTACTTATACCTGTAGCAGCTCCGGCTATCGCAAGTTCAATCGCAGCCTCAGGCGTACTAGGCGCTGCGGTATCAACAGCAATGGCAACAACGGCAGGTGCTGTTGTAAGTTCAGCTATTGTAGGCGCAGGACTTGGCGCAATAACAGCAAAAGTTACAGGCACTAGTGTAAAAGCAGGTGCTATCGGAGGTGCTCTTGGTGGTGGATTCGGTGGATACCGTGCTGCTAGCGCTGGCACATTTGGTACACCAGCAGGTGGTATTAGTGGTACTACAGATAGAATTCTTGGTACTAACTTTAGTGGAACACAGCCTACAACTCAAACTCTGGACGGAACACAGTATGCTAGCGCTGATGGTACAGGTACAGTTCAAAATGCTGTGCTTGAAACTACAGGAGAGCAAGTAGTAGGTACAGGCGGTGAGTTAACATTTGCAGAAAAAATGGCATCAGTTCCATCTAAGATAGCTGATAAGATCACTAATCCAGATACTCTTGCTAACTTAACACTACAAGCAGGTGGTCAGTTGTTAGCTACAACTTTGGTTCCTCCGGGATCAATGCCAGAACTGTCAGCAGAAGAACAACAAGTTCTAGAAGAATACAAAGCAGAACTTGCAGACCTTAAACAAAACAACGAGGCTGCTTTTAATGCTAAGATGGATGCTTCTAAACAGTTCCTTGTACAAGCAGGTTATTTCTCTCCAGAATACTTTGGACTTCAGTCAGCAAATAAAGCTGCTACTGACCAAGAACGTAAACTACGAGAGTACAGACGTACAGCTGGGCTAACAAGCTTTAGAAATACTGGTATGAGTGCTGCAGAAGAAAGACGTGCTGCCCTAGATAGTGGTAGAAATGTCCAATCTTCTTATGACTCAGGTTTCCAAAAAGGTATGACTGCACAGAACCAAGCTTTGACAACAGGTTATGGTATGATTCCTAAAGGAGATGCTAGTTATGCAAATGCTTTAGCAGGTCTAGCAAATACTTATAGTGGTCTACGATCACAACAAGATAAGAAACGTGAAAATATTGCTGAGTTCTTTGGTGGTCTTAATACTGCTTCAGGTAATTCTAAAGAAGATGAGGAAAAACTAAAGAAAAATAAAAAAGATGGTGAAGCACCTACAGGTGGTTTGAATCTTAACACTAGTTTCGCGTAGGGAGGAATCATGGCAAGCTTTGGATCATTTTTAGGAACAGCACTTGGCACAGACCCTCAAGCTTTTCAAAGAGGTGCTGAGAATCAACTGAAACTTCAGGCACTGCAGAGGGCTGAACAAGATCGTCTGAACCTAAAGAACTATGCTCCAAACCAAATGAACCTTGGTGTTAATCTGCGTGAACAACCTAATCTTGATTCTTCACAGTTTGGCTCAGACCAGTTATTTATTGAGCCACCTAAGAAAGTAGAACCAGAGGTAAAAGTAGAAACTATTGAAGTTCCAAAGGTAGAGGAAAAGGTAGAGGAAAATGTTACTGAAGAATCTACTGTTGGTGATGACCAAACTGTTATTGATAATCAAGAAACAAATACTCCATCTACATTAGTCCTACCTAATTTTGATGCTGATGCTGATCGAGATATGTCTAAGATAGGTGTAAGTAAAACACCTGACATTACTCAAATAGATGCACAAGACTCTAAATTTTTACAAGCAATAGATAAGTTACGCGCTGATGGTAATTTCCAAGGTATTATGAGTAGCATCCAAACTCGTATCGCTACAGGTTACGGGGATATGCTTGCAGGTTCTCCTGCTGGTAGAGCATGGGGTTGTCTTACTGATAGTCCTGATGAAGCATCAAAACGAGCTGATAGTAAAGCAGCACTTGATTGGTTCCAATCAGATGAAGCTAGAAGGTACTTTGAACAAAATCCAAATGAAATAACAGGAGCATCAGTAGACCCAATCGGGTTTCATAAAACATTTATTGCAGACGCACCTGCTCGTAAAGAAATAAAAATTAACGAAGAATCTAAAGGAAAAGCTGACCAATTAATTCTTAATGTAACTAACAATTTTAATAAAGGTCTATCTACATCTACTTCTGTGGATGTTAGTCAGATGTCAGACCTATTAGGTCTTGATAAATTTATGGCTCTATCTGTTCTTGGAGTAGAATCTGATTTTGGTAGAAACTTATCTGACGCTGGAGCAGGCGCACAAGGTGCTATGCAGGTTATGCCCGGTACTTTTGATCAGATGAAAGCATGGTATACAAACCCTGATAATATTAAGAAATATAATATATCACCTAGAATAGTAGATATAGCTAAACGACTTGATCCAAAGTCTGCACAGATGCAAACTATGGCTGGTTTAATGTACTTAAAATATGGTGAGTATATTGGTGTACCTAAGAACTTGCTTGCTGCAGGTTATCAAGGTGGTATGGAAACTGTTTTAAAAAGTGGTAAACCTAGTTCAGCTAATGATGGAAATCTAACAAACGCAGATTATAACCGAGCTGTTGTTGAAGTTTATAACAGTATGGTAACCCAGTTTGGAGGTACAGTTAGTACAAGTAATAACGAAACAGCTGACCTTACTACTGACAACAAAGTAGCAGAAGTTGTAACAGACGATACTAAAACTAAAGACGCAGGTGTAGATACCAGCACTCTTATAGAAGGTGCTATAACTAACGATATAGAAAAACAAAAAGCAGATAAATTTTTTGCTGACGAAGCTAAGTCTGATAATACTACAAACACAGCAAAAGCTAATGAGAATGTAAGTTCGTTAGAAGTAGTAGGTACCGAAGTAATTACACCTAACGATTCTAACATTACTAACGGAGACGTAGAAAAAGAAGGAGAAGTTAACTCTCCAGCTATCTATATTGAAAATCCTTCTAAAGTTGGGTTTGATATGCAACAAGCTCAAAAAACTAGAGAAGAAGCTGTTAGAGCATTTAACCTAGTTAACAGACAAGTTTCAGATTATCAACGTCTTGCTGAAATATACAGAGTATCAGGCTCAATGGATAAATACTTTGAGTATAAAAGTTTAGCCGAGCAGGCATATAGTAATGCACTAGCTTCTAGAGATGCAGTTACCAAATTAGATAATAGTATGGTATACCTACAAGGTATGCAGGGTCTTAATGATTTAAGGTTTGGTAATAATACAAACAGATTATCTCAAGTTTGGTCTATGTACTCAGGTAGAGATGTAAGAGTTGTACCTCGTTCAGACGGATTGTTTAACATCACAATGGATGGAGAAACCATTTCTGAAGGTGTAAGTCAACGAGATGTTGGACACCTAGCTCAACTCCAGTTTGATTCTAGTTATAGAGAAACTGTTAAAGCAGCAGCAGGTGAGCGAAGTGCTAAACTATTTGATCAATCACTTGATGTTAATATGGAACAAGTCAAGATGATCAATGAGTTAACTATCGAGAGGTTTAAAGCCGAAGCAGCTAATATGCTTGAAACACTTAAACAAGTAGGCGCAGAATTTAAAGCTATCGGTGATGGTTCAGGAAAAGGTATTGTACAAAAAGGTGGTGAAATATACTTGTTTGATCCTATGATGGAATATACTAAACCAAACTCTGATGAGAAAGAATACAGACCGGGATTGAAAAAACTTTCACTGGGAGAAGCAACAGCTTTGCTAAGTGGTAATGCGTATGCAGAAGGTGATGCAGTTAAAGAAGTATTGGAGCAATAAATGGCGAAAGTGGGACTATCATTAGGCTCACCGCTTAATGCAATGGATGTAAACCCAATAGGGAACCCGTATGACCCTACGCCTAGTAGTGGTCTATCATCACTTAATAATAATTTAGCAGACACAGCAGCCTTAGGAGAACTTGCATTAGCGAATGCAAATCTTGGTGTACCTGATCTTAAACCACCGCAAGGTACTGGCCCGTCAGTTCTATATAGTCCTTCAACTAACAAGATGTTTGTTAATGGTGCATTGTTTGATGCTGATGATTCACAATCAGCACTAGATTCAGTACCATTTGTTAAAGAGTCTAGGAAAGAAGCTCCTGCTGGTTTTGACTGGCAAGAAGTTTCACCACAAAATTACAACGAATACATAAAAAATGTTAACGACCCCGGTCTTGGTCAGTTGATGGCTCGTAACTTTGAGATAGGCGGTAGTAATCTAAAACTACTAGCTGGTCGAGGTATGCAATTTCTTGGTGCTGAAGAAACAGGTCAAGAATGGGTAAACGATGCTGTCTCAGAACTTTATTATAATCAACCATACCAACGTGAATTTACTAGTATTGAGTTTGGCGATGATAAATCTCATGGTGCAATCGATTGGTTTGTAGCTAACCTTGCTCAGCAAGGGCCAATGCTTATCGAATCTATTGTCACTACGCTTGCAGGTGCAGGCGCAGGTGCTGTAGCAGGTGGTGGTGCTAATCCATTTACTGCAGTAGGTGGTGGTATCATGGCATTTATGGGTAAAGAAACTTTTAAACAAAGTGTTCTTGCCGCCGCTAAGAAATATATGAAAGGACAAGCTCTTACTAATGGTGAGAGAAAACTCCTTCGTGAAGTTGCAGGACTTACAGGTGCTGCTCAGATTAAAAACCCTAAAGCTTTTATTGTTAACCCTGCAGGACAGGCAGTTCTTAAAAGAAACACTGCCGCAATTAGGTCACAAATAGACGATGCAGTATTATCAGGAGCAAAAACAGCCGCAAAAGGTGGCCGAAATCAGGCACTAGTAGGTGGTGGATTCCTAGGTAATCTTGGTGGTTCATACGCTTTAGGTGTATCAGATATTTATGGTGAAGTACGAGACACAGGTGTAGGTGATAGAGGCACAGCACTACTAGGTGCTATACCTTATGCTGCATTAGAAACACTTCCAGAGTTTATTTTAGCAGGTAGAATCTTAGGCTTGCCAAATTCTGCGTTATCTCCAGCTGGTATGGCTAGAGGTGGTATTGCTAAGCGAGCAGGTAAAGGCTTCGCTGTTGGTGGTACACTAGAAGGTCTTACTGAACTAGGGCAAGAGAGTATTCTCTTAGCTGCTACAAATCAGTTTGGAGACGCAGAAATTGGTAAAAGGTTAATCAACGCATTTGCTGCAGGTTTTGCAGTAGGTGGCCCAATAGGTTCACTAGCCAATCTTAAGAGAGGGGAACCAACTAATCTTCTTAAAACAGATGACAATCCAGAACCGGGTAATGCTCTAGTTCCTATAAATCCAGAGAACCCGAATCCTAGTCCTCTAGAAGGTCAGGTGTTAGGGCCAGAAGCTCCTCCCTCTCCTGTTGCGCTCCCTGCTCCTTCTAGAGGGCAACTTCCTGCTCCTATACCTCCTGTTACACAAGTGGGTCAGCAACCTGATTTTGTAGGTGGACAAGAAGGATTGAGACGAGGTACTGCTGCAGACACTCCTGTACAGGTAAACGCTCCTGTTATTCCTGCTGCTCAGTCAGGACAGCAAGGACTACTAAATGTTTTTGGGGATGAACCAACCACAGCTACTGAAATTCAATCTAGAATGGAACCTACTGGTACTAATAATTCAGTAGAAGAAGCTCTTAATAACACAGCACAGACTACTAATACTCAACAACTAGAACTTCCATTAGAAGATCCAACTATTTCTGCAGTTAAACAGACTGCTCAACAGCCTGAAGCACAAGAAACTGCTATAGGTCAGCAGATGTTACAAGCTGCTACAATTCGTGAGAACGTATTAAAACAAGAATCTGAACAGGCTAGGATAGAAGCTGAGCAAGCTAAACTAGAAGCTGAACAAGAGAGAACTAGAGCTGAGCGTCAGCGTCAGTTTGATGAGGCTTTACAACAAAGACTAAGACAACAGGTACAAGAACTAGAAACTGCTAGAGTTGAACAGATTTTAGCTGATAATGAGAGGCTAGCTGATGAAAATGCTCAGCTAAGAATGCCTACAGTTCCTGCTGTAAGACAGCCAATTCAACCGAGTTTACCGGGATTTGCTATACCATATGGTGAGAGACGACTACGTCAACGTGTGGCCGAAAGGTCACAACCTGTTGCCGAAATACAACAACCTACTGCCGCTGAGCTTGAGCAAGCTGGCCAACTGCCATTACCTTTTGATGAGCCTGCAGCAGCTAACCTAAGGAGGGGAGATGCCGTACAAGAGCGAAGCACAGAAGAAGTGGATGGAAGCCAACAGGCCAGACCTAGCGAAGGAGTTCAAGAAGGAAACACCCAAGAACGCCCAGTTACCACAACGGCTAGGAAAGCCGAGCGACTCCGAAAGACGCCGGTTAGCGAGGTTGCTCGCCAAGAACAAATCACGGACGCAACTATCGAAAGGGCTGACAGACGGGCTGCGCAACCAACAGATCAAACACAACAAACAAGGGAACAGGATAGGCAAGAAGTCACTAGTGTAGATGATACTGCTTATGCTTCACCTTATGAAGCTTGGGAAGATATGGCGGTTACAGATATACCTCTTGATGATCTCCCGGTAGCTTCAAGACAAGCATTTGAGAACTTAGTGTCAAGTGGTGCTGTTACATATGAACAAACAAAAGACATATATGATAAAGCTCGTGGTGAAATGGAGCTTACTCCACTACAAGAATTAGAAGAAGCTGTAACATTTCTTGAGACAGCTACTGATTCGGCCACGTTTGATTATGCTGCTGAAACTATTTTAGATTATGCTTTCTTTAATACAGACTCAAACCTTGGTAAGAAAACTGCAGGTGGACAGCCTAGTATTCGTGAAAGAGCATTAGCTTATATACAAAATACAGAGTTTAGTGCTAGACAATGGAGTGCTATTGACCAAGCTTTCGTAGCTGGTGCAAACTTAAACGACAGACTTACAGGAACTTTCCGTGGTAAATCTAAACCATGGGTAACTTTTGCTGCACAACGTAATCTATTAGATTCTATTGAATCTCCTATGAGAGCTATGCCTAAATGGTACAAAGCAAAACAAGCAGAAGTTGTTGCAGAACCTATAGCAGAAGCTAGCCAAGCTGAAGTACAAGATACAGCCGCGATGGAAGAAGATACTCCAGAGCGTGTTAGGTTATTTGCAAGCCAAGAAATAGAAAAACAAATTGACTTACAGATTCGTGACCTAGCAATAAACCAAATTAAACGTAAGAACTCTAGAGAAATTACACGTCTTAATGAATTGTTTGCTAAAGCAGATCCTGAATATCGTATGGCTAGAGGGCCTAAGATTAAGGATTACTTCAATGAAAATGGAGAGATTAAACTAGTAAATTCTGGTGAGGGTAGGCTAGTACCAACTACTAAAGAGTTTACTCAGGAACAATTAAAAGAACGTAACACACAACAAAGAGCAGCAAGACTTAAAGCTGCTGAGCGTGAGAAAGAACAACTAGAAGAAATAGCTAGGCAAAACGAACAAGCAGTAGATAATCGTAGTTTAACTGATGAGCAACTGTTTTCATCATTTGATGATTCAGAAGGTAATTTCTTTAGAGCAGATGGTTCACCTGTTGGTAATCCTGTACCTAAAGGTAAGATTAAAATTATTGTATCTAAAGTTCTTAAGAAACTTAAAGTTAAACCTACAGTTACAGTGGTATCAAATGTAGAAGAACTACGACAGACTAATCCTAAGTTATTTGAAAGAGCAGTAAAAAGCAGACCTGACTTTACTACCACTCCTGCTGTAGGTTTTTCAGTAGGTGATCAGATTATTATCTTTAGTGACTACGCTAAGAGTGAACAAGCTGTACATTTTGTTATAGCTCACGAAGCACTAGGTCACTTTGGATTCAGAGCATTCATGCCTGACGCTAGGCTCAATGCTATCTTTAGAGATATATACAAAACAGATGCTCATATCCGTGCAGTTGCTGACAGAAAAATGGAAGCAGGTATGGGTCTACAAGAAGCAGTCGAAGAAGCAATGGCTGATGCTGCAGCTTATTTAGATACTAGCGTTGTTGCTAGGTTCTGGACAGCTGTAAGAAACTTCTTAAATAGAATTGGTATGACATTCCAAGATGACCTTGCCCGGTACCTATTAAGTCAAACTCGTAGAAACTTACGGTCAGGTGGTAGTGGTACAGTATCAGGTCTACAGCTAAGCAAAAACCTTAAACGACTGTCACAGGACAGCTTGTATGGACGCTTTAGTCTTGAAGATGATCGAGCTGATCTAGCTTCTACATTGTTTTCTATGTATGGAATGAACAAGAAAGCTGGCCCATATGGTTCGTTTGAAGGAGTAAAGAACCTAGTTAAAAATGCTAAGAATATAAACAACACCAACTCAGCAGCAAATTGGTTAGGTGAAGCATTAGAAAATGTACAAACATTAGATAACGTAGCCACTCGTAATGAAGGCTTATCTAAAATATTTAAAATATTCCAAGCTCAATCAGCTAGAGTTAAACGACTTCATGCTGAGTATGAGAAGATGACTGCCTACTCACATACGCCTAGTTGGTTTGGTGTAGCTAAAGGGCCTACTGTAGAAGAACTACAACAAGCAGGTGAGTTGTTAGCTTATGCTGCTTTATATAAAGGTAAAGCTGTTAACGACCAAATGATTAGAGACATGCCTAACCTAGCAGTGGCTGATGCAAATGGTAATGTGGTTATTGATAGTAATGCTTTTGAAAGAATCAAAGCAGCAGGTGAAGTAACACAACAAGAATTTTTAGATGGTATTCAGGTTACTCTAGATGTACTCGAAGGTAAGGATAATACACAACCACAACTATATAAACCTGACTTTCCAATTACAGAAAATGTATGGCGTATCTATACTGAACAACGTAATGCAGTAAACCAATCTGCGCTAGATGTACTTGAAGCCAACCTAGGTGCTGCGCTTGATCAAAAGAATGAAGCTCTAGAAACATTTAAAGATGTAACTGGTTCATCAGGTAATGCTCCTACTACTGTGGAAATACAAACACTGCGTAGAGTTATTGAAGAATACTCTAACCTTTATAAAGAAGGTGCAGTCCAAGAAGGTGCAGGATTAAAATATAAAGAAGAATCTGTAGCAAAAGCTAGAACCTTTATAGCAGCTATCAATCGTGCAATGCACAATGAAGCAAAACTAAATGACTGGAAAGCAGGCACAGATAATACTGCTGACTTCCAAGGTGAGCAATACCAAGATATTATTGCAGGATTAGAAAGATTAAATGCTTTAGGTCTACGAGAGAAACAGGCTTATAACATAACCAACGCTATACAAAATATTTACTTACTAGATGTTAAGAATGCTAACGCAGAGTTCTTAGCTAAGCGAACAATTATGGGGGCGTATGTACCATTTACTAGACGTGGTAAATTCCAAATCATGGTTAAGGCTTATGATTCTAATGGTAAAGCAGTTGAAATGGATGAGGCATACAAGAGTTCAATGCCTTACTTCCAATCTAATAGTCGTGCAGAAGCCGCAGAAATTCAACAGAATATAGATGAATCATTTGGTGATGCTGACTTTACTGTACTAAATGCTAACGGAGAAGAAGTTAAAGTTAAGTTTGCTGCTGAATATAGTGCAGCAAGACAGTCACCACCTATTACACACTCAGTAAATTTATCAGAATTTGTTGATGTTCTATCCAGATTAAACATAAACATCACACCACAAGAGCGTGAACGTATTGTTGTGTCTTTGACTAGACAAGGTGAACGAGCACGGAGAGGTCTACAGAGATCAGGTGTAGCAGGTTGGGATACTGATGTTGTTCGTAGTGTATCAGAACACTTGGAAACTCAAGGTCATCTAGCAGGTAAAACATTCTATAGACATAAGTTAAATAGAATCATGCTTGATAACTCTATGTGGAGAGGTAATCCTGAAAAGCTTAATCGACTTGAAGAAGCTATGCTTAGAGCAGAAAGACAAGGTAATCCTGAAAGAATTAAAACTGCCCGTCAAGAATATGATAGCTATGCTTCTATGTATCAATACTCTGCTGATGTAGGTGCAAACAAAACTGTTAATCTTTATGGTTCTGAAAACAACGATGGAACTAGAAAAGTTAAAAAAGCTAAGACTGAAGGTAGAGGTGAGTATTACAGAGAGCAAGCTAAGAGAACTCTTGCTTGGTTTACTGATGCAGCTAACATTGATCAGTCTACTGAGGATATATTATCAGGTGAAGTTGGCTCTAGGTTTAAACTGGTTGCAGTATTATTTCAATTAGGTGGATCATTTGCTACCGCTGCAATTAATGCAGTATCTATGGTAACTCATTCTGTACCATATCTAGCTACTTATAATCCAAAGCGTGGTTATGGTGGTGGATTTGGTTTTAGTGCATCAGGTGCAGGAATGATTCGTGCTGCTTCTAATATGAAGAACTTTAAACTAGCTGAGTTTGCTTATGTAAATGATGTAGCTAATGGTGAAAACTCTGCACAACTACAAGAGAAACATGGTCTAAGCCAAGATGAAGCTGATGCTTTGTTTGAAGCTACAGGACAAGGTGTTCTTCAAGCTGCTCAATTTAATGCTTTAGTTGGTACAGCTAGAGGAGGAGTAAACAGTAACCAAACTGCTTCAGCTATTAAAGGGTGGATGTTTATGTTCTCTCTTACTGAGCAGTTAAACCGTAGAACTACCTACCTTGCTGCATATAGATTAGAGCGAGACCGTCAATTAGCATCAGGTGCAACGCAACAAGAAGCACAAGAAAGAGCACAAGAGTTTGGACGTAAGGCTGTTAATACCTCTCAAGGTGAATACGCTATGTACAACAGACCTGAAATGGCCAGAGGTAACGTAGCTCAATACATATTTATATATAAACAGTTTGTTATTATCAGTGTCGAACTGATGAAAGGTATGAATTACAAAGGAAGATTATACTTCTTAGGTCTACTTCTACTAGCATCTGGTGTTAAAGGGATACCATTTGCTGACGACTTGATGGACTTAGTTGATACACTTGCTCAGAAGTTTGGTATTAAGATGGGAAGCATAGAGAAAGAACTTGCTAAGTTATCTGATTCCCTCCTACCCGGATCTTCACCGTATGTAATGAGAGGTTTAATGGATAGATTTACTGGTGCCACAATTTCTACAAGACTTGGTTTTGGTGATTTAGTTCCGTTGACTGGAGCATTTAAAGAAGGTTCAGACCCATGGCGTGAAGTAGAAAACTTCTTCGGGCCAGTCTATAATGCAATGCAGGAGGGTTTGTTTACAGGTGGTAGGCTTCTAAGTTACGGGGCTGAGACAGTAGGACTAAAAGATGATACGACTAGGTTTGTAGATATTCTTCGTGATAATCCTATTGCTGCACTACGAGGTGTAGCAGATGGTTATACATATCTAAGTGATGGAAGAATTAGTAATTCCAAAGGTAATGTTATTTCTAATGATGTGCCTATCTCTACAGCTATATTCCGAATGTTAGGTTTCTATCCTGCTGTAGCAACATTACAAAATGATTTAGTTCGTATCAGTAAGTTCTCAGATGCGTATACAAAATCTCTAAAAATGAAATACACTCAAGCATATGTCAAAGCTAGATTAGATAATAATATACCTGAGATGAATCGTATTGTGCAGATGGTTAATGAGCATAACCGTACACACAGAGGTACAGAGTTTGAGTTTAAAGGATTTGTTAGGTCTGCTAATCGTTCATACAACGCAGCTAAGAAACCAACTATTCTAAGGTATAAGAAATATGCGCCTAGAAATATTAGGTCTGAACTAGATGAGTTAATGGAAATCTATGGCATTGACCCTGAGGATTTAAAATAACCATCTCTATAGAAACAGTGTCTATCTATACAAGTGGTTAGACTAAACCTCTTTGCCCATGTAGGACTAACATAATCAGCATGATAATGCGTAGCACCATCAGTTAAATCATATACTTGATGGTTAGATACCACTGCAAAAGCTAATGCTTCTGCCTTAGAATAGGCATATTCTTCATATATATTTTCGGGTTTTCCATCACAGTAAAAACTAAACTGGCACTTATGTTTCTTCATTTGACCAGACTCATGCCTCATACCTTCAGTAACAACATCACATACATTGTCAGGATACCTAGGGTCATCTACTCTATTAAGTATTACATGACCAACAGCCATTTGTGCGGCAGTAGATTCAGACCTAGCTTCAAAATATATAGCGTGAGCCATACATATCATTGCGGTTGCTGCTTCTAGTATCATCACTTCACCATAGAAAATTGTCCGTAAGTCAGATCATCAGCAGCTGTGTCAGCATTCTCCAATAAGTTTTGGAATCTTGGATGTATTAGGTTGAGTCCCATTACATAAGTTTGCGCTAACTTAACAGGTGTATCTTTACCCATAGATGCTTTCTCAGACTTAGGAGTAGCTATTGCACTCTCAAGAGCAAGTTCTTCTTTGAGTGATTTGTAGTCAGCTCCTCGAACAGACAACCATTTACGGAAGTGGGTACGGTCTAACATCATTGTACCTTTATCAAATGGGTCTGCCGCTGATTTACGATACACATCAAGACGTACACGAATATCATTTCTAGGCATACGACTAAAGTCAGGTGCAGGTTTCTGTCCTGCTGTGTGCATTACAGTTACTTGTGCTTCTGCAAAGTCTGCCATGTACTCAGCTATTAAATCAAATGAATCAAACTGGTTTTCTTTAACTGTTCTACGGATAGCACCAATCTGAGATAGAATCCATTCAGTAGCTTTCCTATAATCAAACTGTATTAATCCCCACTCATCAGCTAGCTTCATACCTAAGTCAGCTAATATAATAGACTGCTCCCAGTATCTTTCTTGACCTGAGAACTGTGCTTTATATCTAGTACGGAATGTTGATGATGCTTCTGCAATGGCTGATTGTATACCTTCTTCACCCATCTCAACTAAATTTCTTAGATAAGTACGACCTACATGGCCATAATGAGAATGAATAGATTCATATATTCTCTTACCAACATTAGTATCTCTAGTGAATAGTGGTGTGGCAGGTACAGTTATCTCTAGCATCCTAGCCATCTGCGCATCTGTATCTAGTCCAGATGCAATCAGCTTACTTTGTAGAGACTTGTTGGTAGATACTATAACAGGTGTTGCCCATGTCTTAGCATCACGTTCTTCAGCATTACGATTAAGTCTTGCTTTATCTCTACCTTGTGACACCCAATAACAAAAGTCACCGACCTCTTTATCGTTCATCATAGTAACTTCATCTATGGTTAAAGGTAGGTTTGCATATGTACCTAACCTAGAAAACAAACTGTTCTGAGTATACTTAGCCGCAAAATGTAGCTTGTCAGGATTACCATAGATTGACTGTGCCCAATACTGTGCGAGTGTTTTACCACCTCCGGTAGGGCCGTAGAGAGACACAGTCAAACCCTTTAGTCCAGTAAAGTTGTAGAGTGGTGCAGATAATCCTACACCTAACACAAACATGTGTGCATGTAAGTGTCCTTTCTCTAGGATCTGGGTTAACGCAGACCATTCTTCTGCTGAACCTTTTATATTATATAATTCTGCACCTTGTCTCTGTACTGTAGATGCTAGATTAATTACTTCTTCATTAACTACACCATTGGCATCGCGCCTAATTAATGTGTTACCTAAGACAAATGCCGTATTCTTTTCTTTCCAACCCATAGTCGAATACAGGTTAGTCATCTTACGGATTTGTCTCAACTCATCCATGTATGTTCTTAACATAAGCTGAAAATACTCCGTTTGTCTTTTATTGTACAATACTATTCCTTGGTCTGCTATTGCTGTAGCAAATTCACGATTACCATCAGTGAGGTGTGCTTGCCTTAATACAAGTTCTGTCCAACCTGTATGTGTTCTATGCCAGTGGAACCTAACTGTTTCGTAGCCTAATGATTCATCGTATCCATAAGCCACAGGGTAGACATCAAATTTACAGACATCTATATCAGTATCATCAATCGTTACCTTTATCCCATCTCTTGTTCTTTTAAATGGTTTAGGTATAGGAATAGAATTAGCTGTTGAATCAGGTGCTTCCTCAGACACAGCTATCTCTTGATACTGAACACCTAATCTCGCAGGTGAACCTATCTTACCTTTATATTTACAACCCTTACATCCACTCGGTCTATCATTTTCAAACTTCGTACATGTTGCCGGGCCAGTCGCAGACTCTCTCCAGTGAGTAAGTTTGTGTAAGGTGTCCTTCTCACTAAACTTTGTATGACCTTTACTCCATTCTAATGCAGTGTTCTCAGGGTCTACACAATAAGCGGCTACACCAACTAGGTCGTACCATAATGGTTCATCTACTTTGTCTTGGTTGTCTATTGCCCATTCAATCTGCTTGCACTTACTAGCAACTACAGACCCAACAGCAGGTGGGAACTCTTTCTTGACTGCAAGATTATCTAGCAATGTGCTGTCACGAGTGTGATCTTTTGTACCCGCAGCTGCAGCTCGGTAGTAATAACTTAGCTTATCCTTGAGTGTCAAACTTTTGACAGGCTCAGCATCTACCAACAGCTTTACCTGATTACCATTCTTAGGATTATGTGTACCAACAGGTCTTAATACTAACGCACTGTTAGCTGTTAGTCCTGCATCAATCTTAAACTCTTTTGCAATAGCCGCTTGCTTCATAGCTTCGGCTAATGGTTTCCATTCATTAGGTTCTAGTTCTTCTGTTAATACCCAGTACGCATGTAGTCCATTACCTGAATGGATTATCATAGGCTTAGGTAAACTAAGTTCTTTTACAAACTTACCTAATGCGACAAGACCTTCTTTCCAAGATGGAAATGGTTTGTCTGAGCCGCAGTCAACATCAATAGCCACTACCTTTGTGGCTCTTACATTATCTTGTCTTCTACTGCCCTTCTCTCTAAATGCAGAGATAGCAAAGTAAGTATTATTCTTTGTCTTATCTAATCTCTCACATGTTTTTGCGAGTTCCTCTACCGTTTGAAAAAATCCTTGTTGTCTACCATTAGGGTTAATAACAGTAGTAACGTAGAATCCTTCTTCCGGCAGGACTCGCTGAAGAAACTCCAACGTGTTCATATTTGCCCTACCTTCATGTTAAACCTTGGTGGGAATAGGTTCTACTCTCGCTTTCCCTATTCCCATTACTAGTTTACTCGTTTTCTTTGAAAATCTCAAGAAGCCTTTCAAAGCGTTGCTTTTGTTCTAATGCTATAACCTCGGGTTGAGGCCATCCATCGTTAAGAATGGCTAGCATTTTCCTTAGAATCTCTCGTACTTTCTCATCATTCTTAGCACGGACAGGCTTACCTTTAACCCATCCGTAGTAAGTCATACGAGATATACCTAACAACTCTGCCATATTGGAGGTTGTCAAAAGCATATGCTTCCTCAAAGCTTCGACTTTTTTGAAGTTAAGAGGAGGATTCTTAGTCATCAGCATTATCCCCAACAAGTTTAGCAATCTCTGCCGCTAGGTCATCAGCTTCACTAGATGCAACTGGTGCAGGTGCAGGTTCTTCAACCACTCTTGCTTTAGGTTGAGGTGCAGGAGCAGGCTGTTGTATTTCTGCAACAGGTGCAGGAGCAGATTTTTCTTCTAAGTCAATAGATAAATTACCATTACCAACAACTGCTTCATCGTTTACAGCAACTGATTCATCGGCTGTGAATCCTACTTCTTCACCGAATCCAAACTTACCTGCGCCACTAGAGCCTTCAACGTACTCAATAACTTGTACTGCTCTAAGACGTAGGGTTACTCCTGCTCCAATAGATGGAGAGTCGTAGAAAGCGGCAGAGCCATTGACCTTAACAACAGAGCCACCATAGATATTATGCTTGGCCATCATGCTACCTTTAGCATCAAACACAGCAGGTTTATAAGCCGCTTTAGATTTGAATTTAATAATAACATTACCTGTTGGCTCACCAGTCTCATCGTCCAACTCGTCGTGGTATGGTAGTGGTGCTTGCTTGATCTGCTTGCTAGGCTTAGCTTCTTTCATTGCTTTAATACCTGCTAGTATCTCACCTTGGATAAGGTCAGTTACAGGTTTAGCTTCTTCTTTAGATAAGCACAGGTTAACTTTGTAGTGTCCTGATTCATCAAATTTAGTATCGGGTGCGCTAATGTACGGATAGTACGCAACACCTTTATTAGTAGTAAAAGTTTTATTTGTCATTTGAACCTCCTAGTTCGTTTCATGTTGATTAAAACCTGCTTCTTCTGAAAAACCAAAATCAGAAGCAACAGGGGTTTGCCCACTAGCTACACTAACTTCACCTGTAACAACCTTTACATCGTTGGTGCCTATAAGTTTATCGACATTACGTTGCATTTCATCTGTATTAAAACCACCAAAGGAAAATTTTAATTTAGGGAAACGCACAGACGTATCAAAAGATATTGTTGTTACAGCAATATCAGGTGCAATACCTCTGCTTTGTAGTGTCTTCTGATAAGCATTTAAGTTGCCTAGTGAAGATGGTGTAACTTGTAACAGATAGAGTTCACCATCTGTCTTATCCGCCATTACCAAAGCTATTCGCTTTTGGTCAGCGCAAGCTTTAATCTTGCGACCTTCAGGCGTAATCTTAGAACCCCATGCGTTTTGTGGACAAGAAGCACATAGGTCATTCTGTTTAAGTTCGCTTCTCTCATGTGGTGTTTCACCATTCAAAGAGTAGCAGTCGGGTGCAGATGATTCTCTATCTACACTATACTCACCTGCATACCATACCTTAGACAACCTAGGGTTTGCTCCAACAATCACTGTGTTCAAACTTGTTGCAGTAATCTGAGCATCCCCTGCTGCCGTCGCAAGATGGAAACGTGAGTTCTTAATTGATAGTTTAGAACCAATCATTAATCATCCACCTTGGCTACAGGTTTACGAACATTTACATCAATGCGTGTTCCGTAGTTCACACCTGATGGTACGGTTTTATTCTTCTCAATATAACCTCGTACAGCAGTCTTACTAACTCGCTTCTCTAGCATATCAAAGGCATCGTTGTTCTTAATATATTCAAGAACAGAATCCCAATCAGCTACTTGTGCGAAGTCAGTGGTAGTTAAGAAGGCAGTACCATGGTCAGTCTTAAAAGACTTTACCCCTTGTGTATCTGCTTGCTCCTTAATCCATCCCTCAAGTTTAGCCATGTTATCTTTGATGCCTTTGACTTTATCTTTAGTCTCAGCTTCAATGGCTTCTTTCTTCTTGCGAAGCTTGAGGTATGTATTGATTACTTCATCTACAGTTAGATTCATATCATCACCTCGTTTCATTCTCTATCAGGTCAAGCAACAGACCTTGTAGTTTTTGTTTATTTTTAAGCCTGTCATACATCTTGTACTCTAGTTCTGTTGCTTCTATGTGTACGATGTTTGAAACATGCTTCTTACCTATCCTCTCAATACGTCCATTTGCCTGAACATATTGCTCGTTGCTTGTCACTGGCCCATACCAGATCACAGTTGACGCAGAAGTTAGTGTCAATCCATGAGCCATGGTGGCAGGGTGTGCAACAAGAACATGAGGGTCTTTCGAATGTTGGAAATCATGGAAGATAACATTACGTTTAGTAGCTGATACCTCTCCATTAACTACAGCAACACTCCAATATTTAGAGAGTTCCTTTTCCAACATCTTTAATGTACCTGTTAATGGTACAAAAACTATTACTTTACCTCCTACTTCTTCAATTACTTCTTTAACTATATCGACTCTAGGTTTACAATCGATTTGAATATGCTGTCCATCATCACCATAGACAACACCACAAGCTATTTGTACTAGCTTCTGTAGTTTTACAGCTTCATTCACAGCAGTAATTGTTTCACCCTGTGTATGTTCTGTAATGAAATGCTTGAGCATCTTTTGGTAATGTACTTTCTGTTCCTTAGTAAGTTCAACCTTCCTTGTCTGTGATACAGTATCAGGTAAATCAAAGCACTCGTCTCTAGTGTATCTTACAGCAGGGGTTAACATATACTTTACAATCTCTATTGATTCGGGTCTTGGTAACCACTTCCATTGTCCTACCTTCATCATAACAGCTTCTCTAAAAGCAGTATACGTCTTTGTCAAGTTAGGACTATCAGCTAATTTTGCTAATGCCCACGCGTCAGTTGGTGCATTCGGCGTAGGTGTACCAGTCATCAACCACAAACGTGTTGACGAATGTTGAGCCATGAACTTCCTGAGCAGTTTAAATCTATTTGTTGAGGGGTTACGATAGACAGCCACCTCATCAATGATGATAAGGTCAAACATATCTTTGGCTTTTTCTGTAATGATAGGGAATCCATCATGATTAATGATGTAAAAATCTACGTCAGTATTTAATAGTTTCTTACGTCTCTCACTTGTACCATGTAAGGTTACTGATTTTAGATGTGGAAATTGCATAAAGATACTATCGCCCCATACTCTTTCAAGGGTTGATAGTGGTGATATGATTAAAACTTTTTTGATTGCGCCGATAGATATAAGATAATCAGCCGCCCATAGTGCAGACTGTGTCTTACCTGTACCGATCTCATTGAGTACCAACGCTCTCCTATTCATTGTCAGAAAAGCGGCAGTCATTTTTTGGTGGTCATAAGGGTCAAACCTACCTGCCCATTTATAGTAGTGCAGTATAGGTGCAGGTGCTTTAATGCCTAGGTTTCTTAGTATCTTAACTTCATCATTACGATGAGGTGCTACAACAAGTTCTGTTCCCTTGTATGTAAGCTTCTTAGCTGTAGGTATACACTCCAACACTTTGTTTGGGTGCTTTAAATTTAAAGCTATAGCTTGTGATTCTTCAACGATTACCATTTATATATTCTCTAACCTGTTCAATACTTTCATCATCACATACAACAAAACATTTACCTCCTGCATCTTCTATCTCCTGCATACATTTAAGTTGTAAGGCGGTGGGTTTCTTAGTCCTGTCCGCCTTACACTCAATCCCAATAAACTGGCCGCCTAAGATAGCCACTCTATCGGGTACACCTGCACGACCAAATGGCCCTGCTTGTGGACTATAATACCAAACCTTTTCATACTTTAACATCTTGTCAAGTTTGTTCTTAATCTTTCCTTCAGGTGTTGTAGCCATTATATATGTACCTTTACATTATTGTCAAGTTATATTCTTGCAAATTCACAAATATTTTTTGCAGGACACCAACCACATAAGCCACTAGGTTTAGCAGGCCAGTTATTATGCTCAACAGATTGATGTATTCTTTCTATACGAGCAAGCATATCAGACCACATTAGATTAGTTTGATTAACTTTAAATGTTTGAGAGTCCATAGACATATCTTTTAACCATATGAATGTAGATTGTACTGTTTTAATTTTAGGGTAATGTTTAAAGACTTGTAAAGCAAACAACTGTAGTTGTGTAAAGTCGGGTCTACGTTTACCTGTCTTCCAATCCATGACTATTGCTTTATCATCTATCAGAATCAGAACGTCTAAGATGGATCTTAACCATGCGTCTTTCTCCCACCAACCTGTTGGTGTAAGGTTTTCATTGAGGCACAGCTGTTGCTCTGCGAGTATAGTTCCACCCATACCCTCTATACTTTTACATAAAGGTTCATACTTTTCTGTACCATCAGACAGTGGTTTACTATCTACTAGTCGGTGTTCTAAACTAGAGTGTACTCTTTCACCATATTTTGTAGCGTCACTACCTGTGTCTTGTACTTCTTTCATAACACGTTGGTGATAGTAACGCTTTGGGCAGTTCTCATACATCTTAATAGATGAATATGAATGTGTTAGTTTTATATCCATATTATTCACCTGCCGCACGACGTAAAATGTCATGCTTTAGGGTCTCAATAAAACCTACTAGTCCTACTGTATCATCTATCTTTGTAGAGAATCTAACGTACTTACCTTTTACCTTGACAAGTATTACCAAGTCGCCTAGGTCAGCGTCGTTAGTAGATGAAACAGTTTCAGTAAGTTCTTTAATTACCTTTAAGGTACTTTCTTTCTTACTCATTTTGCTTCTCCATAGTTTTTGCCTACACCAACTTCACAATCAACTGGTAGTGTAGGTGCCCAGCTGGGGGGTTTAGACATCTTCCTGACAATAAGTTGTTGTGCGTTTGTCAACTCATCGTCCGGGACGGATATGATAATCTCATCATGAACTTGAAAAGCCACATGATAATGTTTACCAATAGATGCCATCTGTTCAGTGATTACAATACGAGCAAGTGCTTGTACTATATTCTCTGTAACTTTACCGCCATATATTTTAGTCCAATCTATACTATCCTGCTCACCTGTCATAACTCTTTTAGTTACAAGTTTACGAAAGGTTCTTGCATTGTTAATATAAACGTACCCATCTTCTCCTCTGCATAATGCAGGGTAAAGAACTTTTAATTTGTTAGGAAGTATTATACCTTCGCCATCATAGTGTGCAATGTCACATAGACTACCACTACGACCTGCTACCATTTCAGTAAGTGCATGATTACATCTATTCCAAAATGAAGTTATCTTATGGTTTTTATTCCTATACAAGTTTACAATTCTTTGTGCCTCATTCTCATCTATATCTAGAGATATACCACCCATACCAAGAGCAAGAGTATTCCTAAACTTCACATGACCCATGCCATAACCCAAGCCAAGGATACAAGTCTTGCCAACAAACCTTGCGACCTTGTCCTCTTTAGTCACTCTCTTATTATATACCTCACTAGCGAACTCACTATAAACATCACGACCCTCACGAAAGGCTTGAAGTAAATCTTCTTGTCCTGCAACATACGCAACCATACGAGCCTCAATTTGTGACAAGTCACATGCAAGTAATGATTCACCAATAGGTGCTGTGATAGCTTTACGAATAGCACCACTACGAGGTAGGTTCTGCAAGTTAAGTTTATCACCACCACTAAACCTGCCAGTGTGCGCTCCATAATAATTAAGCATGATAGGTAGGCGACCACGTTTCGATACCTTTATAAGGTTCTCAGTCCGCGTCTCCTCTATTGTCGATTTTGTGCCGAGCCGAGCCGCGACCAAATTTTGAACTCTAGCGTCGGGGTGTTCTAATAAATTAGTAAACTCTTTATCTGTCTTTGCAAAAGCAAAAGACTCTTTGCCTGTCCTTAGACTTATCTTAGTCGGTGGCTCTACGCCCACAGTCTTTAGTAACTTAGCAAAGATTTGATTAGACATCAGTGCTTTCTTGACTTTCTCCTGACTCAAACCTTTCAACGCTAAATCATCAATAAGTTTCTGTTTGTTTGCCTTGACTTGCACGAGATGATCAGCCAATGAATCACCATCAAGTACGATAGTCGGCTCAGTATACATACGAATGGTTTGGTCAATCACCAATAACTCTGTCGGCGGAAATTTTTTAGATAACACTTTGAACAGTTGATAAGTAAGGTCAACATCATTGACACAATAGCTTGCATACCTATCAAGTTCTTCGGGTGTGAAGTCCTGTCGATGCTTACCTAATGCCTGTACAACCTCATCACCTTTCTTACCTAAGTTATAGTGGCTAACTAAATTCTTAAGTGAACCCCCCACAGTTGCATTGTGATATGGTCTTGCCATAGATAAAGTATCGAACCAAAGTTTAGGCTTGATACCATAGTGCCATGACAATATTGCTCCATCGAATACAGTATTGTGAGCAAGTATAACCTTGTTAGAATAGTCCAACGAGTTTAGAAACTTGCCCACATCATTACCACTATACCAATCAGTAGGGTGGTTATTAACTTTGACACCAACACCAATGACCTCAAACCTATCATCACGAATGTATGCCTCTGTTGTCATCTTCGACAAAGAATATTCTCTGTCATAATAAGTCTCAAAATCTATGGTTACGATGTCCATTACTTCTCCCTTGTTTTATTTATATTAGGAACTTGCTCACCTGCTAACGCTCCATAGCCACAAGTATCCACATAGTTATCCACATTGTGTGGATTCTCTGTAGTTCTAGCAACCTTGTACAGTACCATCATCATGGGTACTTCATGTGGGAATATATCCACACCTAAGTATGTACTCCATAAATCAGACACCATCTCAAAGTTCTTACTAGCATCACCATGTTCTACTTCTCTGTCAGTTGATGTTAGCTTGTCAGCTTTTTTAAGTATGTTGTTCCGATTGTATCTAGACTTCTTTGACATCTGTTTCTCCATTTAAGTTATATATACCTATACCTTTGCCACAATGTAGACTGTATGTATTGCAAGCATCTACAGCTTCTTTGGCAGTAGCACCCATGGCTAATGCTCCATAAGCAAAGTCTTTACCATGACCAAAGGCATGAAGGTTATGTCCGTAGTGTACTGGATGGGCAATGCCATCGTACAACCACAAACCTGTATCCCTGTGAATGACAATCAACTGTGAGCTGTGCCGTGTAAGTTCAGGGAATGATTCAGGCAAGGCACCATCTTTGTACCACTCTCTAAGATTAATTACATCATCAAGTAATCCTACTCCCGATACAATACATACCTTACCTGTCTTTTTATCTGTTATATACCAAGCTTTATCTGATTCCCATTTAGCAGAACCATCATTAGCTTGTCTGTCAGTAGCTAAACTTACTCCATCCCATACTAATACTGTCATGTTAAGATGCCTCAAGTTTGTATCCACCATAACGATGCTTCTCAGCAGTACGTTCATCATGTCCTTCTGATTGAAACACTTTGAATCGTCTACGCAATGGGATACTTAAGTCAGCAAATATTCTATCTACTGTTTTGATTAACTCATCTACTGTCGGTACTTCTGATTGTCTACCCCAACCATTGTTAGACATACTTGATTCTATGAAGCCTTTGAGAAGATGTTTAGGAAAGTCCAATGTAGTCATGCTTTCTTGTAAACAATCTAACCATTCTTCTGATGACCAATCGGGTTGTCTTGCATGATAACTGTTTTTTGATTTCTCTCGTTCTTTAATAACTTCTAAAGCGATAGCATCAAGCGCATGAACTTTGGCTCTAGCTTTCAAACCTTTCTTGTAAGCAGTAAGCATTTGTCTCCACTCTTTTCGCTTTGCAGGTATCTCAATGAACTTGTCATCAGGCTTCTGATTAAGACACTCACCTGTCAACAAGTTGAACTGTATACCACTGAAGTATGAAGGCCCACTGTTCATAACAGAATTGAATGTACTGTATACTGCATATCTATCACCACTATCTTTAGTTTTCTCATGTATCTTAGCATCAACGTCTTTAGTATGACGAATACGATACAAACCCTTACGATGTCTGTTGATTACAAACGGAAACCATCTGTAAAAAGATGATACATAAGATTGAGACATGTTAATGATGTGACTATCTTTAGCCACAAACGTGATGATGTTGTCAGGTGTTATGTCAGCCAATGGTTCAGTACCATAGCCTTGACACACAATACGAATTGCATCACCCTTCTTAAACATTCTCCAGTTTTGATTGACAGGCTTACCTTTATGAGGCCACCTTGCTGTGTTGAAAGATGCCAACATCTCTTGATAGGTATTAAGAGACCTATCACTCTGCCACCATGTGTACATGATTACTCCTTTACTTAGTTAGTTTATTAAATGTTACAGCCGCAGTCATACCATCTAGGTCTGCCCCTATGTCTGCTACTTCGGCTTTCTTCTTCTCGACAATCTTCTTATGTCGTTCCTTTGCTTCTTCAGGTATTAAATCCCACAGTGCAGGCCATGCTTTCAATGCAGGTGCCAACGTGCTGTAGGTATTGATGACTGATTTGATACCCTCAAGAAACTTCTCTTGTTTAGATTCTTGTTCAAATATTTTACGTTTGTATTCTTTGAACTCAGGCTTTAACCAATCCCATCTTGTATCAGTATAGTCAGCTTTGCTTGACCTCCACTCGGATTTGAATCCTGTAATAGATTGTACAAAATCTTTAGGCCATGGTTGTGCTGTACTGAACTGAAGTCTTACATCATCACACTCATATGCTTTGGTATTATACTCAGCAGTTTGAAACACAACATCTTGTGGTGCGTTGACAAACCCTCCAAAGTCTATGGATTCTTTCTTATCCATTGCATAGTCAGGTAGTGCTTTGAACTTTGCAATTATCTCAGCAGGA
>Ga0181422_1000095_pt1 | contig 26803 bp, 28 predicted proteins | sample 45SPOviralmetaG_FD_130147 | JGI IMG/M metagenome (GOLD analysis project Ga0181422, IMG submission 130147) | Marine viral communities from the oligotrophic San Pedro Time Series (SPOT) site, San Pedro Channel, CA, USA - 45 SPOT_SRF_2013-07-18 | ecosystem: Environmental > Aquatic > Marine > Strait...
CTTTGACGTTGTACAGAGGTACACTGCCCGATCCATATCAGCCTTGCGAATGTAAACTTCAAAGTCTTTACGTTCTTCGTGGTCTACCTTCATTATGCGGTTTGGTGACGAGAATTTTATGTTTCCCCAAGCCTCATCAAATACCTCGACCTGGTAATACTTCACATCACTGCGAGCATTAAACAAAGACATATCGGCGCGAACTACGCCAGCAACGTGAGAGGGTCGAACCTCTGGATATGCAGGTGTCATATCATGTGCCGCCACTGGCGCAGCAAGACAGAGAGATATGCAGGCTCTAATTAGCAATGCATTCTGCCACAACAAGGGCGGTGTATGTGCCGCCGGGGAATGGTTTGCTGACGCCATACACCGCTTCGCTTTCAGTCTTAAACCAAGTTGATCCCGCAAGAGTTAGACTGAAGTTTGTGGTGCTGCCCACAACTGTTTTTGCTGATTCGTAAGCTGACATGCCCGAAACAGAGGTTTGGTGGACTGAGGTTGATCCGGTCCAAGTCACAGTGTCATTAAGTGTGGGTGACGAGCTAAACGAGGTAGGGTGTGTAATCTTTGCGGTGTAATAGTCGGCCAACGCCACATCATAGCGAACAACAGGCACAACGCCTGCACTAGCAGCGGCGGTGGTCAGCTTGTCCGCCGTAGGGTTGCCGTACACACCGACAGTATCCGTTGTGATAACGCAGCGAGCCTCAACCGTGCCGTTGATGTTCACGTTGTTTGCAAGTGCCGGAATCGCTGCACAAGACAGAACAAGGGTCAAATATTTCATGTCAATCTCCATACTGGCTTTGCACCATTTGCTCGTGAAGCAATTGTTGGGCCAAGTTGTTCCTCAGTGCCTTTTTGTTATCTGGCAAATCAACCTCTGTCAAAATATTGACATCCCCATAAGCTCCCCCTCCTATGCTTGTACTATAATACATGGCGATATTGGTTTGCAAATTGATCTGGTTTATTAGATCAGATTGACCTTGAGCTTGAGTAAGAGTCAGCGCATTAGCCGAGGCCATGAGGCCCATCTCCAGGCGTGTCTCCTCTTCCTCTTCATCCTCTTCCATAATTAGATTACCATCCGCATCATATTTAAATTCGGTCTCGTCTTCTAAAATCTCGGCTACCGTTTCATCTTCCAGCGCATCATATACCTCAACCTCAATGACAGGCGGCGCAGGTTTGACGTAGTTTGGACAGTTTGGGTCTAGCTGCGGGTCGTAGCAGGGATCGAAGCGGTAACTGTAAATCACAACAGGGTCGATCACTTCGCCTGTACCTTCGACATCAATTGAGCCATCGCCCCAAAGAGCCGCCGGGACGTAAGGCAAGGAAAACTGTTTGGTGATTGTGTTGCCGGGGACACCTGACCAATCATCCGTCTCGCTAAACGTGTAGCCCGTGCCATCGGCATTGCCGTTGCGAATATGCACCTTCATTGCATCGTCGGCGTTTTTAACCGTGCTGTATCTGTAGATGAGGCCGTTTACGTCTAGGCCATCTTGTGAAGGAAGCACCGACCCCATGGACCAAGACAGACCGCTTGCAGCGGCATTGCCTGTGACCCCAAACACATAGGGATCAGAGTAGCAGCAGGAGGCCCAGAGCGCCGAGCACAGCGCCGATCCCAATAGTTTTGGAGTCTTGTGCATCAATCAAACCTTCTATAGCCCCACGTTGCATTTCTGGCGCAGGGTCTTTGTTGGCTTCCATCTCCCAAGCGGTTTTAGCCGCATCGCCAATCAATCCATCCTTAGGGCATGGGGTTCCAGCGTTCATCATCGCGTCAAACACACGCTCATCTTGGCACATCACAGACACCGCCGCCACTTTCATGCCCATGTCGTACATGGTTTTGGCGTTCTTCAGTTTTTCGCAGTTCATGTCGCGCACAGTGCGGCCAGCAGAAATGCCTAGTATCTGTGTCTGGACTGCGCCAGCCACGCCAACAGTGCAAAGATCGCTGTTGCTCGCGCTAATTTGTGGGGAGATAGCAGAGGGCGGCGGCGAATTGACCGTTGTGTCCATTGTACCGCTGCTTGTGACCGTACTTTCGCTCTTCACTACGTCACTGTCTTGCGCAGTCGCGGCACTTCCTGCAAGCGCAATGGCTATAGCTAAAAGAAACCTCATCCCATCTTCGTCAGGACTGCAAGCAAGAGTGCAATGATAGAACCTGTGGTTGCAATCATGATACCTTCCATGCGCTTAACGCGGCTGAACAGATCTTTGAATTGGATCTTAACTTCTGTCTTGATAGCGATAATTTCTTTCTCAAGGCTATCAATGCGATCATGCGCAGATGCTATTGTACGTTTGTTCATTACCATTCTCTACTCTGGCTTCGTGGGCCATGTGATGTCAATTGGAAAGCCAGACTGATCTGTGATGTCACGGAGAGCCTGACGATATGCTGTCTGCTCTGCGGTCATCGTGCGGTCGGATGTAGCCCACCAGTCTGTTTCTGATATAAGTTGGTCTCTCATTCTTCGCATACTTTGGGCGTCAAAGCTGCTATCAGAAGTTTTAGCAAGAAACTCTTGTGTTTCGTCTTCTGTAAGACGAATTTTCTCTCCATCTACTATTTTATAGTAAGTCATCATAAGTTCCTTTTATCCAATGTCATTTGCGCCATACAAAATAAAGTCTCCTTGGTTAATGGTGTTAGTGCTATTTCCATCAAACTTTATTTTGTTAACCCTGTTAGTAAAAGACTCTAACCAATAGTGCGAAAACTCCTCACTGTTGGTCTGAATCTGGCTTATCGAAAGTGCGTTGTTCCAAGGCACCTTCCAAGAGTTAAAGGCTGTCATTATAAAAGGCCCATTGCTGTCGTTCATTTTGAGATGAAAGTCAAAATAAGCATGAAGCTTACTGGTCGATTGATTGGTTGCGTCAGGCTTAAAGCTTTCGTACCACGTTATAGAACTTCTTGATGAACCATCTTGTCGATAATACTGTGTAGAATAAGAAGAGCCATTGTTTGTGGAAAGATAACACTGCCCAGTAACATAAGTGCCAGTAGCCCTATTAAAAAAGGGGTCTTTAACTATTAACCTATATACATCGTATCCAGTTGGCAAAGAAATTTCAACCTGTGAAACCGAACTTGTTACGTTTGTTTCTGATATAAACTTCCAAAAACCACCTCCAGCACCACTCGCAATGTTTACAAGGTTTCTGCTGTCATCAATAACGGTTGTGCCGTTCACCTTAATCGCCATCTTCGTGTCCTTCCACTATTAGCTTTTAGATTACCAAGGAACCCCGGCAGTCGTAGTCGGGTTCAACTCAGCGTTGATCTTGTCTGCAATCGCCTGTTCGATGTCAGCGCGAACCACAGTGTTCCAGACCCAAGCAAGCACAGCGTCTTGCGTTAAGTCAGCAAATGCAATGAAGTCAGAGGCAGATGCGTCAGGTGTCCATGAGGTTGTCCCGTATGAGGAAGCTGTGGCCTCTCCATCAACGCCCTCACAGCGCCAGTGCGATACTGTCACGCCACCATCTGCGGTGTTGCGCTCAAGTTCTGCGATAGTCCATGTGTAAGTTACAGCCATGTTTAGTCTCCTAGTTTAGCTTCTAATGCTTCAATGCGAAGCTGTTGTTCTTTGATTGCTTCGATAAGCACGGCCACCATGTTGCCATACTTGACCGACTTGATGCCTTCGTCATTGGTGCTGACTACATCTGGCAGTACAGCTTCTACTTCCTGAGCAATGACACCTATCTCTGATCCACCGTTCTCCAGCCAATCGAATGAGACACCACGCAGGGACGTAACGGCGTCCAGAGAGCCGCTGAGTGTCTCTACGTTGGTCTTGAGTGTGGCGTCTGAAGTGGTGTTGAAGTTGGCTGCGTTAGCTGTGCCAGACAGGTAGAGGTCTTTGAAGCGGTATGAGCCTGTTCCTAGATCAACTGCACTGTCAGAGTTTGCGCCACCACGTCTTGGCGTAATGCTTCCGCCAAAACTTAAACCTGACCTGTTTGATGATGTTGCTTCAACGATAAGGTTAGTAGATGCGTTCCCAATACTTCCCACAACACTATCTTGCGCTGCGAACGAAACTATTTCTCCGTCATTTGTTCTGCGATTTAAAGAAAGCGGAGTATTGCCATCACGAACAAAGCTGCCTAGCCCACCAAAAATATTGCCACCAGCCGTGGTTGAAGATGTACTCGTCTTACCCACCAGTAAGTTACCGCCAGACTGTGAATTTAATAGTAAAGTTGAGCCATCTAATTTTAATTCAGTAAAAGCATTAGCCGCATCATTTACCGCTTGAATGGCTGCATGTGTTTCTTGCTGTATACGGATATTATCATCAGTCGCACATCTTATATATAAAGGTGAACTGTTAGGGTTGCTTGTGGTTCTTATTGAAAGTCCCTCCGCACTACTGTCCCAGAAAAACTTTGGCGTGGTGCCTGTGTCCTCGTAGAAGCTGATGTCGCCGTTGGATAAGACAGTAAGTCTATCTGTGTTATTACTACGAATGTCTAAGTCGTGAGCAGTTGTTGTTCCAATAACACCTGTATTATTCCCAGATTTAAGTACAGTGGTTGTTGTGTTTGTAGTGTCTGTTACTTCAATTGTAGGGGCATCAGCATTTGATAGTGTCAGCCCATCACTGGTCAAAGTCCCATTGATGTCACACCCGCTACTGGTGGTGGCGAGTTTGGGGCTATTGCTATAAAATAGTGTCGCTACACCTGCAACAGACTCAAATGAAGTTGCATTACCTGCTGCGTTTAAAACATAGAAATTATCCGCTTGGAGCTTTAAGTTTCCAGTCCCGCTTTCGGTTATACGACTATTATCCCCATCATGGTAAATCTGCAAATCAGACCCAGCACCAAAGATGGCTTTGTCGTTGTCGCCGAAGGACAGATTACCCGTCATGCTATCGCCAGTGACCGCAACAAAGTCTGTGGCTGCGGCGGTGGCTGCTGTGCCAAGTCCGAGGTTTGTGCGGCCAGCAGAAGCAGAGGCCAAATCAGACAGGTTGTTAGCAACAAGCAAAGCGCCTGAGAGAGAAGCGTAAGCAGCAACCCACTGGCTTCCCTCATAGACCTTCATTACATCGTCTGTGGTATTAAAGTAAAGCGCCCCGGAAACCAATGCGTTACCGTCATTATCTACTGTAGGATCGGACGCCTTGGCACCCAAATACCTGTCATCAAAGTTATCCAGAGCAGCAAGCGCCGCATCCTTTGCGGCTTCAGATGCCGTGGCAGAGTTTGCGCTTGCAGTTGCGGATGTTGCCGCCTCTCCAGCTTTTGTCGTTGCAACGCCAGCCTGCGTGGTGGCTGTGGACGAACTTGTCGATGCGCTAGATGCGCTTGCAGATGCAGAAGATGCACTAGCAGCGGCGTTGGTCTCAGCGGTTTCGGCATTAGTCTCTGCGGTTTCAGCATTGGTCTCCGCAGTTTCAGCAGCATTCTTACTGGCCAAAGCCGATGCAGCATTTGCGTTTGCATTCTGGATGTCAGTAATGTTGGTTGCGTTAGTATTGATCGACGTAATGTTTGTTGCGTTTGTATTTACATTGGCAATGTCTGTCGCAACAGTAGTTACATTTGCGCTTACTCCTGCAACGGTTGTTACGTCACTGCTAACACCCGCAACCGTATTTACGTTCGCCTGGATTCCGCTAACAGTATTAATCTTGGTCTGATCGGATGTTGTTGGTGTAGTGCGCAGCCAAGAAGTTGTGCCAAGGTCATACACCTTTGTTACATTATTTGTTGTGTCGAAATAAAGCGCGCCGTCAATTAAAGCATCACCATCGTTATCTAGCGTAGGGTCACTAGATTTAGATCCTAAATAACGATCATCAAAGTTATCGTATACAGTTTCAGCAGAAGACTGCGCGGCTTCCGCTGCTGCTTGCGCTGTTTCCGCATTAGCCTCGGCGGTTTCGGCGTTGGTCTCTGCGGTTTCTGCTGCTGCCTGCGCAGTTTCTGCCGCTGCCTTAGCGGCTTCCGATGCCGTCTGTGCAGTTTGAGATGCTGTTTCGCTTGCTGCCGCATTTGTGGCAGATGTCGCTGCCGATGCTGCATCAACAATTAAGTCATATTTTGCGCTGTTGGCATTGGTCGTGAGTGGCTGTGCGCCACTAGATGTGTGCGCAGTGTTTACAATAAAAATGTTGTTAGTGCTTGTATCTTTTACAATGTCCCGAACAACATAGGCAGTTGCCGTGGCCCAATCACCTTGGAAAGTGCCAAGCTCTTGAGTAACAGCCAGATCACCAGAACCGTCAAACGAAAAGACCTTGTTTGCCCTATCAGACGCAGAGATTACAAACTCAGAACCAGAAAGCACGTTTGTTCGAGAAGCCTTGATTGCTCGGCCTAGCTGTTCATCGTGTTGTTGCACCATAAACGTCAATTTGTCTAAGCTGTCTTCTAGTGATCCAGCAGGAAATGGATCGTTAGCAACTAAATCTAGACCTTGCTCTAAGTCCATTTCGCGCAAGATAACAACAGTAACGCCAGAGGCCGGCGCCGTGCCAAACACTACGTTGCCGCCGCTTGCAGACCCAACACCTGTAACAGTGTAATTGGTTGTAATTGTTTGCACGGTTTCTGTGCCGTTGCTAGCTCGAAGAATAACCGTTAGATCATCTTGGTCAAAAATTTTAAAGCTATAGGCAAAAGTTGTAAGGGTTCCGTTACCACTGTAGCTTACCCGGTTTGTGCTGTTTGATACCGTCATCGTTTACCACTTTCTTTAAGCTGTTCAACCTGCTGATATGCTTGCCGCATGTTTGCATATTTTGGGTTTTCAAGCAACGCTAGGAAACCCGCCTCTATAAAATTCTGGTTTATTTTACGAAGCTCGTTTACTTTTACTTTATCTGGAAGGCCTTGATATTCTCTAGATCCAGTAAAAGCCATGATTGTTTGCCTGAAATCTAATACTCCGAACCCTGGCCTGTTAAGTGTGATTTCATTTTTTGCCAAATTAACTAAATCGGATTGCATGCCGTAGCTAAGTTTGATCTGGCCCATTTTCTGTGGGTTGGTCAAAGGCCACTTGTTTGTTATGCGCTGCAATCGAATAAGCTCTTTTTCATAGTCTTCCAGCTCATCGCCGCGCTTTAATCGAAGGCCTGATATGTTGCTAAACAACGCGGCGCCTGGGTTTGCAGCAAAGCTAAATTCGTCCGATCCTTTTGCGTTGCCTAGTGTATCATAGACAACAGCGTTTAAGTCTTGCTCATCCCGAATGAAGCTGTCCTTGGATTGTAGCGCGCTAATCTCTGTAACGTATTCACGAAACTTTGTTCCCAAATCGCCCTTGGGTGTGCCGACAATAGCGTAGTTTGGCGTCCCGTCTGCAAGCGGGTATGCAAAAGATTCGTTTCCATCTTCGTCAATGACAGTCTTTGTTACATCTTCAATTGTATAATATTCAATGTCTTCTCTTGGCTTAACCCTTGTCGGATCAGCAAGGCGAGCAAACATGCGCTGCAATGAGCTGAGTGGGTTTGGAACGCCAATTGGGCTTGCGCTTTCTGCGTAGCTGCGTGAAATCTTAGCCGCATCATAACCATCCATAAACGCAGTCACATCAGCAATCCCTTGCAACATGGGCAGTTCTTTATAATAATCTATTGTCGATAAAACCGCTGCCTGCAAATAGTTTTGCTGCAACTCAGGATCGCTTGTCATGTTTGCTCTTTGAACAGCGTCAGCCGTAATTGCGAGTAACCCGCCAACAGGCTCAAACCCTTGGAAGCTTACATACATTAAAGGGCCATTTGGAGCGCCGAAAGGATCGTAAAGCGGCATATCCTCTGGGAACCCTTCGCCCTTTAAGACAAAGCTGTAAGGTTGCCATCCAGGCGGCAAGGCGTCCCGAGACTTTTGATCGCTTGGCATGCCGCCGGTGATGCGGCCATCCTGTGCGTATTGTGATGTCTGAAACATAACCGCACTTCCAACAATGTATCTGCCAGCGGCAAGCTGATTCGCGCGAGGCCCGTTCTTGCCACGCAAGTCTGTTATGGATTTGGTAGGCATGCCTGGGACATATTCCATTGTGCGCAGCAACGCATTCGTTGGAGCTGTAACGAATGGCATGATAAACCGGCCAAGCAGTGTGCGCTGCAATTTTCCAGCAACCTCACCGAAAGTTCCTAGATCAGATTGCAGCGTATCAAATTTTGCCTTGTAATTTAAATCGTCTGCAACAGAGCCTGGATCGAGCAGCATCATGCCGGCCTCATCCAAAGCCTCTTGTTCGGTCATTCCTTTGCGCAATGCGTGTTGATAGCGCCTGTTTATAGATGTGTAAAACTCACCACGTTGAGAAATGGTTTTCGTAAACTCATCTGCCGAAAGCAACAAACGAAATGGTATCCGCATCCGCTTGCCCAGCTCATCAAGAGATCTGCCAAAGAAACTGCTGTCAGACCCAGAAGTAGCTGCGTAATTTTCAATATCTAACTTGCTTGCTCCAGACGGCATTTCAGTCCGCCAAGCAATTGACGCCGCTTTCATTGCGTCACCCCAGGCATCCGACCATCCTTTCAGCCGGAGAAGAGCGTCTTCCATGTAAACTTGATCTTCACTGATAGGCATATACGCTTCGCCAAAAGGCTTGCGCGCTGCTCGGACAACACTGCCATACATGCCGGCCATCACTTCAGTTGGAAGCTGGAACAACATAAAAGAGGTAGTGCCAATCACGTTTTTCATCTGAGTGGCCGGTGATGACAACAAGCCAGCCAAATAAGCCTCATGCACCATCTGCTTTGTTTTGGCGTACTTGCCAACATTGGCAACAGCGTTCACGCCCTGCAAACCATTTTCTTTTGCAGATTTTAACAAAGCAAAAGCCAATGCATCTGTGGCCCCAGCGTCTCCGCTTTCCGCAAGCAGCCTTTTAGCCTCTTCGCCAAAGCGAGTTGCGTCTAGCTCACCGTCAACTCGAATCTGGAATGATTGCAATGCCCGAGCCGCTTCTGTCTGAGCGCCCTTGAGCTGCAATTGAATACCGCTGTGAATGGCAAGCTGCCTGCGAAACTTTAGTCGAACATCAGCACCAGCGCCTGTTTTGATTAGCGTTGCCAGCTCTTCAAGCTTCGTCGCACTTCTTACAAGAAGCTCCCGAGATGCAACAAACATCTCTGCCGTCATGCCGCCTTCGCCTATTCTGCGAGTGAGAAGGCTGCGCGTTAGGCCGATCTCATCAGCAACCAGCCCCGCAGCAACTCTGGCTGTTTCTGTATTAGAAATCTTGCCTCTTGTTATGGTTGCTGTCTCGCCCTTAAAATTTTCACCAATTGCCGTAATTATAGCCAAGACATCGTCAGAGGTGTCAATGTAATCAAAATTAAAGTCACCGCCATCTTGCAGGGATTTAACATTGTTCTTTTTCACATCAAGGCGACTTAGAACTGCTTGGGCGGCCTCATCAGAAGCAGTGCCTGTTTCGGGCTTAAAGCCTCTAACCTCTGCATTAAGAGCTGCTTGAGCATCCTTAGCAACATTAGTTGCTGCCAGCTCTGCCTCGGCAGCGTCATCAGCCAAAGCAGTTTGCGCGTCTTGCAGCACATTTGTTGGCGCCTCTTCACCAATCCCAGGCGCTTTGAGGCCTCGCTCTTCAAACTTTGCCACGCCTTCTGGGCTAAGAACTTGGCCGGCTAAGGCGCGCTTGGTTGCGCTTTCCGAAAAAGCACCCTGATCTGGAACTAAGCCTGCTTCTTGCGGAGTTGGCATGCGAGGGGCGACAGTTGGATCAAACGCCGGCGTTGCCGCAATTTCGTCAGGCGTCATCACACGCGCGGCTTCAGGGCCAACAGGCTTAGGCTTAGGCGGCGTAGGACGCACACTTGGATCAAGCTTGTTAAGAAGTTTGAACAACTCGCCAACTCCTGCGACCTGCACACCTTCTTGCTCTGGGCCTTGGGCAAACTCAGTTGGCTGACCAACCGCAGTGATGCGCTGCTTGGCTTCTTGCTCTTGTGCCACTTTGTTTGGATCAAATGCCATTTATTATTCTCCTAGCCGAGCTAGCTCTGCGTCTTGCGCCGCAACCGCTTCATCGTAGTCCGTAAACCTTGGCACATCAGTTGCCCCTCCAAAATATTTTGGATCGTACACATAGAATACTACATCAGGTTCGCCATTGTTGAAACGCTTAAATGTGTCTTTATCCCAACCTGGAGGAGCAAACTCATCATTCCAAGGCAACCTTGCAACAGGTCTAAATCCAGCAGTTTCATATATTCCAGGCAGGAATGTGTCGAATGCGTCAAGCTTACGGCCTCCAGCCTCGACTGCGGCCTGTATCATTGAGTACCCAACGCTGCCGGTTTCATTGGTGGATTGGAAGACTGCTACAATGTCTCCATCTGGCTTAATTGCAAAGCCGCTTCCGCTTTCTGTTCTAAACAAACGCGCACCGGACAGCTCTTCTGCCGACTTAATTTCGACTTGCGCCCCAAATTTATGAACCGACATTGCATTGGTCATTTCAGAATTATATTGAGAGGCGGATGTTGCAGCAGAAACTTCATTTATTCTGGGCAGGGATAGCCCTGCCTCACCATAAATCTGTTGAAGTTTCTCGTCAGGATCTAGGCTTAAAAGCCCAGTTCCCTTAGACCCTGTTCCGCTTCCTCTGCTGTAAGGCCCGGATGCTTCGCGATCAAGGCCTGTACCTCTGCGCTGCGATCGTATGGTGCGCTTAGGGTTGCTGATGCTTCTGAACCCTGTGAGGACGCTTTCGCCTGCCGATTCATTTGCAACTTGAGCTTCATCGCCTGCTCGAACTCCTGATCGTAATCCACTTGATATTCCCTCCGCTGCTTCAGAAAATGACCCTGGGCGAGAAACTACGCCTAAGTCAGTAAATAGGTTTTGTTCATAGAACCACAGGATTGCCTGAGTGTCCTGCTCAGATAGGCCGTCACCGCCAAGCTTGTCAATCAACCTTGACGTAAATTCTTCCATGCGCCTGCGCTCAGATTGGTTGCGAGGGCCACCCGTAATTGAGCCATCAGGATTGCGCATGTTGCCAAAGTGCCTGTTGTAGGAACGGGCAAACCACATGTCTTTTGTAGTGCCTTGGTAACCGTTAATATTTAGTGAGAACCGGCCTGTCTTGTCGCCTAAAATCATGGCGCCTAAATGCAGGCTGTCTTTTCCACCACTAAGCCCACTGGGGCCACCGCCAAGTCCTGCGGCTTTGCGCAAGTCTGTCAATTCTTTTAATGTGTGAGAAGACAGCCACCAATCAGCAAATCCTTCTGGGCCTTTAGTCTCAATCAAATGCGCAATAACTTTCATGCCAGACGCAACAGACTTTTGTTTCATCCCCCATCCAGCGCCAGGTATTCCCTCAGTAACAGCACCCGGCTGCGGTGGATCTACTGGAACCTTTCCAGTTTTTAAGAATTGCAAAAATGCTGCCGTTGCCGCTTTTGTATTGTTATTGACTTTGTTGCCGATCGATGTAGGCGCAGCAAACGCTGACCAAATCACACGCAGTGTTTCATCATTAGCCAATGCCTCAAGGCCTGGAGTCTGCGCTAGTGTCTCAAATGTTTTCTTAACATCCGCATCATACCACCCGCGACCACTTGTGGCCTGCTCCATTTGGTAAGCGACTTCTTCTGCCGCAGCAGTTACCGCTAAATCAAAATCCTTTTCTACATTTGGATCTAGCTGCCGGCCATGAATCTCAACGTGTTTCTCTTCAAAAAACTGAACAAGGTCTTCAACTTTTGGCTTAGACCCGCCTCTGGCTTGAGCAATTTCCGAAACTCGGTTTGCTGCGCTAGCGTTTTGCTCACCACCCTCTCTGGCCGCAACGTAAAATGCAGCATCAGGAGTTTGCGGCGCAACCAGCTTACCAGCCGCAGCAAGGCCGCGATCTACTATAGGCCCAACAGGATTGCTAAACATTGTCGAGCCTTCTTGCGCTATGCGCTGCTCGGCCTCTGCGCCTGCTTTAATTAAATAAGGCTGTAGAAACTTTAGGCCTTTTTTAATAAAAAAACCAAGGCCAGCGGCTTCAGTCGCGCCTGCTGCCATAAGGCCCAAGCCCATTAACCTTTCGCCGCTTCTAGGCAAAACATTGTCTGACCCAAATGCAGAGGCGGCAGAAGATGCGGCGTCAAGTGCTAAACCCGTTGTGGCATAAAAGGGGCTGACAGGCTTGCCAAAGTTCCCATAGTTAAACATCCTATACCCTTCTTGGATGTCCATAATACCACCGGTAACAAAGTCAAGAACGCCTACCCCTAAAGGGTTTGTTTCTCCCGTGCCAAACAATGCGTTGCTGGTCACACTAGCCATATCTTTAAAACTGTTTTTTCTTTCTTCAATAGCCTGGTCAATAACGCCGAAATCTATTGAAGCATTACGCTGCGCTGCGTCTTGCTCTATTAGCTGTCTGGCCTTTTGGTCAGCCGCTTGAACGGCACTAGGATCACCACCTTCCAAGGCAGAAGCTCTAATTTGTGCAGCTTGCTCAATAACACTTGCGCTTATTCCCTGCTGCTCTAGCAAATCTGCGCGCAAACCTTCAATCGAAGTAAACGTCACAAAGTCAGCTACAACAGGAACCATTTCTTTAGTAAAATTAGACCCTGCCTGCCTTAGCGTAGGATCGCCCTCACCAAATACAAGGAGCGGCTCTCCGCTTGATAGCTTTTGGGTTATTTCATCTGGAGACAAAGTTAAGTCTTCCTGCGGCCCCATAAGGCCGGCAGCTTCTACAACGTCAGGTGTGTAGCCGGCAGCGTCAAAGTCTTCCATAGTTGGCATGGCGCCGGTGGCTGCTTTGCGCTCATTGGCAAAAGAAACAGCGCCCTCTATTGGGGCAGATTCCGTTGTCGGCGCCACAAGAGAAGCAGGAGCTGTCCCCATAACCTCTGGCTGCGGCGCTGGATAGTATCTCTGAAACTCAGGTGTCTCGGGGCCAAACTCCATGCCTTCGATCAGTATAGATCTTGGAGGGTCTACCGTTTCGCCCTCTTCACCAATCTTTATGTACCCGCCTTGGGACATGGGCAGAAGGATGTCGTGCGTATTGGTCTCGGTGTTAAAGACGCTCTTCTTGTTCTTTTCAATAGCAGGGTTGATGCCAGCCTCGGAAATAAGGTTAGCCTCAAGGTATTTTTCCATTTCGTAGTCGGTGTCATTTCCTAGTAAATCTGCCATTAATCGAACAATCCTTGATTAGCGAACCTAGATCTTAGAGCTGATTTAAAAACAAAATAAGGGTTTGCAGATCTAGTTTGGCCTTCTGCGTTTAAACTGTTGTACCAAGCATCTACGGAGCCAAAAGGGTCATTAATGTCTGGAGTAAATCCCGCCAAATTTGTGCCTTCAAGAAAAGATAAATACTCAGACCTTAATTCTTCCCTATAGATAACGTCAAACTCATCTCTTTTTTTCATAGCAAACTGACGAATTTCCGCTAGCGTCATGGGGTCGCCTTCCGCTTCTCTTCGGCTAAACTCATCCCTCAAAGAAAAGTCAGCTTGCTCAAAAGCTGTTTTAGATGCCTGAGCAAGCCTGTCATCTCTTCCAATTGCCATTTCGGCATTATAACGGAAATGCAAAGAAAGCAGCTTTGAACCTACAGCAAGTCCCTCGTCAGCCTCATTTGACATTTTTGTCCGCAATGCATTGTATTGTCCTGCGTCTAAAAGACTTTTATTTGCATTAAGAAATCCAATTGTAAGCATGCCAGCTTCAGCTTGTCCGTAAAGCTCACTATGAACAAATTCACTACCTTTGCCAGCAGGTCTAAAAATAGGAGTTGCATCAGAAACTGACATAGCATTTTCCATCGCTTCTTGCTGCGCAGGGCTGGCCCACATTTGGCGCTTTAGCCCTTCATATAAAACCACTTGAGCTTCTGATCCCGACAAGCTGCCAAAGCCGGCTCCAAAATTATCGTAAAGTGTCTTCATATCAATAGGATCTAAGACTTGCATCAGCGTAGCCTCGGAAACAGTGTCTGTGCTGTTTAGGGAAACAACAAGATTGAAAGCCTTTGTGTTTGATTTACCTATTTCCTCTTCGCGCTCATCGTCTATTTTTTCTTGAGCGGTAAAGAATGTTGAGGCCATTTGTATCGTATCTTGCACAACTGCATAGGCTTCTTCAGCCGGCACAGCCATTAACATATTTAAGACATGAGCTGGCACCCCAGAGATTCCAGACATTTGTGTTTTATCTAGTTTGCCATTCCGAACCATATCAATTTGATTAAGAACCGATGAAAGTCCAATTGCACGACTTATGTCGTTGCCGGCATACGCAGGTATTAAATTTTTCAAAGCGTCTGACAGAACCTTCTGGCCGGCATTGGCCAAAAGATTCGGATTGACGCCCCCGTTCTTAACAGCCTGCTGGTGCATTGCCTCTAATCCAGCCTGCTCCATAGCTAGCTCATCAGATGTTATATCCAAGTATGGATTGGAAAGAAGCGAAACCTGCTGATCTTGCCTAGCTTTTATAGCAGCCTGCCTGCGCTTTTCTATTTTAAGATCAATAACTTCGCGCAATCGAAACTTAATAGGTATTTCCATTTGCTTAAAGCTGCTGTCAAAATCTTGCAGCGCGTATTTGTTTTTACCAACGGCTGATCGTAATTGCTCGTAAACACTTCGAACACCGCGTTCATATTTCATTTCGCCGTCAAAAACATTTCCAATATCTGTGCTTTTTTCAAGCTCACTGGACAGGCCCATCAAGGCCTCTTTAGCAGAAAATATTGCTTCATTCTTTTTCGTTTCAACAAGCATTTTGTAACGTGTGTTTGCATACTCCCCAACCGCCTGCGAAGCCGCTGTAAGCACACCGCCCTTTGCCAGCTCGGCCTGAACAAATGGTTGTGCGCTCATTCGAGCAGTAATGCGCGCGCCAGGGGCTTCAGAAGTTCTCTGGGCCTGCGACTTGTAAACTGGTATTCTCATTTTAATTAGCCCAACCTAGTCAAACATTCCAGAAGTATCAGCAAAGTCAGCCGCCTTCCCAAAACTGCTAATTAAACTTGATGTGCCTTGAGCGCGCAGTCCAGCAGCCTGCGCCCCACCTTCCATTCTGGAAAGCTGCGCACTTAATCTAGCGTTTTCTTGAGAATCGTTAATTTGCTGATTAGTGACTTCGTTGTTAAAATCAATAACAGCTTGATCGTACTCAAACTCTCTAGCGTTTTGTCTGAGAACCCTTAATGGAGTCCCAACAGAAACGTCTATGCCAGCTCCGCTATATTGCGTGACAACAGAACCTTGACTTTCAGCGAAACGGAACCGATCAACCCGCTCTTGCATAACAGCGTTTGTATTTATAATTTCTCGCTGGCTTTCCAGCAATCCAATATCACGCTCTATCAATCCAGCGTTAAATTCTCCAACACGTTTTGCAGCCGCTGCGGCATTGTCCGCTGCGCGTTTTTCACTTAGGCCACCAATTATAGTTGCGCCTAATGTAAGAAAATCAAACATACTCAATCACCTCACAAATCAAATGTGTTCATGCGCGGATAAAGCGCCAGAACAGTCATTGGTAGGGGCTGTGATTGCCGCACATAAATGCGATCACCTTCAACGAAACCGCCTTCAAACTCGATTTCTTTGTCTCCTGTAAATAATGGCACAGCTTCGTCCATATTCATAGAGCTGTCTCTGAAAAATATTCTATCGGCACTTGCCGAGTCGCTACCCACCTCCGCACCAACTGTCTCGTGAAACCGCACAGTGATGTCGTGAATGCGCTTTGGTTTGCCCTGGGAGGTTCCATCTTGCGACCCAGACTCCAATCTTAATGTTTGCATTTCACTTGTGTAACCAAACCCAACAGCACCCGTTGTGGCGGAAAAGTCTAACGTCACCCCGCCGCCTGAAACTGTCTTGTCAGCATGTGTGGCGCCGTTGGCTAATATTGAAAGCTCTTCGCCCTCTAAGTGATACAAGCCAGAAAGAGTTGTGGTTGCAGAGCCGGAGTAAACCAAGCCGCTGTCAACAAAGAAAGCCGCAGTAGTGTCGCTACCAAAGCCAAATGTTTTCATTACCTCAACATATTGTTTGGTCACGCCGTTGATTGTCCGCTTCACGATCATGTAAAGCTCATCTTCACCGCTATCTGTCGGCAAGGTAACGATGCTTTCAACTTTAGCCTGACCGCCGCCAAACGCCCCGCCTATAATATGTTTGTGCCAAGCAACAATTTCTTCCTCACGGCGGTAAGTCAGACCAAGCAAAGTGCCGTCAGTGCGGCGCGCCCAGATAATGCTTTCAGGCTCTTGTTGGTACGCAAACTCTTTTATGCCCCCTTCAGTCAGATGCTCTGACAGAATTGTAATATCAGGAGCTGCGTAGCCAGCAACATCCACTTCACCAATATAACGGAACTCGCGCACCTTGCGCGCGCCACGCTGGGCAAAAAGTGTAACGTCAGCAACTTGGACAACCTCGCTGTCAATACAGCCATAGTTAGAATACTTGCGTATCACTGTCTGTGTTGGAGTTACCGGCCCACCATTAGTTGTCGTTAAGACATATTCGCCACCAGATGTGCCAATGTTCAAAATGCGCGTGGCGGACAGGTAGCGGATTGCGTTAACTTTGTTCGAAGCAATGGTGTAGATCAGAGCATCATTGTCAGAAGTGCCAGTGTGAAAATTTAAATAGTCAGCACTTTTAGAAAACCACAACGTCTGAGGATTGTTGTTGGTTGCCGCGAACACAAGGCGCTGCTCAAAGAACGTGACAACACTAGGGTAATTGTCAGAGCTTGTCAGTGTGGGCGTGTCGTTTTCATTAATTACCGGCGTGGCAAATGTCCAAGCATTGTGGTCGGTACGGGATAACGTGCGGACGGCGTGACTAGGATGCACTAAGTACATAACGTCCGCAGATTGTGCAAATCGCACATCGTTTATTTGCGCAGAGGTATAAGGCGTTGCAACCTCAAAAAGCTTGTCAACACTAACGCCGGAACCAGTGTAAGTTGTAAAACCTGTAGTATTAATGGCATTGCCAAACAAGTCGGTTAGCGTAAACGTGTTAGCGGTAGAGTTTGCAATAAGATAGTTTCGAGCAACTAGCTCGGTCATACCACCGCCTGTGTTGTACAAGTAAACCTCATCTCCATTGGTAAGACCATGAGAACTACTTGTAAAAACGCCAGGATTAGCTTTTGTAATTCCTGAAACATTTTTTTCGCTGTCAGTAAGAACTTGCAAACCATTGCGGAAAACACGCATGTACTGATCGCCAAACTCTAGCGCGTATGTATCTGACGTTTTGAACTCAAAAGGAATTAGGCGAGTAACGTCTGAGCTGTCTTTTACCTCACCTAAGTATTCTGTACCTGGGCGCCGCGTAACGCCGCCGTGAGGCTGCACAATCATATTAGTCAGATTAGACAAGCCCTCGCGATACTTCTCAATCGTAACGCGCCCCTCAAGGCGCGGAGAAATTTCGCCGGCTGTAAATGTGCTAATCGCTGGGGCTGATCGCGCCATTAGAACCTCGACTCAATAAATTCACTTGCCTCTATGCGTTGTGGCGCGCCCTCAGTGCCGTCAACAAATGCGGCTTGTTTTAGCTTGTCAGAGTATTCTGCCGCCATCATTTGCTTAACAGTGTTGGAGCCAGTGATAGCGTAGCTAACTTCAAACGCTATGGCCGCTGCCAAAGTGTCAACCAGGTTTGCGTCATACTCTTGCGGGTCTGTAACCCGAGCAACATACTTAATTTTGGCAATGCCTTCGTCAGAAAGTAGCTTGCGCCCCTCAATAACAAACGCAGGGCCACCCGTGTTGTTGAACATATTATCTTGCGGGTAAGACAAGCTTCCATTGCTAAATTCTAAAACTCTTAAACAGTATGGATTTGTTGGCAAGTTAAACTGATTTGCATAACCAAAAGCAGGTGATTCGCTTTCTTTTGCAAGCTCCGCTCTACGCAAAAGGCAGTTCCAAGGATGCGCTCGAAACACACTATCGCGCACACTGTCAAACCTTTGATTGATTAAGCGCGCCGGTTTGCTGTTTTCTTCAAAACTTGAAATGTTGTTCGCACCCAAGCTGTTCAGCGCGTAGTTTGCAATATCAACCGTACTGGTCATCAGCTCTCTCCATGTGAAAAGAGGGGGCGGCTAACCGCCCCACTCTCATTAGTCTACCACATACTTGATAGTCACCTCAATGGTTCCAGTGCCAGCAGCACCGCCCATTGTTGCAGTAACAGTCACACCATCTTCGTTGGTGTCTGTAACTGTGCCGGAGCCTAAAGCAAGTGTCGCCAAGATATCCACCTTCTGTGCGCCGGTAGATGCAGCAGCAGCTTTATAAGCAGCAGCAGCGGCAGAAACAGCAGTGCCAGCAGAATTTGTATGCGCGGCATACCCCACTGACAATGTAGTTGAGCCACCAAGAGCATCGTGTGCAAGCGAGCCTTCAAGTAAGCGCGCTCCGTCTGGTAGGACAAACATCTCAATAACGTCACCAGACGCCAAAGAAGATGCTTCGTATGTGCCATGAGCTACGCGGATACGACCGCCAAGCTCATTTGCTTTGTTCATCACGGCTGGTGTTGCGCGTGAATTAGTACGTTGTGCTGAATATACAGTAGCCATTAATCAGTCTCCTTATTCGCTACACGCGATTTCGACAACTTTGGATTCTTCCATCCGTGTCGCACCGACAGACTGACAATAATAGACCTGAGTTGCGTAGGATTTATCTGCGCGCTCATCAATCCGTGCTGCTGGCTCTTTACCAATAGCGCACTTGATGCCGTCAGATGCAAACGCAATCACTTGGCGGTCAGAGTTACTATCTGTGCCTAAGCGGTTTGAAACAATAAAGTTAAAACCAACAAACGTGTTGATCTCACCCATCGCCAAAGCTTTGACAGTGTTGTAATCGCTGGAAGTTACAGTTGTGTTGTTCAACAGATCAGAAACCTGTTTTGGAGAAACAAGAATGTTGCGCGCGATAGAAGGATCTACGTTGCCACTGTCAAGGATCTCTTTAGCTTCAACCAACTTAGCAATAGTCAAACCAGCAGATCCATGTGCGATCTTTTGGGCCGATGGTAGTGCTGTAGTAGTTGAACCGTCTTTGCCTGTTGAGGCGTTGCCGAGAGCTGCTGTGATGATAACGTCATCCATTGCGCGACCCATAGCTGCGGCAGCAGCACGGCTGTAAGTGGAAGTCGGATCAACGAGCAACCGCACTTTGTCCTGATCGTCGATCAGGTCGGCATATTCATAGTCAGACATAGTAACCATACGGCGTGAATGTGGTGTATCCACAATCGGTGTGTCCGCATGACGCGAGGTGCGCAGGACAGCGGCTGCTGATCCCACTTGGTCAAAGAAAGCTTTTTCGCCATTCACGCTTTCCACATCTACCGCATTACGCAGCAGAGAACCCATCTGCTGTGACAGCATCTGGATGTTTGCAGAAAACTGATTGACAAAAGCTGTAGTAATTTGAGTAGACATTTCGTCATCTCCTAGCTTCGTTACAGTTACAATTGCTGCGCGTGGTTGTCCCTAAAGGGGCCGTGCTACTGCTTGGGGCAGCTAATCCGCTTGACTCACAAGCTTGATGTCGTGGGCCTAAAGGTTATCCACTATGACATGAGCGAAAATAGTCGCTGCGCTTCCGCAACATACGCATCATGTTCTGGATGCTGCGCATCCAAATACGGCCCGTCTTGCCGCATAACCTCTTTCAGTTGACGCTGCGCCTCTTCTGGCGTCATTATCAACTCAGTCGGTTCACCGACCAGGTTATCCTCTCCGATCTGATCTGCCAAGGCAGAAAACATTTTTATGATTTCTGGATGGTCTCCAAGCATTCGTCCATCCGAAAGCTGCACATCCTCAAACATGTCCATGCCCTTTTCGCCCAACAGCGTCCTAGCGGCGGTCTGAGCCATTCCTATGCGCTGTTCATACGCCTGTCCAAACTCTTGCCGCAAAGCTTGCTCGGACTCATACACGGCGCTTTCAGCTCGCTTCTGAGCCTCTGCCTTGGAGCCTTCTCCTGAATCTACAATAAACTTAGCAAGTCGATCTACCTGCCGAGGTTGTAACCCCGCTTCCCACATAGCCTGCTTGAGGCCCGAAACAGCGGCCTCGTCCATGCCATCGCCTAAATTCATCTCATACGCATCAGCATTATCTGGCCGGCCAACAGAATTGTAAGACTCATTGTACTGGTCATCCGTCCAGCTCTTGCCAGGCTTGGCAACTTTGTCGGCGCCGATCAGACGCTGGGCATTAACATAACTTTTTGCCAGACTCGTTGGGTCTGTAAACGTCCGCAATGACGGCTCACCTCGCAAATCTTCTGGCAAACTGTCCAAAAAACCTACTGGAGCAGCTTCTGCTCCTCCTGCGACTTCTTGAGATCCAGTATCTTGGATTGCCTCTTCGCTCATTGTTTTTCCTTTTCTTCGGTCAGCATACGGACAATCAGCAGCACCGCTGCGCGCTGACCTTCATTGAATGCAGTTTCATAAGGATTGTCCGAAAACGTGGTTGTCTCATAACCAAAACGAGTTTTGAGATCCGCCATAACTATTGCACCGTCATCATTGTTAAACGTGCGCCGGTAAGCTAACTTTAAATCTTCAATCTGCTTCATTGCTCAACAGCCCCCGCAGCCTTAACCAATGGAGCAACATTTCCAGCAGCCTCTGCTGCCATCATTTCACGCTGCATGCCCTCTTGCACACGAGCTTGCTCGGCCTGCTCTCGACGAACCTGCTCAACCTCATCAGAACCCCTGATAACACGAGCAGGCAGACCCGCAGTCTCAACCAAATACTGAACCATCTTGTCGCCGTCCAAGTAATCCGTAACAGGCGCAACCTCGCTAACTTGTAGCAAAATCTCAAACCCGCGCAGCATTGCTTGCAGGTCTGTAAGCTTCTGAGCTTTAGCAAGTGGAGAAACGTATTCAATATCAATGCTTTGGCCTTGAAGTTCTTCAGGTGGCTCTGGAAGCAAGCCAGCCCTAAGAAGTAATGCAAAAGAACGGTCGATCAAAGGCTGTAGCAACTCAGCTTGCAACCGCCCTAAGACAGGGCCAAGCAACCGCATTTTTTCTTCGTTTCTTTGCAAAACCTCAGTGGCCGTCATATTCGCGCCTTGTCCTAACAACAACTGATCCACATAAAACGCCTGCCGGATTGCGTCTCGGCGCTGCTCTTCCATATTTAAACCTAAAGGATTGTTTGCCCCAATGTTTAAAGGCTCCAGGCGATCCCGTGTACCAGAGCGGTAGAAGTTTAGAGAACCTGGTGTTGTGCGGACAGGCATCATAAAACCGTCATCAGGAACCATCAAAGGTGGATCAATTTGCTTTTGAGCCGCCTTGATTGTTGTTTCAGACATCTTGTTTAACATCTTAACATCAGGCAACGCAGTCATTGCCGGTGATCGGCCATAAGTCGAAACGCTGTCTTTTACAAAACGCGGACACATAAACGGAAACTCGTCAAATCCACCCTCTGAAAGCAATTCCCTATTGTCAGCCAAGTAATAAACAGACGCAACAGGCTTGTTCTTAGCTAACTTGCCAGACGCCTCTGCGCGAGGGAAAACAACGTGGACAACCTCATGCTCCTTGTAAGGATCATCTTTTAAATCTTTTTCCACCTGACGCGGCATCTTAACGCCTGGGAACTGCATAGCAATCGCCCGAGCCGTCAGCTTGAACTTGCGATAAACAGTGTCAACCCTGCCACTAGGATCTTCACTTATACAAACCTCGGCAATGTGGCGACACGCAAATCGAAGCCCATCTTCCTCAGACTCAACGTAAAAAGACCCCGTGCCAAAAACAACCAAATCATAATACAGCTCATGGATCTCTTGCTGAAAGTTAGACCGATTAAAATGCTGGTACATTTGATCCATGCATATCTCTAACCACTCATTCGCAGCATCGTCACGCTGCAAGCCGGCGTCACGGTAACGCATTGCAAACCAAGGCGTACTAGGAGAGGTCAGCATGCCGTGCAAAGAAGACGCCAACAACTCAACAGCGTGAATGGCCGTGCCGTCAAAAATTCTTTCAGTACGCTTATCTCCCTGTGTGCGCTTTTTTGTAATGTCAGCCTTGCGAGGCAACATAAAATCAGCAAGCTCTTGCCAGTGGGACTCCCAATTGGATCGCTGGCTTTGTAAAGTCTTGTATCGCTTGTCTAAACGGGCAACTAAAGGGTTTACTTCTGCCATTATTTTATCCCATAATTTGTCATCAATGTTCGCTTAGGTCGCGTCTTACTGTCTTTAATACCGCTAACCGAACCGCCCTGCGTCCGGCCCGCCATCTTTTGTTGCGCACGTTCCAAAGGATCAACAGTAGACTGACCTAGCAACGCAGCAGGCTGGGCGGCACTGCCACCCATAATACCTGCAATGTTGCTAAGTTTCTTTTTTTTAATAAGCATAATGCTATCCAATCAATGACCGGCGGCGGCGTTTTTTCGGGTCAGCTTCATCACTCGCAAGCAAACCGCTGGGTGACGTAAGAATGGTCGATTGACTTCCTTGATTGGCAACCTCCAAGGCATCGTCTTCTGCGCCGCCAACAGAAGTGGAAAAGTCAGTATCCCCAAACGCTGCATCGCCAGCAGCCTCAACAGCATCAGAACTAGGAGCCGACGAAACAGGCGCAGAAGCAGGAGATGGTGCTGGTGCTGAAACAACAGGCCCCGATGTAACATCGTTCTTGTCTTTCAGCATGTTTGCCATGTTTCTTTCAGCTATCTCTCTGGACCTACGACCGCGCTCGGGGAGATCTCGTTCATACACATCGTTTTTAGGCTCTAAACCTAGATCCATTTTTAAAGTAGTCAAAACGGAATTTGCCGGTTGATTCATAGTAGAACCTTTTGGCGCGCCATTTCCGCCGCCAGTTGGATCTTTAGGCGCACTGCTAAAACAACCTGACATCACAAAACCTTTCTATACTCAGAGCCAACAGGCTCATAACCAAACCGTTCGATCAACTTGTTAGACCTAGACATGGCAATTCCAGATGAAGTACCGCCGACTAAAAATTTAGCCTCTTTGCCAGATGCCCAGATTTCAAACATCTTTAACAACCTCAAACCAGACATGCCACCACGGCACTCAGGCAAGACATACCACAGATTTGTCTGGGCTGACAATGTTTTTGAAAAATACAAGTTATATAACCAGCCAGATATAAAACCAACTACCTTGCCGCCTCGCTCCGCAACACCCAAAAAACAATCGTCACTGCTATAAAGCCAAGACAAATGAGCAGCAAAAACAGAATCGTCAAAAGGAATATCGCTTAAATCAGTTTCTTGATGAAAGATCTTGCACATATCAAACAAAACAGCAAAATCATTACGATCCGCCAGCCTATAAGTCGATACATCACGCCGCAAATGGATCATAATCCATCACCGCCATTTTCTGAGAAACCGCCATGCGATCCCTGCTCTCTCGCAAACCAACAGCCAAATACCTAAAAGCATCCGCCGCATGGCTAGACCAATCATGGACAGGCGAAGACCTAAAGCTCCTAGTGCGCTCATTATACGCCCGGTGATACTGCCGCAAACACTCCAAACCATGTCCGCACTTCTCCCTGTCAAACCACAAACGCGGAATCAACATCTGAGCCGCATGTATGCCATCCTCAATCGGAAGCTTAGGAACAACTCTAAAATTCAAGCCCAAGTCCCAAGCAACCTCTCGCCGGCTCTTCCCAGATCCCAACTCCCGAACCTCAATGTCGTGCGGCGCATTGTGGTCGCCATACAAATAGTTCTTAGACGTTAAAATCTTGCAGTAATGAGGCAAACCCTCACCACGGGCCTCGTAAAAGTCTATCACATGTATAGCACGGCCAACCGATTGCGTAAACCATATCGCCGTGCTGTCGCCAACGCCCAAGTCCCACCAAGTGTCAACACGAACACTCGGGTCATAAGGAACATTGGAAATCCGCCCATCCAACTGAGCAACCTCCATCTCCTTACCATAAACCGCACCAGGCACATTTGCATTCCAAGAACACTCAAATTCTTGCTGATACTGGTCATGCGTCATCATAGACTTGGCAGCGTCCAATTCCTCATCGTCCAGCAAACCAGTTTCACTCGCTTTGTAAACCGCAGCTAGCCAATCAGGATTAGAAGCAGCCTCCTCATACTTATCAAAAAAAGCATTGTGACCCTTCGGCGTCCCAACAAACACACACCAACCCTTGCGATCAGATAGCGCCGGCCTCAACACCTCGGGAAAAACATTCTCAGGCATGTCAGCAACCTCATCCATAACACAACCATCAAGGTAAATACCCCGCAAGCTGTCTGGATTCTCAGCGCCCAACAAACTAATCCTAGCACCGTTAGGCAAATCACAACGCAATTCAGTCTCGTGAAACCGAACATTCGGAATCTTGCCGGCAAACTGTTTTATATAATCCCAGGCAACATTCTTCGCCTGACGATAGGTGGGCGCCATATAGGCATACCGGGGGTTCTCTTTCCCAGACATCAAGGCATCGCGTAAAACATGGTTGATCGCCCAAACCGTCTTGCCAAAGCGGCGGTGGCAAACAACAACGCCCCAACGCTTTTGAGACATCTCATTGTGCAACCTTAGCTGCAACTCCCTCGGCTCATAAGGAATCTCAATGTGCGTCAATGCTCCGTAACCCTCTTCTGATCTTTGAATATCAATATGCCGTTACTCTCAAGGATAGCCTCGTACAAATCAATGAGCAATATGGCCGACTCAATCTGCTCTGAAACGCTGCGGCCAGTTACAACCGTATCCCGCAAGGCCTCTAGGTGGCCCAGAATGGCATGCTGCGAAGGCGACAGAGTGTAAGTCAAAGTGTCTCTAGCTCCGGTGTAATATAGAGGTATAAGGGCGCGCGGTTTAGCGGGGGGTGGGGGGGCCGGTTTGCGCAAAACGCATGACTAAACCGTAGTGTCATAAGAACTATTATGTTAAATAGATCGCAAGCCATTGTTGCTGCTTTAGAATTTCTGCGCGGCTGCCATGCATTAAACGCAAACCACAAGATGTTGTGCCTACCCTGCCTCGCCGGCCTGGCGCCGAGGTGTCTCAGCATGCCGGCCTCACGCGCGTAGCTGTCAACGACAGGATGTGTTGTATACACAAGATCTAACATCAATGCTTTGTTACTCTCTCTTCCTTTTGGTCAGGCACAACCTCAGTGGTATTGACCTCGACATCCCCACCAGCCCAACTGATTGTGAACGTCTGGGCTTGTGGCTGGTCTTCCTTCTTGTCCCTAACACCCCAAGGCATGTTCCGTGCTAGCGTCCACTTCAACGTGTCGATCTCTAACCTACGCCGCTGCACTTCTGCGTTAGCCAGCCTGTTGTCCTCGAACGCAGGAAGTGGCGAGACTGCCAAGCTGTTGATGTGGTCAGTGAAGTATTCTGATTGCATGACCCTGCCTCTTCGATAGACCTCATACAGATCATCATCACGCAGCACGGCTTGCATGACGCCTTGATAGGTTGGCATGCCTGCTGTCTTGAGTATGTCTTTGAGTGTTTCGCCTACTGCCAGGCGGTCAGCGATCTTGTGCATCAAGTCTGCGTTGATCTTCACTGGCTTCTTTGCCATTTCATCACCTCATCTGTTTTTTAGATCATAGCACAAAAAAGGCCCAGCGCAATTGCTGGGCCAGTTGTTGAGTGTTGAGCTGTGGAAACAGGTGGAAGCAGCTCAACGGGCAATTACTTTCTATCAGAATGGAATGTCATCATCAAACACTTTCGTCCTTGCTCGGATGTCAATCACCTCTGCGGCTGGGAATGATTCTTTGACTGCCTTCTCGAACTCTCCTGCTTTGTGGTCTCGGAAGTTTCGGTATGCGAGTGCCACCTCTCTGAGCGTTAGCAGCTCTAAGTCTGGCCGTTGCTCTTTGATCTTTTGCCACGACCTTCCGTCTTTCATAATGCCAAACATCTCGCCATCTAGTTCCATCTCCCAGATGTCTGTTGATGCTCTCTGTGCGCCTAGTCTTTCTGCCTCTGCATCCATTGCCTTGAGGCCTCTCACAACAACCTCTGCCCTGACCTTACATTCTTCTGGATTGTTTTCTTCGATAGCCTTGTTCATCTTTGCCATTGCAGATCCATACTTCTGCGCTGTTTCGACGCTTACCAATTCTGGCAGCATGTCGATGCCCCACTTTGTGTCCATCTGTATTGCCAGCCGATCCATTGGGGCGATTGCATAGTCACACATGATTTTATCCTTATGGGCTTGCGGGTTGAATATTCTGTCTGCCTTCTTTTGGCGCCTTGGCCTCTTGGGCTTCTGCGTGTTCATCATCATCTCCACAGTTAAATCACCACAGTTCCATCTAATCCACATTCCACCACAGTAGTATGTCTAATACATACAACTACTGTGGTGGAACTATCTGTGGCCTTTTCTTCCACAGTTCCACAGTTCATCCACAGTTCAGAAAAACAACTGTGGAAGTGTGGAAAGCGCATCAAACTTCCTCCCAATTGATCCATTCACCGACCACTACGCACGGCACATCTCTTCCGCTTCGGCTGTCTCTTATCTCTGCGACTTTGAGGTTGCCTGTGCTGATCCACTTCTTGACTATTGCCTTTGCCTTGGCTTTGTCCCCTGGCTTTTCTGTGTCGAGGTCGAGCTGTTCTGCGACTGCATTGCCGATCCAGTTCTTTGCTCTGATGTCTGATCGGTATGCCTTCTCGTTTTCCTCTGCCTTGCCGACTGTTCTTTGTACATCGTA
>Ga0181422_1000097_pt1 | contig 26719 bp, 29 predicted proteins | sample 45SPOviralmetaG_FD_130147 | JGI IMG/M metagenome (GOLD analysis project Ga0181422, IMG submission 130147) | Marine viral communities from the oligotrophic San Pedro Time Series (SPOT) site, San Pedro Channel, CA, USA - 45 SPOT_SRF_2013-07-18 | ecosystem: Environmental > Aquatic > Marine > Strait...
AGTGATCCTGATAATATACTGTCAGCTCTAGCCATTTACTATAAGTCGTTTATGTTTTTTACTACTTCTGATGTAACTTTAACAGAAGATTTACTAAAATACTTTTTAGAATTGACTGCTAAAGCATTTACAGTGTCGGTTACTATATGTCCAAGTAGATTAACCTGAAAGTTAGACTTTACAATACGGTCACTACCTTGCACTATCTCTTGAGAGGTAGTAAATGTGTCAATCATAGCTCTAAAATGAAACTTTGAAGGGTCACCCCAGTATGAATCAGAGGCAAAGTTAATAGCTTCAACTAGTTTATTGTTTTGTTCTACGTAATCAGTAAAGATAACACAGGAATATGTAATATTCACGTAGTCTGGTATGGCTACTGCGTAGTATTCTGTAGTTGCTACTCTATTATTAAGAGCTGAAAATCTATCATATATGTTTTTCTTTGAATAGTTTTGTTTAAACACACCAAAGTTACTTGGGTTATTAGCATCTAACTTATTACCAAGTGTTCTATTCTTCTCTACAGTCTCTCTTCTAAACACTATTAGTGGAGCCTGCATCTTTCCGTTCTTATCTCTGTAGTAACCATCTTTTTGCATAGATTTCCACCTTTCTGGTGATCCATACACTACTGGTACGTTAATAGGTTTACCGTTTTGAACGACAGATGGTTTAATAACTTCGTTAAAGTAGTAGTATATAGCTGTATCTATATCTTTTATACCTACTTTAAAGCTATCTTGTTCATCTGTAGAACGAGATACGTCATGTCCTCTATTATCTGCCATATTATCTTACTTCTGTTAATCCAACTCTATCAGCTCTTGTTAAGTGACAGTCTATAATGATAGAATGTGAAGATCCAAAGCCATTTCCATATGAGGCAAGGTTATAACTCTTGTCTCTCCCTAAGAATAACTGGTTCTCCCGAACTGTATCTACTTCATAGTAGTCTCTATGCCATTGCACTATATCCCCTACCTCAGGAACAACGCTCACATCTTCTAGGTCCGGTCTTAAGAAAGCAAATGAAGCATCTCTACCTAAATCTGGACCAAAGTCATCTATATCTATAACTTGATCACCTCTAGTTATTAAACAGTTAAGTTTAATAGAGTTGTAGTATGATTTTTGTAGTGATTCACCGTAAATATTAGTTTCTGTATCCTCTAAACTTAGTTTATGGTACAGTACCTCTTGTTCTACTATGTCTTTTAGTAGTTCACGGTTAATATTTACCAATAAATCATAATCTCTGTTACTTCCGAATAGCATTATTTTTCTTCTATTGAATTTTCGGCTATTTTAACAACTCTTATTACAGTATACTTAGTTAAAGCATTTTGTTTAAAAGAATTGAAGGCCGCTACACCGTCTTTCTGTGTAATTAGTTTAATTTTAAAAATTTCTACTCCTGGTCTTTCTTCTCTTACTAATGTAACCGTAGTAACACCTGGTAAAGCACGTAAAAGTTCACCTATCTTAGCTGAACCCATATCTTCTTTAAATATTACTTTTGCCATAGCAACAAAAGTCTTAAATTCTACTTGTTCTATGATTTTACTTAATTTCATTATCCTATATAGATTGTATATGGTACGTCTGTTAACGTTTTCCTTAAATTTTCAGATTCATTAGCTTTTCTTTCTAATTGAGCTTGTCTAGATGTTTGTTCTAACATTTCCTTTAACTCTGTCATTAGTTGATCTTTTTCTGTACGGGAATCTGCAAGAAGATCAGCTTGATTTAATGTAGCTTCTGAACCGGGTACTGGTACTGTTTGGTATTTACCTCTAACGTAAGCTAATAACTCTTTTGCTAGTGCTAATGTATATCTAAATATCCATTGCCTGCCAACACTGTTTATTTGTGTGTAGTTTGGGTTATCGTAAGGTACTTCACCTACATTTGTTACCAATCCAGTGTCTTGATTGTTAAATGCATTGTTTTTATCATCTAACTTATAATAATCAAACAACATTCTATAGTTAGACTTAGGTATTGGAAAGATACGTAACTTATTATTAGTTAAATCAAAGGAATAACTTGATTTACGTACTTGGTCATTTAACTCTATAGCTTGTATCTTAGCTAAATCAAAAGAAACTGGCATTAACATAAAATTAACTCCAGGACTAAATGATCCAAAGTCGAAAGCATCCATTAGTGACTGTACACCTGTACCTGTACCTGCATAAGGGTCAAAATACCTTAATATTGCTGGTGGAGCTTCATAATATACTCTTCTCACTTCTATACCACCTTCTATACCTTGATCAACTGCCCATTGGTCTAAGTCATACTCTTGTACTGATGCTGTCATCTGTAGTGAACCGGTATGTTTGGTTACTAACCCACCTACTTCAGCTTCTGTACCGTAATTTTTACTTATATTTACTATTCTATTAAGAGTGGGTTCTACTAATCTATTATTAAGAGAGCTACCAGTTGATGCACCTTCTAGGTTAAGGTAATTTTCTCTTATCTTATATTGAAATACTTCATTACCGTATGTAGTGACTGCATCTTCAAAGCAAGCAAAAAAGTTTTGGTCTTGTAGCTCTACATCCATAAGAGGGTAACCTAATCGTGTACCACAAAATTTAGCTACCTTCTCTGCATCAGTCTGAAAGTCTGAATCGGTGTCGTAGAAGCCAAAAGGAGTAGATCCGGTTGTAAAAGATGCACTACCATCCCATATTACTACATTTGCCATATTCTAGTTTTAATATAAATAGATAAAAAAAGAGGTCCAAAAAGGACCTCTCTTAATAATTACTCTAAAAAAATATCTTAGATCTGACCTACGTCTGAAATAAAGATTTTTCCGTAGAATTCTGGTCTAATCATCTTCTTCGCATAACGAGTCATTAAACCTTTTCTTGGAGTGAAGGTTTCTGGATCGTATACTAGAGGAGTCATTAATAATGGTACGTAAGGAGCATAAACTGCACCAGCTTCTAAGAATTGAGATCCTCTAAATCCTAACAACATAATGTTCTCAGTCATATAAGGGTTCTTGTATACTTTGAATCTGTTAGCTAAGCTACCAACTCTTTGTACGCCCATGTTAAACTCTTGCTGATCACCATCTGTAGCAGCTGCATATCCTGGAATAGATTCTAAGATTGTAGCAACAGTTGGAGATGTTACGATGAAGTTAGCACCACCTCTAAGAGTTTTTTGGTGAATCTTGTTAGATACTTTCTGAACTTTAGTTCCTAGTGTTTGGAACCATTGTCCTTGTGTGTTGTAGAAGTCAGAAGTAGCAGTAGTCCAAGCTGAACCATTGTATACTTTGTTGTTCTCAGCACTCCATTTTTCAGTAGTAACAGCATTCTGGATCAACATATCAAGAATCTCTAGATCGATTTCCATTGAAATGTACTCACTAAGTAGTGAAGTCAATTCAGCTTCTGCATCGATTGAGTGATATGCGTTAAGATCCTGTGCAAATTCTGGTGTCCATTGTGCCTTTAACTTTCGTGTCTTGGCAACAATTGCTTCAGAAGCTAGTTTTACGTCGATTTCTGGAATAGTAATTGATGTATCAACTGCAGCAGCAGAATCAGCTTCAAAGTCTCCTCTGTTGTTGTCTACTGGTTGAGTTAGGTACCCAATACTCAATGCTGTATTAGCATCAATATCTGCTGTTTCTGTTACGATGAACGAAATAGTAGTTCCTGAAATTTTAGTATATTGTCTATGTACAGTTGTAATATCAGCTGAATCACAAGAAAAAGCTCTTACACCTTCTGTGTCAGGTAATGTTAGGTCTGAAGATAGAATATTTACTTTAACGATTTTAGCTCCGTTACCTGCAGCAGCAACTGACTGAGAGAAATCTAAGTCATAATCGAAGTCTGCTAGGTCTGTGTTAAGGTCTACAGAAGCAGTAGTAAATTTACCAGCGCTTAGTGTGCTAGCAAGATCCCCAGCTCCTAAACCTGTAAAGGTTGCAGGATTGATTGAGTATCCAAATTTACCAGCTCCGTAAAGACCATCAGCTACATCTTCGTCTACTGCCATCTTTGCAGATGCAGAAGATACGTTTCCGTATAGGTTTTCACCGTCGTTAAATCCATTTGCTCCAGTTCCGTATTTAAAGTCTAAATAAAAGACTAGACCTGAAGGTAGGTTCATTGGTTGTACAGATACAAAGTCCTGTGCAACGATTTGAGCGAATACTTTACGTACTAATGGTAAAGCTACTCCTGCCCATTGCTCTCCTGCACCTGCAGTGAAAGATCCTCCGCCAACGTTAGTTGAGTTAGCTTCAGATACGATCTGCTTTGCTTGGTTTTCTAGGATCATAGCCATGTTGTTTGACTCTTTCTCTCCTAGTCCTTCAAGCAACCCAGACGTTTTCCACTTGTCAGCTAACTTGTTTGCGTCAGCTTGCATGCTTTTGTACTGGTTAGAGCTTTCTAATAGGTTGTTAATTTCCATGTTTTAAAAAATAAATTGTTTAAATAATTCCAGCTAATTTTTGCATTCTTCTAACCGTATCAGATACTTCGTTAATTACTTCTACTGGTTTAGTAGATGCAGTTGTACCTGTTGCTTTAGAAGCCATGCCCTTTATTTTAGATTCGCTTACTGCTTCTTTCTTTGTAGTTACTACATTTTCTGATACAGTTTCAAATACTAATTTTACTTCTTTTACTGTTTCGGCTTTGTCGAAAGCAGCAATAATGTTAACTTTTTGAGACTCACTTAAGTTGTTAGCCTTAAAAATTTTGTTAACATAAAGTAGTTTAGAGTTAAGAAGGTTGGTTTCATGAAGATCTTTTTGAAGTGTCTTAATTGTTTCAAGAGCTTCAGTTAGTTCTTCATTTACAGCACCTGTGCGATTGACGTTATAGCCTTTACCATCAGATTCAGCTTCAACTTGATTAGAAGTTTCTTCTTCTACAGTTTCGTCTTTTTCCTTACTGTGCATTGCTTCGTCTTTCTTTTTGCTGTGCATTGCTTCGTCTTTCTTATCTTCATGCTCACCTTCAGCTACAGTAGCTTCTAGTTCTGCAAGTAGTTCGTCAAGATCGATTTCTTCGTCATCAGCACCAGGTTCATCGTCGATAGGTTCTTCGATAGGAGCTTCATCGCCCATACCTTCAATGTCACCACCGTCCATGTCTGCACCAATTTCTTCTTCTCCGCCGCCTATTTCTTGGCTAATGATATCTCTTACCATATCCTTAAACTGGTCTACAGTTAAGTCGGAAAGTTCTTCATCACCTTCTACAGCGTCTTCGATTTCTGGTTCCGCTTCGTCTTCAGATTCTTCTGAATCATCCTCAGCTTCCATTTCGTCTTCTTCAGCTTCGTCTTCTGCTTCTTCAACACCTGTAAAGTCTTCCTCTACTGCTTCGTCTTTCTCCTTTGCAGGAGCTTCTTCGATAGACTCGTCTTTGGAATCTTCTTTAGGAGCTTCTGATACTTCTTCTTCTGTTTCGTTTACTACTGTATCTTCAACTTCTTCTTGTTCTTGAAGTTTTGCAGCCAACATATCTTTCAGATGAGGTGTCAGAGTTTCTTCTAAAGCTTCCTTAGCGTTAGCAATAGCGGCTTCTCTTACAGACTTAGCTTCAGCAATAGCTTGCTTGAATAAATCTTTGTTTGCCATTATAAAAATTTGTGATTGTACGATTATTTAGAATCGTAATAAGGATTAAAATATTTTCAACGAGTTACTTGAACTTCGTATTGTATATATAAATATATACGAATGACAAAAACTAAATAAGTTTATCTAACTTTAGATTATTTAGTAATATATTGGCATTTGTTTCAACTGTACCGTTGTCTAAAAACCATTTACGTGCATTGTTGGAAATAAATTCTAAGTATTCGTCATCGTCTTTTACTTCAAGATACCTTTTATATATTCTATCAGCCTTTTCACTGTAGTAGTCTAATCCCCATTTGTACTTAATGTCATCAAGGTTTACACCTATGTAGTGATAATCTGGTATAAGTTTATTATGAAACTTACAGGTAAGTATAGGACGTAGTACTGGGGAAAATAATGCAAAACTTTCAATATCTCTATAAGTAATTTCTGCAGTGCCGTTTAAACAAAGTGATACTTTTTGGGAGGCTATTTCATTTAAAAACGAATCAATACCTATTCCATCAGAACCGTTAGCTGAGTCAAGTATTTCAAATCTACTGTCTGTTTCAAGGTATTTTCTAAATAGGTAAGTTTTACCTCTAAAGAATAAATGGTCAATAGTTTTGTGTTGCGGTTTAGCAGATTTTAATTTATCTGTTTGACTTGTGGAATGGTAAATATACGAGGAAGGAGTGTATTCCATGTAGCTATCCTCATAAGTCATATTATTAAGGTGGGTACCTGGTGTGGTAATTATTTCTACTAAATTGTGTAAGTCCCAACCATTATTCTCGTGTAGAGTGGTTATTGTGTCAAAGTAGTTAAGTAGTATGTATTTACCGTTATCTGTGTTTTCAACTATACATTGGTAAAACCCAAACTTGCGGGTAGGAAAGTGATTATGTGTAACTCCATTTTCGTAACTATGTCGGTTACTACACTTATGGGTAAATGTGTGTTGAGGGTATTTTTCTTGAAGTTTACTTAAAAGTTGTCTAAACACATCAGTAACTGCATCATTGGTCAGCCAATGTTCAGGTGTAGTTGCAAAGTATAACTTAATATTCATAACAAAAAAACCCGGACTAAGCCGGGTTAATATTTTTTAAAGAAAAATTACGAATCTAGTATATCCTTAATTTCATTCTTAAAAGTTTCTTCTTTTGTAAGTTCGGCAGTTTCTTCTACTCCTTCTTCGTACCCTCTTCCTTTTTCTCTAGCTGTCTTTTTAGCAGCACTAAAGTCAGATCCAAAATCTTTCCAAGCTTTACATAATTTATTGTCTTTATTTGCATCACAATAGTCCATTGCAGAAAGACCTCCTTTTACTGCTGCAAATAAACCAGCTCCGTATGTTGCTAGATATCCCAGTAGTTGTGGGTTTTGCATTACCATATCGATAATGTCAGTACCTTCTGTAAGATCACTTTCAGATGCTACCACTATGTCAGTTTCACCAAGAGCAACTTCTTGCTCGTCCATACCCGTTTTGTCTTCTTTTTCCTTCTTACCTTCATTGATGAAGTTTCTAAGGTCAAAATTGTTATAGTTGCTCATTTTTATGTTTTTTAAATGTATATATATAAATATGTTAGTTTTTAATTAAACACCTACTAGTTTAGGTCCTATAGATTTAACTGCTGCTGCTAGTTCAACTCCTTTTACCCCACCTAGACCGCTTTCTATGGCACCGATAATAGGACTTCCTGCATTGAAAGCACTAACGGCTCCTCCTATAGCTGAAGCTCCTGCTATTGCAATGGCTACGTTAAGAAGTACTTCGGCAGTTAGTTTTAATTTTTTTTCATCAACCTCGCCAGATTGTTTGTCTTTCCATACAGTCTTAGCTACTCCAAACAGCTTTACAACTTTCATTACTATCTTAATATACTTCGAATGTAAAGTGTGTCCATTTTTTTCTATCCAACTTGAAACTTTGTTTTCTCCGTCTTCAAAGTTACCATCTTTGTTTGTAAAAGGTTTAAATATTCTTACAACAAACTTTACTACTTGGGCTAAATATTCCATTAACTTAGGTGCTGCTAGTACTGCTCCTATTATAATAGAAACAACAGCTTCATTGACTAATGGTTTTTCTGATTCTTGAACAGCATTAATATCTTCTTTAGTAACTCCTTCAAGTATAAGGTTAAGCTTTCTCTCTTCCTTAACTTCAGTTATTACTTCTTTAATAAGTTTTACAAACTCAGACTTCTTCATTATGCTCTTAGTATATCGTTTATGATAGAATCAAGATTATGGAATTTAGATAGTTTTACTTTACCTTCCTGTAAAGCTACTGGGTTCATAAAAGCACCATGTGTAGAAGGATTAGATACAAAGTCCCAACATACTAATTCAAAATCAGGTTGAACTTCTAAATGTCCTTCGTTTGTCTGATTTACTGAGCCTGTACCTCTAGATGAAATACCTATTGTGTGTCCTGCTTTAATGATTTCTTTTACTATATTTCCTGACGGTGTGTTTAACAACTCTACCTTACCGCAGAGGTCGTCTCCTTTCCAGTATAACTCTTTTACTATGTGAGAGGCGTTCTTAAGAGAGACAACGGGAGATTCAGGGTGATCAAGTTCTCCAAAGGCGTTGCCGTTATTAACAAACTCATCTGTGTATTTCTTAGCTTCTCTTTCAAGAATAGCTTTTGAATATACTCTTCCGTTTTGGTTTTCTGATGTTGCTCTCTGCATTACACCTTCTACTTCAAACACTCCTGGTTTGGTTTTAGACTCTGTAATAGTCGGTCTAAATGGCGTAACGTTTAGTAGTAATTGTGCCATAAATTAAAAGTTAGGTGTAAATACTGTTTCTTTTGGTTGTTCGTCCATTTCACCGCCTCCTCTTGTTGCTTGAACGTCTGATGAAGAGATTTTTTTTACTTTAGGTAAAACTACCTTCTGTGTGAAACCTTTCTTTATTACTGGTCTTAAATCTTGGGTAAATGCAGTCTCTAAAGAAGGTGCAATAAATGCTCCTATCTTAAGACCTTCTTCATTTCTAAAGTTAGATGTTTTTGCAAATGTCTTAGCAATCTTGTCTTGTATCTTATCGTAAAATTGTTCTACTTCTGTTACAATATTTTCAAGTTCGATTACTACTGATTTTACTCCATCAAATGATTCGTATCCTTCTCCCCAATCTGCTAATCTATTTGTAGCAGCTTCATTTATAAGAGTTTTTTTAATAATAGATTTAACAGCTTCTTTAAGTTGTTTTTCCTTTTCTTGATCTTTTTCTTTGGCTTTATCGTAAGTAGACTTTTGACCAGCTCGTCTGTCTTGGTCGTGAGCTTTTTGCATTCTTTTCATTGCATAGCTCTCATCCTTACCCATAGCTTTTTTAATAGCTTTATCTTTAGCAGCCATATAATCATCTCCATCGATGTCTCCATCTCCGTCATGATCAGTTCCTTTCTTTTCACCCATATCAGAAGGACCTTCATAGTTTACAGAGATATACTCTCTAAACTCGTCTTCGATATCTGCTCCATCTAGAAGATCTTCTCCATGTGTTCTTATAAAATCTTTTAGTATACCTGCTGTAATATCTGGGTAGTTAGTTCTTAATGCTCCAACTACTTTACCTAAGAGTTGCTTTTTAGCATCTTCAGACATTGGTGGGTTGGGGTTTACTGCCTCCTCGTCTTGGTGAGGAAAGTCATGATCGTAAGAATCTAAATCATTCTTAGCATCTTCTTCCTCATCTTCTTTAATGACTTCTTCTTTTAACGTAGCATTTTTAAGTCCATTAAATACGTCTGTATCTTTTGCTCCTCTCTTTACTTCAGTTTCTCTGTCGTGTTTATCTACTTTATTAGATTCACCAGCCATAAGATCAAGGTAATGAGTAGGATTTTTTTCTAGGTTAGATTTAGCTTTATTCTCTGCTGCTAAATATTCAGCTGCATTTACTATACCAGTGTGTCCTGAAAGTTCTGCTCTAATACCTCTATCTAATGCATCTAACGAATAAGTTAATGCAGGTTTTTCATCATAGATTGCTGGTTTTGCTGTTTCTTTTTTACCTTCAAACAACATATTTCTTGTCTTTAATATCTGAACTGTAGAATCAAATCCATCGAAGTTAGATACAAACATAGGAAACTGTTGTCTCATTTGACGAACAAATTCCTTTTTTGCTATTGTACCTTCAAGTACAGCATTATATTTTTCTGTTACTGTTGTATTTCTCATAAGTAATCAAATCCTTTAGTATGTGACGGACGTTTTGGTCTATTAATTTTTTTATATCCCTGCTTAGTTAATGTCTTAGTAGCACGATTTGACCGTGATTTACTAAATGCTTTTGGAGTAGCATACTGTGCTCCTCCTCCAACTGCAAAAGAAGCTCCTCCTACACTGGTAGTGTTTGCCTCATCCAACTCTTTTAATACCTCTCTCACCAAACCTACCATTTGTGAACGTGTCATAAACTTTTCAACTCATTAACCAGTTCATAATATTGCATTAAATTTACTAAATGGTTATCTGTAATCTTACTCTTATTCGAAACAGGTTTGATTAATTTAGAAACTTCATCTAGTTTAATTTTTGTAACTTCATCAGTTACTTTAGAAGAAAGATTTCTTATAGCTGAAGCTATTTTATTAAGTTCTTCACTAACTAAATTTCGTAAACGAGATTGAGAATTAACTGATGTAATAAATTCTTTAAGTATGTTTTTTTGTGCAGGTAGTAAATTTTTATACTTAGAATTAAACTTTTCAAGTAAGATTTTAAAGGTAAGAAGTTTTAAATCTTTATCGTATTTAGAATACTCTTCAATTAATGTGTCTTTAACATCGTTTTTGTCCTGTTTTGCTAAAGTTAAGTGTTCTAAAATAGTAGTTTTATTGTCTATTAGTACTTGAGGGTCTACAAGATTGTCGTTGTTTTGAGCTTCAAGTAAACAATAAAGAGCTGCTAAAGGCTTATAGTTACCAACTTGCATACTAAAGAAATCATTTACACCATAAGCTTCTTTAATATCAGAAATTAATTGATACTTTTGAGACTTAAGTGTTTTTTGATTTAATTTTCTTGATACTTCAGTAATTGTAGAAAGTATTGCTTCAGCTTTTGACTGAGATACATTACTATTTTTTACTATAAATTCGTACAGTCTGTACTCTTTAGTGAGAGATGACCTACCACTGAAGTGTTTCTTAATAATTGTTACCGCAGCTGAATCTTTATTATCCAATGTATCAGCAGCTATTTGCTTTACTAATAATTCGAAAATTAAACCAGTATTACGGTATTTAGAGTGTTTTATCTTCATTATACACGTTTACTTATATAAATATGTCTAGTTACCTAAATCCTTTATGTTGTCTTCGTCTAGTAACTTACTTTTGTCTTCTTGTTTGCTTTCAAAGACTAAGTTTTTAATCATATCCTTATTTTGTAAGTAAACTGTTTTAGCAAGTTTGTTTTCCATTACATTTTCATTATCAGATGGATAACCACCTTTCATGCCATGAACACCTAATGGGTCTCTACCTCCTGCTGCTCTTTCTTGAGTTCCGTAAATAGAGTGTTTTTCAGTTGGTCTGCCACCTTCAGGACCTGGTTGGTCATATTGGTCTTCGGTTTCAGAATACCCTGCAGGTATTTCTCCTGCTCCTCCGCCTTTTGGAGTACTAGTTGCTCTTCTACCGTACATAGACGCTAAATCATGCGGTGTACCGTAACTTACTCCTGACTTAGCAGGATCGTTACCTTCGTTTTCAATTTGAGCTAATCTAAAGAATCGTTTAGAGTCTTCATTTACTAAGTCTCTCATTTGCATATAGGCATCTTCAGACATATCAAATATATTTTCATATATGTAATCTGAAGAAAATAACTTAGTATCTTTCATTTGATTAGCAAGGTCAATCTTTTCTTTTAATAAAGCGATTTTCTCTTGTTCAAATATAATAGACGGTGTTGTTAACTTAATTTCAAAATTAGTTAAACTTTCACCTGTAAACCCTTGTGAATATAAATGAACTAAAGCTATTTTAGTTAATTCAGATTCTAGTATTTTTTGTATTCTTTCTACTGAACGTGCAAATCTAATATCTTCTGCTGCAAGTGTTGCTTTACCTGATAAATCACCTTCATATCCAAAATATGCTTTAGGTATTTTAAGTGCAGCAAACATCTTCTCTTGAAGGTATCTAACGTCAGTTATACCGTCATAGTCTAAACCTTTAGTTGTTTCAATACGTGTTGAAGAATCTCCTCCTCTTACGGGCAGGTAGAAATCTTCCATCATATTTTGAATATTAAACTTTAGATTATATTGACCGTCGTCTCCAACATAAGGAGTCTTTTTCATACTGTTGATAGTCTTTTGCATGAACTGATCAACTTCGTTAGGAGGGATAGAACCTACATTAATATAGAACATTCTCTTTTCAGGTGCTCTCATTATACGATGGATTAACATCGCATCTTCCATTAATGTTGTCTGTTTATATATTTTTCTGGCTGGTTCTAAATAAGAACGGCCATATGGTAGGTAAGAAGTATCTGATATTAATCTAAAGTGTGCAACTTCATAATTATCAAATTCAACTATCTTCTTTTTATTACTTTTTGAATATCCAAACTCAGGAGCTTGTGAAGCAGCTAATCCGTCTGGGTCTAATTTAAATGACACCTTAGCAGGGTTTGCAGGATCTACTCCTTCTTCTCTTATGAAGTTATATACCGTATAAGGTAATACATTATATACACCAAACTTCTCTGCTATTTCTAGCTTTAAGAAAAAGTCTCCGTACTTACACATATTACGTGTCCATGACCATAGGTTAAATTCTATGTTAAGTACATCGTAAAAAAGATTGTAAAGTACTTTTTGAATATTTTCATCTGATGATTTTATGGAGAGTATTTCTCCCATATCATTCTTTACTGTAGCTTCATCTGCTAATATATCTAATGCAGAAGCAAGAATAGGATCAGAATCCATTGCTTCATAATCTGTGTATAGTTGTATCCTTAATGTCTGGTAGTTAAGGTTTGGGTTGTATACGTTCTTATGGTTATATAGGTATAGTCTACTAAACCTATCTATAAGGGAATTTGTTTGATAACGACCAGTTGTTTGTATCTGATTAATATCAGTTACTTTCAGTTCATCCCCACCAACGTTACGTATTACTACGTCAGAGGAAAATAACCTACTAAGTCTACCAAATAGGGTTCTATCTGCCATTTAAAAATGTTTTATATAAATAGTCTACTTAATCAACCAAGAGATATCTTCTTCACCATCTCTTGTCTTTATAAGATAAGGATTATTCTGCATACTACCAACTGATGTCATAACAGCGGGGTTTCTTTTATTCAAATTGCTAAAAGAAGATAATTGAGCTCTAGCTAAATCTATACCTTGTTGTCTTAACTTCAGTGCTGTATCTCTAACATATAGAGCAGTGGCACAAGACATAATCAAATCATCATTGTATCTGTCCTGGGCTTGTGCTTTGCCATTTTTCCAAACGAAAACTCGCATTTCACTCATTAGCCTCTTAGATTGTAGTATAATAGACTTGTCTCTTACATACTCAATCATTTTAGCAATTACAAGTGGACGTGTTCTAGATGACATGGTGAATCCTGGTACAAGTTTATCACGTTCATACTTATGCATATACGATTCAACTGTCTCTTGGTTACTTGTTGAACTGTAATAAAGATTTCTATACTCTCTGGTAATGGCTTGTTCTATGGTAGCCCAACCTATATTAGCATTTTCTATCACTAGAAGTGCCTCATTATATTCTGTAGCTAACCCTACTAAAAAGTTACCATAATCTTTTGGTGATATCTTACCTTTATACTCAGCAACTTGTGTACACGTTTCTATATCAAATACATGACAAGCAGAATAATCTTGAGAGTCTCCTCTTGCAACGTCTGCAACTACCATATACGATTTACTGTAATCAACACCTTCCCAAATCCATAAGTTACCATCTATACCTCTTCTTTCTAAAGGTTCTTTATCGTATGTCTGTTCAAAGTACGCCATATCCTCTGGTTCAAATACCGTGTCACCAGATGCTAAGAAGTCACAATCACATTCTTGTCCTGCCATTCTAGGACCTAAATCTGCATTTTGTTGTTCTCTCCAAGGGTCATCTCTTTCTGGGTGTACAGTCCATGGAAGTCTGATAGGTAGAAAACTATTTTCACCGCTTTCAGCTTTTTCCCATGTTTGGTGAAACCAATTTCCAATTCCATTAGGAGTAGATAATGCCATACATTGACCACCTGTTGCCAGTGTTTGCTGTGCTGCAGTAAATGTCTCATCTACATTCTCTATAAAAGCTGCTTCATCCATTAGTAATAGTGATACTGCTTCTGATCGAGCAGCATCTGGAGATGATGATTTAGCTGTTACTTTAGATCCATTTTTTAACCTGAGAGATAATTTATTTTTCTCCGTTGATGGAAGTTTTAACCATTTTGGTAACTCATCATACATAAAGATAACTTTGGTTACCAAGTTACGAGCAGTTGCTTGAGTAGTTGCCAGTGCTAATATGTTCTTATCTTTATGAAATAACATTAACCACAAACTGTATGCTGCAGCTAAAGTAGATATACCTAACTGTCTAGACTTAAGTGTGATTAAGTACTGGTTGTCTCTAAATAAATGGAGTACTTTTTCCTGAAAAGGATAAAGGTTAAATAAAATTCTACCCCTAGTAGGGTGTTGAATATGGCAATACTTTTTCATGAAGTACGCCGGATCTTTTCCACACTTGATATACTCTTGTGCGATTATCTTTTTTATATCTTGTGCCATAACTATGCTTTTACACCAGAAGAAGTAATATATAGCGATTTACCGCTCCATCCACCTGATGATCTTGTTCTTACTGTAACTGGGATCATAACTGGTTTTATGCCGTCAGAGGTTTCAATATTAAATTCTATATTAAAAGACTGAGATGATCCGTCATAATTGGTTTTAATATTTTTAATATCATTTAAATCATTAACTGTTACTATACTCCTAAGTAGTTTGTTATCAGAGACATCTTTAATAGTTGAACCTTTTTCACTCCCTACAAGTAATTTATATGGGCAAGGAGTTTCGTTCTCAACAACTTCACCGTAAGTATATCTTGCTATAGTATTTAAAAAATATTTTAAGTTTTTAGGGTTAGTTAAGTATTTAGAAATTTTCGAAATAAGATTATTTCTAAATATATGATAAAAATCTTTACCGTAAAACTCTAATCCATCTTGCTGGAATTCTAAGGCTAATTCAGCAAATGCTCTTTGACTAGTAGTTTCAGAAAAAGCTTCTTTACTAATATCAAAATTCTTTATTGCGTTTTTAGCATTTGTGGCAGAACTTGGTACTCTACTACTAGATTCATCCCAAGAATCATCTATGAATTTTTTTATATCGTTTGATAACGAACCTCCTAATTTGTCGAAAAATGCTATAACATTAGTGTTAAATTTAGGAGTTACATCTTTACCTGTAGTAATCTTATTAGAGTACCCTACGAACTCCCCACTGTCTAATTGAATAATAATATCTGAAGGGTTATTAGGATTAATATTACTTGGTTTTGTCCTAGGTGTCCAATATAAATTTTTTACTGATTTGCCTTCTAAGTCTTTTTTTAATGCTTTAGCATTGTTAACTCCTATTTTAATATCTCTTTCAGGTGTTTCATCTTTCGCTATTAGTTCTTTTAGTTGAGAAAAATTTATTTCAGTACCATCTCCTAACAATACTCCTGTACCGCCTTCTTTATCTTTTATATCTTCTAATGAAGTAAATTCAGAATTGTTTAAAAAGTACAACGATAAGAGTTCATTAACGTTGGATGATGCAGTTGAATCTTTTCTAGTTTTTTGGCCGTAATGGGCTTTAACTTTATTTTTAGGAATACTTATGAAAACATTTAACGAATCATTTTCATCTTGAAATAACTCAAACGGAGTTTTACCTGTCTTTAAAATAGGTTCTTCATCAGCACTATCTACTGATTTATAAATAATGTTATTAAATGAAATATTTTTAGCATTAAGTAAATCTCTTACTTTGCTATCTAAATCTGGGGTTACTGTATAAAAAGGATTAAATACTCCTCTACTTTGATACGTAGGGGAAATTGTAAGTTCATTTAATTTAAAACCAAATATAGATTCAAACAAAGCAATATCTTCTTGACTATTAATGTCAGGATATCCTTTACTGGTCTTGTATGACCATTCTAGTATTGCTTTATCTATAAGATTCATACTATCCTTCTTCTCCTGATTCGAAGTCTATTGGTTCATCTGAAAGATCTTCACCTCCACCTGCGTCGTCACCTCCTAGATCTGCTCCTGCATCATCTCCTCCAAAGTCATCTCCTCCTTCAGCTCCACCTTCTTCTCCTGGAAATTCTCCTCCTCCTCCACCTCCAGAGGAACTAAAGTCTGCTGCTTCTCCTTCGCCTCCTTCTCCAGCACCTTTCATTGGTGCCTCTCTATAAAGAATGGCAAGTTTGTCTAATGCTTGTTGGTAGTCCGATATTTTAGAAAGTAAGTACCTCTTACCTAATATAGAAGCCTCAAATGATTTACCTGTCCACTTTAATATGTAGTCTTGACCATTCTTTAGGTTGACTCTAAATGATGTAGGTCGTGGTGATATCCAATCTATTGTAGTTACAAATAACTTAAAGTCTTCTGTTTGAAGTTTAACTATAGCTTGTCTTAATGTAGGAAACTTGGCTAGTATGGTATCGGTAGCATCCTCTAACACTGTTTCAGGTCCAGCGTCTTCATCTGGTTCTTCTTCTGGTGTTGGTTCCTCTTCCTCTTCTTCTGAAAGCTGGTCTAATATAGATTCGTTTAAATCTTGTGGAATGTTAGTATCTAATACTTCAACTTGTTCACCTTCTAACTCATCCATTATACCAGGGTCATATTCATCTACACTAAAGTAGAGTATAATTCCATCCGGGTCGTCTTGAATTTCGTATTTAATCCCAAATATGTCTTCTAATACTACTTGAGCTTTATTTTGACTAGCAGCATCTTTAGAAATTTTTATATAGAAATATCTATCTGGAGCTTCATTAAGCTCAGTTATTACTTCAGCGTAGGCTTCTAATATAAGGTTACTAAGATCTTTCTTTAACATTATTTTTTTCTTCTTTTGTGACCGTGGTGTGATTCAGTAACAATTGTTAATTCACTAACTGGTATATCTTTTACTGTTTTACTACCTTCTTTAAAAAATACATCATAATGGGTTACCACATACTTACTACCTTCCTTTACTAACGTATGTTGTTTATCTAGGCATAATCCATTACCGTATGTTTCATGTACTACGTGTGCTGCACAATCATGAGCAAAACCAGGTCCTGCTTCGTCTACATCGGGATTTTCTTCTAAAGTATCTCCTAATCTTCCGAATTCAATATCAATACCTACCTCTTGAGTAAATTGTTCTAAAAATGTTCTAATATCGTTTCCAAAGTAATGACGTGCCATAAACTCTACAACCTCGATTACCTCTGCTTGTTCGTCTCCAGAAGATTCCATAGCTCTTTGTTTAATAAGTTCTATAAAATCATCTCCTCCTGCTACTCTTTCAGATACCTTTTTAAGAGGTGTTCCATCTAATTTATGAGGAATACCATTCTTCATTATATATTTAGGTTTCTTAGGCTCTTTTGCTTTTAATGTAGCTTTTAAGTCTGGGTTGCTTTCTTTACCTTTAGATATAGTTTTACTACGACCTTGTCCGGTACCGAATCCAGTTGCTTGAGCTTCATCTGTATCACTTACTTCTTGATCTGCTCCAGTTTTAGCAACCTTACTGTGCATCTTAGCCTCATGATCTTTCTTTTCTTGATTTAATTTTTTTACCTTAGCGATGAATCCTTTTCTTTTAGGATCATCTTGAGGTAATTTATTCATTGATGGAGCAAGTGCTTTTACTTTTTTAAGATCAGCTTGTATATCTGATAATGATCTACCTTCGTCTATTACTCCTTCTTCGAGAGCTAATTGATCTAAAGCAGGTTGCTTTTCTTCTGATTCTAAGTAATGTTGAGCTGATGAGATAAACTCTCTTGCTTTAATTACTTTACTTTGCCACCAATGAGGAAAATCTACTTCTCCATCTGATTGATCGTACTTATGTAGTTGTTTGTATAGCTTAGCTGCATATACTGCAATATCGTATACATCGTTTTTAAGCATTGAAGGTTCATCATCTTGATGCCCAACATCTAAATCACCTTCTGCTTCTGGTTCTTCTGGTACTTCGTCTGCTTTTGGTAGCTCTTGAATACTTTGCATGTAATCACCATAGGCTGCTTGATCTTCAGGTGACATCCTTCCATCTCCATCATCGGATAAATCTTCATGATCATCGTCTTCACCTTCCATTTTATTAGCATTTTGCATTAAAGCATGTATTTTTGCTATAGTCTCTTGGTCTTCTGGAGTTAATCTTTTCATACGTTCGTGTTCTTGAGATTCTTCATCTCCTGGTTTCATTTCTGATGTTAGTTTTACATTTACACCATCTTTTGCTAAGTCTGCTGCTTTATCCTCATCATCAGTAGCCACCGTTCCTTTTTCCATTTCTGCTAATTTTTTCTGTAGAGATTCTCTTAATATATTTAGTTTAGAAGTAGTTTTTTCTATATCTACTTCTTTCGATGTGTTTTTTGTGCCGCTTTGAAGTAGAGTTAGTGTATGTTCACACTTTGTTAAACGGGCTTTTATTTCTTGATAAGTCATGTGTCAAAGGGTATATACGTATATGTTATAAATATGTAATTTAATCAATTACTTTCAAGTAACTAAAAAGGTAAGGTTTATTAAGGTAGTGGTCTTCAAAATATTTTATACCAATTTTATTAAACCCAAATAATTCAGCCTTATAAACTGCTTGTTTATATTCGTCTAAAGGTTTCCATTCGTTTTTCTTACTTAAAAGCTCTTTTGCTTTTTTCTCCCAATCAGTCGATGCAATAAAATTTTCTAACTTACTTAAATTTAGTAAAAATTCTTCGGTATTCCTACCATCTATTTCAAAATGAAATATTTCAACTGCTTGTTCTTCATCTACCCAATCTACTGCAAAGTCAGCTCCGTATTTTGGTTTCATATGAACCATTCTCCAAAGGTGAGGGTATTCTTTTGCTTTTTCTTTAATTTGCTCTAAAGCTTCTCCTTTATAAGCAAGTCTATGAAGTATGTGAGCATGATCAATAAGTAGGTTAGGGTGTGTATCAATCTCTGAATACCAGTGTTGTAGTTGTACCTTTAAAGCATCGTCAGGAACTCTTCTTGTTTGTCTCTCTTCTACTAATACGGGTACACTGTTTGCAGAGTAAAATTCTTTTTCAATTGAATTTAATTCATAACCTTCTCTATCAAAAAACGATTCATTCCACTTTATATCAACGTTGGTTGAATTTTCTAGATAAAGGTCATCTAATATAGTGTAATGATTTTTTTTAAACATACTTACTTTTTACCACCTTTCATGTTAGCACACCAATGGTACATTTTACCTTTTTCTCCTCCGTATTTTTTAGCTTTAGCTCTTAATGATGCTACTGACCCTTTACAACTAGCTCCTGATTTTTTTACTCTGCCAGGTTTAGATTTTCCTTTCTTTTTACCGTCAGCATAGTTTTCGTAAACATCAGTTGGTTGAAAAATATCAGCTATACTTTTAAGTATTTTTACATGTTCAGCTTCAAGTAGAGGATATGTGTCTCCAAGAATACCTCTATCTGTAGTGGATAAGTACGGGTAAGATTTTTTACCGCTATCACCAGGTATTAGAATATGTTTACCTGATTCGTCTACTACTTTAAATATAATGATAGAACTATCGTACTCTCCTGCTCCTGCTTTTTTACTAAAGTCATATTTGTTTTCATCAAACTGGTATTCAGCTACTTGAACTTCTTTATAGTTACCTTTTTTGATGAAATCACCTAATACATGTTCATCTATCTCATCTGTTTCAGCTTCGCCTATGTAAGCTGCTACATCGTTAGGATTAGGTTTAGGTTTAGCATCTTCAAAATCTTTAGCTTGAAAATATGCTCTAGCAGCTTTATCTAAATAATCTTTACCGGGGCCTTCATTAATAATAGCTCGTTCTTGAAGTACTTCCCTTAAAGCGGTAATCATTTCTTTCCTAGTCATTATTTTTTCTTCCAGATTTTACCTTTTCTGCATCTAACTACTGCTCCTGAAGCATAAGCTGATGGCCATGTATCGTATTTGCTTTTAGCTAATCTGGTACATCTATCGTCTTTTTCTTCTAAAGTGTTTTCATTTTGCATTTCAGCTATAGTACCGGTAACTAGATTTTCAATGTCTTCTTTTGTAATTGCTCTACGTATTTTTCTTTTAATTCCTTGTATTGAAGGTCTTTTTACCTCTTTATATTGTGTTACTTTAGGTACTTTAGATCTTGTGTTGTCTTTTGGATCACTTTTACGAGCTCCTCTTTCTTTAGCATCTGCTGACATAGTACCCTTAACTAAGTTTCCTGATTTAGTAAAGTAATGTCCTGCTGGAGCTTCTTTAGTTTCATCTTTAGTAGCTTTTAAAGCTTCTTTGAAAGTTTCTTTTACTAAGTTAGTTAAATACTCTGCTTGACCTGCATGACCTTTAGAAGATTTTTTTAAAGACTTTATCATATCTTTAATTTTAACAACTTGCTTCTTTGATATATTTTTTTCTTCTTTCATCTTTTTAGTAGGTTTATATCCTGATCCATACGGTGCTGCTTTACCGTCTTGTGGATTAGCTGTTTCTCTAGTTACTTTAGCTGCTTTAGTATTTTTCACGACTGTCTTTCCTTTACTTCCTGCTCTCTTTTTCTTAGCTGCAGTAGCGGCTCTTTGACCTTTAGTTAAACTTTGTGCTTTTGCTTTTGGTAAGCATCTATCAGGATTCTTTTTATTTTTAGAAGTACCACAGTCGCCTGCTATATCACCAGAAGAAGAGATACGAACCCACTTCTCTTTCTTAAACCAATCTCTGAGAGATTCTAAAGTAATATTTTGTACTTCTTTATTAGTCATATTATCCTTTACCTGTATGCATCATTAACATTCTAATGACAATACCTGCTATTGTACCAAATATAATCCATAAAGCTCTATTAACTCCAGCTTTCCAGGATATCATATCATTAAGTTTACTTAGGTTGTCAGCATAAAGATCTGCTCTTTGTTCGTGATATATACGATTAGCAGTATTCTTATTAGTATTTACTATGACTCCATCATCAGGATTGAGTAGCGTACGTTTTAAATCTGATACGTCCTCTTTCATTTTTTGAAAATCATTAGCCATTTGCTTTAACTCACCGTTAGGCATATGGGTTTTAATGTGCTTAATTTCAGTAAGTACAGCTTCGAGTGTCTGTTTTTGAGTCATTGTTTACGTATATGTTATAAATATACTAGGTATGCTGTCGTAGTAACTTTAAATAGTTATTAAGTTCTTTTAATATCTTATCATTAAATTTGGAATCTGTTCTATTCCAATCTTCAACATCCCCTTGTTCAGTAACCATTGTTATTTTAGACTCTAAGGTTTCTTTTACCCAATTTTCTAAATCATTTGCAAAAGCTGCAATATTGCCAGACATCATTTTTTTTTCGTATGCTTCATACAAACCAGCCTTTTGTAATGTACCTTCGTACTCTATAACACACTCAAAACAAAAGCCGTGTATTTTGTACATTTTTTTAGCTAGATGATGTTTCATAGAACCTCCACACTTAGGGCAAGCAAGAGGTATTCTAACTTGTTTCTTAAGGTAGTCTAACTTGGTAATATTTTGCCGTATACCATTTTTAATGGTCCATGTTTTACCACTTTCCTCCCAAATATCTCCTTCAATGTGTTTGGAGTAAACTTTTTGATACCCAGATTGAATCTTAGTTTTATCAGTAAACCTTTTATTTACTAAGTTTCTTGCTCTAGCAACATCTGATTGTTTAAATTCTTTTTTAAGTAGAGATTCTTTCTCTTCACTCATAACCTAATTCTTTTAATTTTTCTATAACATGGTCAACGTTTCCGTCTTTACATCTGATTGCAATTCCACCTTTAGCTGTCCATTCATTAATATTAGACGGTTTATCGTCTATTAGTATGCTCTTTTCATTTGCATATCTTTGCTTTGATTTAGAATATGCAAATATTACTTTTGGTTTAGGGTTAAGGTTATTTTTAACCCATAGATTTTTTCCTAATCTAGAATTATTATCTCTAGAAGGAGATGTTAATAAGTCTGGTTGATAAGGTTTAATAAAATTCCATAAACGTTCACCATTTGGCATCCACGGCATACCAACCCAAAACTTAACACCTACTTCAACATCTATCAAGTGCCAAAATGCTGGTAGACCTTTTGCTTTTTCATATGCTTGAGGATGCATACCAGTGTAGTGTTCAAATCTACTTTCAAAGTCAGTAAGAACTCCATCCATATCACAATAAATTTTATATGGTAATTTAGGTTTTTCTTCCTTAAGGGGATATCCTTCTTTGAGTAGGTCTTTTAAATTATTCACTTTTTGCTTTTTTACTTTTGGTTAGTGCTTGTCCAGCCTTTTTTGCGGCTTTATATGCTTTTGAATTGCCATGAGATTTTTTCTTACCTGCTTTCTTTTTAGCATTTATATTAGACCATAATCCTTCGTTAGTACTTTTTACTCGATCTTCCCAATTTCTAAATGTAATGTTACCTGTTAAGTAAGCTTCTTTTTCTAATTCTAACAAATCACCATCTTCATTGGTATTAGATGTTTGAACGTTATTTAATCTACCTTCAAGGTTTTGTGTATGGTGTACCATTTCATGTGAGAAAGATCTAACGACATCTTTTGGGTGTCTTCCTTCTACATAAAGTACTATTTCATTTATATTGGGATCGTAATATGCAGTTCTGCCAAAAAAGTTATTAGACTCTTCTATCGATCTTTTTATCTTTACTTCAGGTAAAGGTTGAATATTCATACCTTCATCTAACATATACTCTAATAGTGATCCTATATAAGGAGTGTAGTCAAATCTTCCAGTAGGTTCTTCATCAGATAGTGATATTGAAATATGGTCCTGGTTAAATCTTACGTCTATACCGTTTGTACCAATTTGATTTAGTATTCTATTATATAGGGTTACTAAATGTGCTCTATCTTTAGATCTTACAGCAGCACTATGTTGAGTTGGTGTAGTAGGTACTTGCTCGTTAACTTGGTTTTCATTTATAAACCATTCATCAAATAATTCCTCTACTTTTCCTGCCATTATTTCTGAAATGATACTTTGTTTAAGCATATTAATAATTTTACTTAATTCATCTCTAGATAACTCTTTTGGAAAAAAATCTCTTACTTTATCCAAACTTCCTGATAAAACTGCTTGTCTTAAGTCCGTAGCTCTAGTACCTCCAGGAGAGGCAAAAACTAAACCTTGGGTATTTTCTCTATTCTTAAAAGAGGTAATACGTCTAAGATCAGCTACATCTTCTTCACCTCTTATACCGGTAACTGCATAAAACTTATCCTCAGGACGTTTTTTAGCATAAGCAGAAGCGTTTTGCATTGGATTATTTACTTCTGAGTATATTTCAACGTTACCTAAGTATTTAGCATATATTTTCCATATAGCTGTTGAAATTTCTTTTGATATTCCATTACGATCTTTTGCACCAACGAATATTACTACCTTATCAATTTTTTCAATTTTATCTTTTCCACCTTTGAGTGCAGCTAGACCAGCTTCTTCTCTATCATCAAAATTATAAAGTTTACCACCGTGTGTATTTGAAAGTAGTTTTTTTACTACTTCAAAATGTCCTCTATGTGGTGGTTTGAAACCTCCTGGATAAAGTGCTGTAGCCATTATGCTAAAAAGTTTTGAATTCTACTATCTATCTCTGCAGGTGTAGAATGTTTAAGTTTTTCTTGAAATGTAGGATCGTAAAGATCAGCTGCTATGCTATCTAATATATTTTTCTGTTTAACAGTTTCATTTTCTTTAGATCTTCTGTGTGATGCTACTTTTTTGTTCATCTTATCATCACCTGGTCCAACTCCGTTCTTTCTATACCAATCGGTAAAGTATTTTTTTAAAGCTCTATCTTCACTGTAGTCATCTGTATCGTAGTCTACATTTTTAACAGCATTATAAAACTCTTGTTTTTCTTGATCAGACATTTTATACTCTTGTCTAAAAGAAGATTTGCCTGTATCGTTTGCTTTGTTATACCTTTGAATATAATCAGATATACCTGCTGCTCCATTTTTAGCTGCTGCATCAAAACCTTTAACTTCTTTATCAAATTCACCGCCTCTTGAGTTAACAAATATAGATAAGTTACCTTTAAGCATCTTATTGTAGGTATCTAGTAAGGCATATACATTGTTCCAAGTAGAAAATACTGCTGATCTAGGCACGTTACGGTTCCTACTAAAGTTGGAAATGTATGCAATCATCGGGTGAGTATACACCATTACCATATACACATCATATCCTTTATCTAAGAACATTTTTATCTTAGAAGAATTACTAGCAGTAGTATCCCAAACAAAGCTAGTTTTTTCGTCTGATAGAGCCTCTGCTTCCTTGTTGGCTAGAGCTACCCCTGGAGTTAGCTTGTTGTATGCTGGACTGTCCGGGTCCTCTACGTACTTGTCTGGGTTGACTAGGTGGAGAGATCCTAGGTCTAGTTGGTTGAGAAGGTACGATTTGCCTGTTCCTGCTCCTCCCGCCATCACTACGAGTTTGGGTCGGTTGCGTTTCTCTAGGATTAGTGTTGATATTTTCATTTCTTCTTCCTTGGTTTATTCTTATTCGATTTGGTTTTGGTTTTGGTCGGACTTTCGGTTGAACTTTCGGTCTAACATATGACCGAGGAGTATTGCTATAATAACGATACCTCCTATCATAGTTGTTCCAATATCCAAATTGGTTCCAATAGTTGTATGAATTCCAGAAGTAAGGGTCGTTGTATCTCCAGTTGTTCCAGTACCAGCTATTATTATGTTGGTATCTAACAAATTGAGTGTCTCTATATTTGACGAACTGTCTATAGGGTACAGCGATTGTATCTCCGACTTCTGTAACTGCAAGTATGCTTTTAATTTCATAACCTTTATTTGTTTGAAGGGTATAACTACCACAACTATATAAAGATAGTAAAATTAATGCTAATATCCAACTTTTATTCATATTAATAAATAGTTACAGTTTAATTGTAGTTGGGTAACTATTATATATCGGTTCGGTGTTTGGGTTTTCTAGAGAATATAATTTGTATATCATTTTGAATAGTTCAAAGTTCTTTTCTATCTCATCTATCTGTAAAAGTTTCCATCCTTTACCTTGAATAACTTTCTTTTGTTTAGAAGGACCTCTAGATTGAGCTTTTAACCAAATTATGCCTGTACGTTGTATTTTAACTCCTTTAGACTCTTCTAACGCTTTAGCATATGAAGCTAACTGAAGATCAAATGATTTATGTACACTGTTTGATGTCTTAATATCTAATAGCCAAACTTCACCGTTCATCTTAACTACTAAATCAGCTGTTCCTGCATACTTGTGTTCGTCTGACCAAACAAAGTCTTCAGCAGATATAAGTTCTGGTTTATGAGTTCTCCAAAAGTCAGCAAACTTTAAAATCATTTCCCATACTATCTGAGAGTATTTAGCATTACCGTAGTCATCCATCCATGAGATTTCTTCTCCTAATACTAGTTTCTCAGCCGCTTCATGTACCTGTGTGCCTTGCTTACCTGCTCTACGCATAATAAGATCAGCGTTATGCCCAACATCCTTCATCCACGATTCGAAGAACTTATTCTTGGGCATATATTGGAGTATTGTTGTTACGGACGGGTAAAATACTCCTTCGCCTCTCTTATAGACCCTACGGTCTAAAAAATTTATCTGCTTTAAGTCTGGGTTAAAGTTTAATCTTTTCTTCTCGTTTTGTTCGAGAATGTTCATACCTTGTTTAATCATAGGTCTAGTTTATGCAGCATTAAACTGGATAAGTTTAATTCTTCTGCTAATTGAATATGTTCGGTAAAAGCTTTGAATCCCATTTCAGATGGATCTTTATCCGGTAGTGTAACTAAAAACACTCTTTTACCTTGGTTTAAAAATTGCTCACCTATTTCGACTGCTCTATCTTTAGCATCATCGTCTAATGCAATATAAATGTCTTTTACTGAGCTTGTTATTATTTTTTTGTATAGTGAAGTAGAAATGCTTTTGCCTAAGATAGGAATGGCATTTCTTTTTATAGCAAGTGCATCAAATACACCTTCACAAAGTATAATTGGTGCATTCCAGTTAATTAAGTTTTCGAAAAATATTATGTCTTTGGATGCTTCAGGATTTTTGTATTTAAAATAGTTTCCATCATAAGTTCGTGCAACAAAAAAGTTGAGTTGATTGGATTGAGAATAACTTGGGATAATAACTCGTCCTCCATATTCTCCAGATGTGCAATATCCAATCCCATATTTAATAAAATCATTGTCGGTAAGTCCTCTCTCATATAAGTATTTTTTAACTAAATTAGCTATAACTGATGTAGTAGAAGCAGAGTATAGTGGTTGATACTCTTTTGGTAACTCTATTATAGATAGCTGTTTATACTCTATTTGTGATCCTCTCGGTACATATTTAAGTATCTCGTTAGCTGTATCTCTTGGAGTTTTAAGTTGTTTAAGTAAGGAGCGTATTGTCCTACCTTTAGTTTCACATACCCAACATTCCCAGGGATTATGCCCCTTTTCATTAGTTTCCATGTTTATTTCTAACTTAGGTTTTCTATGATTGCAGAAAGGGCAATGAAAAGCATGATTAGCTCGTGCTCTTTTATGAGATTTTCCTAGGATATTTTCAATAGAGCCTAGTAGGAAAGTATAATCCATAGGTATTCTGTAACTAGTTATTCTATAATATAAGAATAATACTTCTAAATATCAACTAATTTAAGGTGTTTTTTCTGATTGACCATTATGTTTGAAGGTCTTATATCTAATTCGTCAGGGTTGAT
>Ga0181422_1000098_pt1 | contig 26446 bp, 45 predicted proteins | sample 45SPOviralmetaG_FD_130147 | JGI IMG/M metagenome (GOLD analysis project Ga0181422, IMG submission 130147) | Marine viral communities from the oligotrophic San Pedro Time Series (SPOT) site, San Pedro Channel, CA, USA - 45 SPOT_SRF_2013-07-18 | ecosystem: Environmental > Aquatic > Marine > Strait...
CTAATTGCACTTACATTCTTTAGCATGTCTCCTTTTACGGGAACAGCTACTTCATCTAAATACTTAGTTACTTTATCCAGTGCTGATGACACACCTTCTTTTATTTCACGGACACCAGTGGTATCTTTGTGTTCATTCGCTAAATGCAGTAATGACTGAGCAAGCACGGTAGCTGTTGTTGTACCATCGCCTGCTTCTTTCACGGTGTTTCTTGCAGCTTCTTTAATAAGGGTTGCCCCTATGTTTTCGACCGGATCATATAAGACTACGCTTTCCGCAACGGTTACACCGTCTTTTGTAATGACCGGCCGGCCTAATGCGTCTTCATAGATTACACATTTTCCGGAAGCACCTAAGGTTGATTTTACCGCGTTAGCTAGTTTATCAACCCCGTGCATTACTTTATTCCTTGCATCCACCCCGAAGGACAGATCTTTTACTATCTCACTTGGATTATTATATTCCATTTAATTAAATTTTTGTTAAGTGGTTATTATTCGAATGTTTTAACTACTGTTGGTCCTTTTAAGAACGCCAACTTCTTAACGTAGTGCTCAATGCTCCCATCGATAGCAGCTTCAGCGCCATCTAATGTTTCTCTTCTGGTAACATCTTGCCAATTCCCCTCTAAATCTAGGTATTCTGCTTGAAAGAAGCCATTTACTAGTTGGACAATGCGCCAATTCTTCTTTTCAGTTAGTTTCTGCCATAGATCTACAGTTTTTTCGGTTACTCCTGTGTCATTTGTTGACCAAGAATAGGTTTTGTAATAAATTCTCATTGGTTTAGGTTTTATATTAGTATAATTACGTAAAATTAGTGGTTTTTAGTATCCGTAACGTCTTCTGGTTGTTTCGTTTTTAGTACCTCCTCTGCCTCCGGCTCTATTTTGAGAAGCTTTCACGCATTTTTTAAGCCTATGGTCATAGTCATATCCAGGTTTACACTTTTTCTTCTGTGCAGTACGTTTTTTATACTTACCCCACTCAGACATTGCATACCTTTTGTCTCTTGCTGCCTTTGCTCGGCGTGCTGTTGGTGATAATTTCTGTGCCATATGTATATTATTACCTATAATATTAGAATTTTAAGAATGTGACGCTAGGGTATTACTATTATATACATACTAGCTAATGTCGTATTACACATATAGATGAAATGGGTTACACATATGTATCGTGTTACCCTTGTAATATATAAAACGCTATATTTAAACCCAGTCCCCCTGCTGTTTATCCGTTTAGCCGAGGGGTTTAGCCGTTTATACTGTCACGGTCGAGGGCTATATGTAAACTATATCTATATTTTCCGCAGAATGTTTAGGCTTTTTGCCGTGGAGCGTATAGCAAATGTATAGCATTTGCGTATAGCAAAAACTGCGCCGGAAATTAAATACCTGTCACATTGTCATACTTAGTTACTAACAGTGACACATTGTCTTATATCAAAAACCATGCCGGAAACCTCATCTATGTCGTATTGTCATACCTACTTACTAACATGACAAGTTGTCGAGTATCAAAAACTGTGCCGAAGATGTGACAATTGCTATTTATTATTATATATTTACTAACTAATGTCACATTAATTTAAATTGTAAACTTAGAGATTAAGTATAATACCTATAATACTTTTTTAATTACTAAATAAATAATATACTTTTGACAGACTAAACACGAACTTAAATGGATAATATATATGTAACAAATAAAAAATACAATTATGTTTTACTCATTTACTATCTACTATTCAAAAGAATTTAAACTATATGACTTAACAATTAACTATAAAAATAATTTCCATAGTCATTATCACTTAGCAAATAAAAAAGACATAAATAAAATAATTAATAACTTACTAAAAAAATTAAAATGAATAACTTTGAAAACTTAATGACTGAAATTGGATTCCAAATACTTAACTTAAATGATAATACAATTGACAAAGATGATTTTGTACAGGCAATAAATGAAATTCATGAGCATTTTAATACTACAATACAATAATAAATAAATAATAAAACTATGTACAAAACTAATCAACAAGCCTGGGCCGAAGTGTCCTTCAACATAAGAGAGTCAAAAAGAAGAACTGAAATTTGTCAAGAATTATTTGGCCAAGATAATCTAATAGGGTTAACTAATAAGCAAAGAGATTTATTCTGGGAGTCAGTATGATTACAAACCAAACACGAAGTAAGATGGATAATATATATGTAAAAAGAATTAACTATGCAATATACACTAACCTGTCAAAACGGCAAACAAATCGATATGACTCACTACATTCTGCTTCAACTCGAAGGCGAGATAACTAGAAGCGACGTACTAAAAAGAATAGAATACTATAAGTCTACTAACCTTTAATAACTATGACTGAAAAATTTACAGACTATCCGGCTGAGCAAATAAAAGCTAAGCTAAAACAAATTGACGAGTTCGAAGCTAAGTACGGTCCAAAAGCTACAAGTAAATCTTGGCGCAAATGGTGTACTGATTACGAATACAGAAAACGAGAATGGCAATTCAGACAAAATGTTGCCAATAATATGAACCTTAATAAAGATTACAGATGACAAAATTTGATAAGTATAAACAAAATTTAACAAGAGTAAATGATGAAATATGGTCTTACTCTACAAATGTAGCAACAATAGAATATCCAAACTTAATCCAACACGGTTGGTGGAGTGTAACAACTCAAAAGCATATTAACTATGTTGCAAGAGAACTAGGTCTAACTATTAAAAAAGATTACAATGAATAGAAAATTTAAACATTATACAATTAAAGCAGTATTAACAGGATTAACAGGATTAGCCATGATTGGTTGGCTAGGAGTAGTAATACATTTACTAAACGGTGCTACCTCTCATTACGGATTCTAATTACAAAGCAAACACGAGCACCATTGGATAATATAAATGTAAATAAAAATTAAGATATGAAAACACTATACGAACAATTAAATAAACAAGTTAAAACAAGTCTCAAAGAAAGCAATACAGTATACAAATACGGTCCTCGTAAAGTCATTGCGGAGTTGCACAGGTTCAACAACTATTCTGAATTGACTATAAGTACAGTTAACGAGTTATGTTTGTATGGTGATGTTGATACTTATTCCTGGGACGTTATAGACTGGAAGTACGGAGAAAAAATATTTGATAACCAATAAAATTAATATTATGAGCAAGAATAAAGAAATTGATAGAGTAGCAGAATACTTACACGAAGTAATGCTAGAAAACCTTAAAGACTCAGTAGGCTGGGCAATACAAGGAACAGATTTAGACAACTGCGAAGGTGATGAATATTATGATATGACCAACGCTGTAATGACCAGAACAATAGAATATATGCTTAACTGGTTGGAAACAGATGCTATACAAATCCCTGAAGAGTGAAATCCAGGGTACTAGACGAGTAACTTAACTAGTATAACATGAGTCAGGGTACATACCGGTAAATGACGTGCGGTTATAACATAAGTGAATTGCTAGTGGAACTAGGTATGGACACGAGCTGCGAGATCTATCATGCATTGATATATAAGCGAGCTGTGGCGACTACTGACGAGTATTGAGGTTCAATTCCTCTTCTAGTTACAAACTAAATACGAGTATAAACGGATAATATAATAAAGAAAATATGGGTGATTCATTTAAAAAATATCAAGAATTAGTAGAAGAAGGCGAGATAATACCAGGACAAATGCCTATTAAACAAGACGATAAAATATATATCGAACTATTAGAAAACAAATTATTTGATATCTCATGGCACCTAAAAGAATACTACGGTAATATGACAGACAAAGATTACTTAATAAATAAAATAGATAATATAATAAATAAAGAATTATGAAAAAACTAATAACTGACGAACTTATAGAAAATAAAATGGAAGAACTAGGGCTATTGCATGCAGGTGAAATGGACAGTGATGATATGTTAAAATGTTTAAAAGATGAATATGATTTTGAAATTACACACAATTTAACTAGTTACGATAACGCTCAAATACATTTTTATTCTGAAACAACTGCAGATGACTACGAGGTGTTTGTAGCTACAGAAAATAATACTTTCCCATCAATCATGGAAGATGTATACTATTACGAGTCAGATTGGTTTACAAAATTAGGAGACTATATGAAAGATGGTTGCACTATATACATGGACGAATATGCTATAGATGAAGGTCCATTCACATATGCAGTAGAAGAAGTTTACGAAGAATTATATGATATGAAACAAACAGAAATAATTAACGAATTAAAAGACGAAGGATATGAGTACTAGAAGTTTAACAATGGTAGTAGATAGAAGACATGCGAGAGGTAACTCAGAAGGCCTCGCAATTAACCCAGAAAATATAACAGAATACAGTCATGTACATATGTATTTGCACCATGATGGTTACCCTGAATATCAAGGTATTCAATTATCAAACTGGCTGAATGTCAATAACAGACAAGACGGAGCCGCGATCGCTTCAAAATTAGTTCATGATATGTACTACGACAGTTGCTATCTATATTCTGACGTTGACAATATAGACCACCAATATACATATGTAATATGGACTGGTGACCTTAATAAAACCATGATTGCTTGTCACGATAGATACGAAAACAAATGTATATTTGTATTATCTCCTGATGATTTAATTAAAAAATATTATAGTAAACAATTTGAATATACTGATTTTTCTAATGGAGAAATAGCTAGTGAAGAAACAATGGTAAACTCAGCTAAAGCCATTATAGACTTATTACAATCCTAACACGAATCTAACCGGATAATATAAACATGACAGACAACGAATACAAAAAACTTTACGACCGTATTAAACGAGATTTATATGACGAATTTATTAATCCTACAACAGCAACTTATGGATTAGATATTATTGACGAGAATATATATAATAGTATTAAGTCACCTAAGTATGATATTCAAACTGAAATAGATAATTTAAAAATAATATTACAAGAATATTTAGATGCTGAGGATTATGAAAAAGCCGCACTAACTAATGAAAGAATTAACGAATTAATAAAAAAATTATGAATATATTTTATTTACATGATTGCCCAAACCGCGCCGCATCATATGTATATGATAAACACAAAGTAAAAATGATATTGGAATGTGCACAAATGTTATGTACTGCTCACCATGCTTACAATCAAGGTCACAATGTACCGTATAAGCAGGCCCACCTAAATCATCCATCTAGTATATGGACACGCAGTAATACACACCACTATTATTGGTTATATCAACATATGTTGGCGCTAGGCGATGAATATACTAAAAGATATAATAAAATACATTTAACAATAACCAAATGCGCTGAGCCATTACTACACCCACCAACAGATATGCCTACAGTAGAATTTGAACGTCCACCTCAATGTATGCCTGACGAATATAAAAAATCAAATGCTATACACGGATATTGGCGTTACTATATTATTGATAAACGAAAAATATGCAACAAAAATGAAAAACCTTATACTTATTCAACAATACCTAGAGAAGTTATCGAAAATTATGATATTGATATTAATAGTATTGAACTCCTGTCTAATAACAGCAATATATATTAATTACAATATGCCAATAGATAAAGAAACAGAAATAATAAATAGATATTTAAACTATCCTAGCCAAGAACAATATAAAGAAAGTGACTTACAATTAATAATATATGGAGACGTAAATTATACAAGAAAATAGTTATGACAAATATAATAGTAGCAATAATAATATTAATAATAATAGATAATGAGTAGACAAAGAAAAATAGCAAATCATTTAGTTTCAACAAACTATAATGGTATACAAGATAAGATTAAAACATTTAAGAAGCGCAGAGCGACGAAAGGTAATAATAATAAATAGTAATAAGCAAATGTCACAAGAAAGAAATATTAAGTGGCTTAATGATAGGAGAGTAAAATACAGAAGAAATCCTATAACAGATACACCTACAGAAAGTACTGATCAATATGATTATTATGACAAAGGTACATTTGAATGTTATAGTTTATTCAGAAGTAAAGCTAAAATTACAACTTATAAATCTCTTAAATGGCATATGCTTGTATTATATTATTTAAACAGCGAGGGCATTGAAGGTGATGATATATCACTTGAAGATGATATGAGACAAATATTTAAATTTATAGCTGATAAAAAAAATGGATTTGTAACATTTTTTATCAAACAAAAGTTACTTAATAATATGATCGATGAAGTTTTGAAACTTGGTGATACACCTCCACGTAATCGTATACGTAAAGTAATATTTAAAGATTATACTGGTTTATCGTTGAATGAAAAATTAAGTATAGTTGGTAAATTAATTGGCAGAAGTAAAAAGTTTTGTGAAGATGATATATACCAATGCATGATAGATTTAAATGACAATAAACAAATAATAACAATAGCAAAATTAGCCAAATCATTAAAGTGCACCACTAGAACAGTGTACAGAAATATGGGAAAACAATTGAAGCAAGAAAAAGAAACACTAAATAAAGAATTATGAGAAAGTATAACATAACAAATTATGTTAGATATAAAAAAGAAGTTGAAGAGGCTATCAAGCGTGTGAATAAACCAATTGATGGTAGTTACATTCATCTAACAAATGAAGAAATTATAATTAATTTTTTACCGCTTGTAGAAACTTTAGCAAGAAAACAATCAACTTCTGACCAAGCCTCAGGTTTATTAAGTATAAACGATTTATTACAAGAGGGAGCAGCGGGTCTCACAGCCGCGGCAAGTAAAATAGACAGAGTTACTTTAGCTGAGTCTGATGATCAAGAAAAAACTATTAAGTCATTTCTATCTAAAAGAATTAAAGGAGCAATACGAAGAGCTGTAGATATCAATAGGGGTGGTGTACGTATTCCTGAACACAAGTTAAATGAAATAAGACGTAACCCGGAAGACGAAAGAATGGTTGCAATGTTTTTTAATAGTGTGTTTTCAAGTATTGATGATAAACCAAATGATGATGAAAACATGGCCTACCAGGTTATAGATAAATCAGAGCCATATAATATACATTTACTTAACGCTTATCTTCTACAGTTAATGAAAAAACATTTAGATTTCAAACAGCAGGAAGTACTTAGATTAAGTTATGGTCTTGACTGTGATAAACACTCTGCTAATCAAATAGCAGACAAACTAAATATCAATGTTAATACAGCTCACGTACGCATATCCCAGATAAAAAGAGATGCTATACAATGCTTAATCGACAATGTAGATTCATCACAAGTGCTTGATTATCTTTAAGTTACGATTAATAAAATCATTTAAGTTTAATATAAACCATGTAATAATATAATTATGACCATATACCAAAAACTATCAACAATTCAAACAAGATTTAAATCGAAGAAAAGTAGATTTAACTCATTCGGCAAGTATTACTTCAGAAGTGCCGAAGACATTCTCGAAGCAACAAAACCCTTTTTAAAGGAGCTAAATGTAACAATTACGATTAAAGAAAAATTAATTGTAAATGAACCTGTGCCTGTTATTAAAACGATTGCAAAATTGCACGATGACAAAGGTATGTCAATACAGGCTGTTGCATTAGTGGGTGTTGACCTTAATCAAAAAGGTATGCAAACACCTCAACAATTCGGTAGTGCCTCAAGTTACGGTAAAAAATACGCATTAGGAAACTTATTTCTAATAGATGATACCCAAGACAGCGACGCGACTAACGATCACGGTAAAAAGAAATTTGAGCCAAAAACAAGTAAACCAACTTTAACATCAGTTAAGGACCCGGCTTATGAAAAAGCGATTAAATATGTGAAAGCAGGTGGTAAAGTGGCGGCTATAAAAGCCAAATACAGTCTATCACAAGAGATAGAACAACAATTAACAACACTATAATATGAACAAGAACGAGGTTTTAAAAGCCTTAGAAGATGACGATAATTATTATGGAGACTTTGGTAAAAAGTATCTTAGTAATTCAGACATCTCTACGCTATTGACAAACCCTTTAGCATTAGGAAAGCAGCAAGCGCCAAGGCCTGCGTTTCTAGTCGGTGGATATTTTCATACAGCTATACTTGAGCCAGACAAGCTTAAAAAGTTTAAGATAATAGAAACAACAACTAGAAATACTAAAGCATATAAAGAGATATCTGGTGGTGAATTATGTTTATTGCAACACGAAGTAGATCAAATAGAATTAATGACAGAAAAAATGTTAAGTAATGAAGTATGTAAAGACTTAATAAGATCGGGCAATGTGGAGTATGAACGACCAGGTATTACAGAGCTTGAAGGCCAGATGTGGAAAGGTAAAGCTGATATTGTAAATCATGATGAAAAGCTAATAGTTGATTTAAAAACAACAGCCGATATTCAAAAATTTAAGTATTCAGCATCTAAGTACAACTACGACAGCCAAGCTTATATTTACAGCAAACTATTTGGTTATGAAATGTTATTTATTGTAATAGATAAAAACACACACCAGATAGGTATCTTTGATTGCTCACCACAATTTTATGAACGTGGTAAAGATAAAGTAGAAAGAGCAGTGCAGGCTTATGAATTATTTTATAAGTCAGAGGACTTTGATCCCAAACAATATTTTTTAACTAAAACCCTTTAAACCATGGCAAGAGCTAGAAAAACACAAAAGAAAATTTGTACAGTAACAGGATTAGAAACTAGTGTAAACAATTTTTATACAGGACAGAATCATGTTAAAGCAGTAGATAATCTACGAAGAACCACTGGGGCTACTAAAAACCAGATGGCAAAAATGTTTAATCAAATTAATCAATACGCATAATATGGCAAGTATAATTAAAACAAGTATTAACCTATCTAATATCGATAAATCAAAAGTTATTGATGGAAAGAAAGGTAAATACCTACCTATTACAATAACCCTTAACGATGAAGTCGATCAATTCGGTAATCAAGGACCAGTTGTAGTAGCTCAAACGAAAGAGGAACGCGATGCTAAAACACCTAAAGTTTATTTAGGAAATGTTCAAGTTGTCTGGACTAATGACCAGAACGTTCCTGCTGCACCAAGAACAGATCAACCGGCCGCAGCACCAGTATCACAGCCGGCTGATGATTTACCATTTTAAATCAAATCAAATTAAATTAAATTAAATGCAAGTAAGCAACACGGAGATTAATGGATTTTTAATCGACCAGTTCAATCAGCATGATTTGAAGGTTGGAGCAACACAGGGGATTTGTCCTCTGTGTTCGCACGACCGTAAACCTGAAAATCGAAAACAAAAATGCGCTAGTTATGATTGGGAGCGCGGGCTTGGTACTTGTCACAATTGTAATTCAACATTTCAATTACATACTTATCAACGTAAAGGAGGTGGAGATAAAGAATATGTTAAACCTATTCCAGCACCGCTAGAAGAGTTTAATATTCCACGTACTAAAGTTGCCGAATGGTTTGAAACAAGAGGCATATCAGCACAGAGCCTTATTGATTTACAAATTAGTGAAGGACCAGAATTCATGCCTCAAACAGGCAAGGTTGAAAATGCGATTAAATTCAACTACATGATAGGTGATGAGCTTATCAATGTAAAATATAGAGACGGACGAAAGAACTTTAAATTATATAAAGGTGCTGAGAAAGTCTTTTATAATATTAATAGTATAGTAGGTTATGATACCTGTGTTATTGTAGAAGGTGAGATGGATGTTTTGTCTTATCACGAAGCAGGAATACAAAATGTAATATCCGTTCCGAATGGAGCTACATTAAATCATAATAATTTAGATTATCTTGATAATTGTATAGATTATTTTGAAGACAAAGAAAAGATAATATTAGCTGTAGATGCTGATGAAGCTGGTATAGCATTGCAAACAGAATTAATAAGAAGATTAGGTGCTGAAGTTTGTTTTCTAGTTAACTTTGTTGATTGTAAAGATGCTAATGAATATTTATTAAAATATGGTAAAGAAGACTTAGCTAAAACAATTAGTGAGTGTAGGCCAGTACCATTAGAAAATGTAACAACTTTTAAAGATATAGAACATGAAGTTACGGACTTTGTACAAAACGGTTTTAAGAAAGGATATCAAATTGGAATCAAAAACTTCGATGAAATATTCAGTACCTACACTGGTCAGTTTATTACTGTTACTGGGATACCTAGCAGCGGTAAGTCTGATTTTGTTGACCAAATGGTTGTAGGTTATAATAATAACTATGGTTGGAAAACAGCATTTGCTTCGCCTGAAAATGCCCCTACATATTTACACGCTCACAAGTTAATGAGAAAAGTATGGCAAGATATGCCGCGTAAAAGTGATATTGGTACAGATAAATGGAAGCAAGTAGCGGAACACGTTAATGATAATTTTTTCTTTATTGATATGGAACGTTATACATTAGAATCTGTATTACGCAAAGGAGCTGAGCTAGTCAAACGTAAAGGTATTAAATGTTTAGTTATTGATCCTTTTAATAAGATTAGAGATGTAGATGCTAAAACTGAAGATGTAAATAGATATACTATGGAATACTTAAGTAAAATAGAAATGTTTGCTAAAAAGTATGATGTGTTAATATTTATTGTAGCACACCCAACTAAAATGTATAAAACAAGTGATGGCAAAATTGAAGAACCTACAATGTATAACATAAAAGGTGGTGGCGAATGGTATGACGCTAGTTATCACGGTTTATTGGTACACAGAGATTATGAAGCTAAGACAGTTAAAGCCAAAGTATTAAAAGTAAAGTTTCAAAACTTAGGTGAGAACGGGGCTGAAGCACATTTTACGTGGGAGCCTAGATCAGGTTGCTTTATACCTCATGAACAATTAGAATTAGATGCAGAACCAATGCCTTGGGAGTAAATGAAAAGTATATATAGCAGAAGAAAAAACTATAGAATGCCAGATTACCTTGCTAATAACGAGGAAAAAGAAGCATATAGATATTGTGTAAGAAATAATATACGAATATCTCCAATAGGAATGAAAGAAGATAATCAATCTTGGAAAATAGAAATAAGATTAGGACCATATAAAAGAGGGGAAAGAGGAAACATATCTCCTTCTATTTATGATAAATATACAATATGGCCTGAGTATTATAGAATGTGTAAATATTATTATGATAAATATAGAAAATGAATATAAAGGGCTTATGGCAGGCATTCTGCATGGCGGGTCCGATAAGAGAGATAGAACAGGTACCGGTACAAAAGCGGTATTTGGCAGAACAATTAAGCATGACATGGCTCTTGGATTTCCTATACTTACTGGAAAGAAAATAAGCTTTAATGCGGCAAGAACAGAATTGCTTTGGATATTACAAGGCAGAACTGATCTTAAGTATTTAGAAGACAATGGCGTTAAGTACTGGAGACCAGACTATGAACGCTCGGGCAGAACAGACGAAACACTTGGCCCCGTGTACGGAGCTCAATGGCGTAATTTTAACGGCATAGATCAGCTTAAACAACTTGTGTATAGCATAAGTACTAATCCAAATTCTAGACGCCTTATGGTTAGCGCTTGGAACCCTGGTCAAATGCCATTTATGGTATTACCACCGTGTCATTATGCTTTTCAAGTTTATATTAACAATGGTTTCATGGATTTAATGTGGCAACAAAGATCAGCTGACGTATTTCTAGGTTTACCTTACGATATTACAATGTATGGTTTACTATTAGAAATGCTAGCTAAAGGAGCAGGGTTGGAGCCTAGAAAATTAATTGGGCAACTAGGTGATTGTCATTTATATAATAATCATTTAGAACAAGCTAAAGTATATTTGAATAGATCTAAAAGAGTTTTGCCGTTTCTACATTTAGACCAAGGAATATATATGTATTCTGAATTAGGTAAATTAAATAATAAAGTATATATACCTAAAGCAGATGAAATTGAATTAATCAAATACAACCCTTATCCTGCAATTAAAGCGGAATTAAGCGTTGGTAAATAATAAAAAATATGTATTACATTTACCACATTCCAGGTAAAAAAATCGGCGTTACACGTAATCTTAATAACAGGGTTACAATAACGCAGGGCTATAAGCCTGGAGAATACGAAGTTCTTGATCAGTCAAACGATATAAATTATATATCGGATAAAGAGATAGAACTTCAGCAATCTTATGGATATAGGATTGATGATAAACCTTATAAAAATTTAATTAAAATGAAAATAAATATAACCGAACAAACCACAACATTTCCAGTGCCTACTAATAAACTTAAAGGTAGACTAATGGATAATATAGGAATGATCTGGACCACTGAATTTGGAAAAGTTAATTTAGATGAATCCTTAGTAAGATGGATAGCAGACAACTCACATACATCTAGATACAATAGCGAAAGGAGTTATGTATATAATAAAGCTTTATGGGAAGCATCTAATAATATTAATAACCCAGATGTATCAAAAGATAATATTAAATCAAAACCAAATATATTTGATTCAATTAGAAACTGGGCAAAAGTAAGAGGCATATATGATAATGGAGATGCAAGAACGCAATATATTAAACTACAAGAAGAAGCTGGTGAATTAGCTAAAGCAATGCTAAAAGATGATCAAGCAGAATTTGTTGATGCAATCGGTGATATAGTTGTTGTATTAACTAACTTAGCGGAACAGAAAAACGTTAGAATTGAAACGTGTATAGCATCAGCATATAACCAAATACAGGACAGAACAGGCAAGATGATTAACGGAACATTTGTTAAAGATGAGTAAGATTAGAGATAAAGTAATTGAGCGTGTCATTAATAAGATTAAGAAACGTTCAGATGTAGGTTATAAAAAATATGGCGTTACATTACAAGACGACGATCAATCTCTAGAAGTTTGGTTAACTCATATACAAGAAGAACTAATGGATGCAGTCAATTATATAGAAAAAGCTAAGCTAGTTCTATGTGATGAAATAGAAGAGTGTATGCTTAAAAGATTCAATGATGAGGAAGAGCTATAAAAGAAGAAGTAAAAAACGAGGTCCCGTTGTAAGTAAGAAGGTTATTGTCGACGGGATTAAGTTTGCTAGCGGACTAGAAGCTTATATGTATAAAGCTTTAAAAAAAGCACATATAAAAGCCAGCTACGAAGGTGAAACATTTGTATTATTAAATGGTTTTCATTTTGAAAATGAATGCTGGGAAAGACAATCAAATAGTAAAGGTGATTTTAAAAATAGAGGCGAGAAAAGGATTCTGCCTATTAAATATACACCAGATTTTATTGGTAAAGAATTTATTATAGAAACCAAAGGTAGACCTAATGAATCATTTCCAATGAGATGGAAACTATTTAAAAGATTGGTAATGCAACAATTTCCTAATTATAAATTATTTAAACCACAAAATCAAAAAGAATGCGACAAAGTAATAGAAATACTTCAAACTCCAAATACACAGCAAGGAGAAAGTATAAAGAGCGTAAAATAGATACGTTTATTAAGTGGAGCATTAAAACTAGAGGTGGATTAAGATGGAAAGATTTAATGTTTATACATGAAAAGTATTTAATAAATTGTTATGGCTAAAAAAAGAAAACTAAATAGTAAAAATCCAAAATATTATCCTGCTGAAGAAAAACAAAAAAAAGAAAGAAGAGAATTGTTAGCTTCTGGTAGAGTTAAAATATATGCGATATTTACTGAAAATGAATAAAATGAAAAATAAAGAAAAATTAAATTGGTCTTTATCTCTTGGATTTTATCCTGGAATATTATTTGGAATAAGAACTTATGACGAAGCTGACCATATAACCTATGTGCTATATATACCTTTGGTTGATCTAGCATTAACAATACCTTATAATTAATATGGGATTATTTGATAAAAGAATACCTTATAAACCGTTTGAATATCCTGAGTATTATACTGAGGGTTGGTTAAAACAAGCTCAAGCATTTTGGTTACATACTGAAATACCAATGAGCGGAGATGTTAAAGATTGGAACGAAAAATTAGATGAAAAAGAAAAAAACCTTGTTGGAAACATATTACTCGGGTTCGCACAAACAGAATGTGCTGTCTCTGACTACTGGACGCAAAAAGTTGTATCTTGGTTCCCGAAGTACGAGATACAGCAGATGGCTATGATGTTTGGATCGCAAGAAACAATTCATGCTGTAGCATATAGTTATTTAAATGAAACCTTAAAATTAGAAGATTATGAAGCGTTTTTACACGAACCTGCAACAGCCGATCGTTTTGATAACCTGGTTGCTTACGATGGTAATGATGCTGTGGGTATTGGAACTTCCCTTGCTATCTTCTCCGCTTTTGCAGAAGGTGTTAGCTTATACAGTGCCTTCGCTGTACTTTATAGTTTTCAGTTACGCAATTTACTTAAAGGTATTGGGCAACAAATGAAATGGTCTGTAAGAGATGAAAGTCTACACAGCAAAATGGGTTGTCAATTATTCAAGCATATGTGTGAAGAAGATAAAACTTTGTTAGAAGCATGCAAAAAAGATATACACTCTGCAGCTAAAATAATGGTTGATTTAGAAGAAAAGTATATTGATAAGATGTTTGAAATGGGTGATATTGAAGGGATGAAAGCTTATGATTTAAAACAATTTATAAGAAAAAGAACTAATGAAAAACTTATTGAACTTGGATATAAAGGATTTTTTGAGTTTGACAAAAAAGCAGCAGCTAATCTTGATTGGTTTTACCATCTTACCGGGGGCGTTACTCATACTGATTTCTTTGCGATTAGGCCGACTGATTATTCAAAAGCAAACGAAGGAGAAGATTTCGAAGACATATGGTAACAAGAAGAAAATTACTTAAGTTGTTAGCTTACACAAATAAGTTGACATCATATCAAAAGTTTGCATCGAGGATTGGTTATTTCGGTGCAGCCTTTTTGATAGCAGGACAATGGACGTTAGAACCTAGATTATTTATCATAGGTTTTATATGTGTAATGATACAGACAGCGTCAAGAAAACAATGGAACTTAGTTGCTTTGAACATGAATGGGCTAGTAGCTTGGATAAATCATTTTATAAAATAATATGTGGAATAAAGAATGGAAAAAAGGAGTTGATTACCCTGCTTGGGGTGACAATGAAGTTTATAAAAAAACAATAGCTGGAGGCTATTTATACAATGGAGAGACACCAAAAGAAGCGTACAGAAGAGTTGCTGGAACGGTTGCGAGAAGATTACAGAAGGCCGAAATGGCAGAAACTTTTTTTGAATATATTTGGAAGGGCTGGTTATGCTTGGCTTCGCCAGTACTTAGCAACACTGGTACTGATCGTGGTCTTCCTATCAGTTGTTTTGGTATTGATGTCGCTGATTCAATACAAGATATAGGAACAAAAAATTTAGAGATGATGTTACTCGCTAAGCACGGCGGTGGGGTTGGCATCGGTATAAATCAAATAAGACCCGCTGGCGCAAAAATAACTGGAAATGGAACAAGCGACGGAGTGGTGCCTTTCTGTAAAATATACGATTCAACTATTCTTGCAACAAATCAAGGATCCGTTAGAAGAGGAGCAGCTAGCGTTAATATTAATATTGACCACGATGATTTTGAAGAGTGGCTCGAAATTAGAGAACCTAAAGGAGACATCAACAGACAATCGCTTAACTTACATCAATGCGCTGTCGTCGGCGATAAATTCATGCGAAGACTTGAAGGCGGCGATAAAGTTGCAAGAAAAAAATGGAGTAAGTTATTACAAAAACGTAAAGCGACTGGAGAACCTTATATACTTTTTAAAGGAAACACTAACAAACAAAATCCAACGGCTTATAAAGACAACGGATTAAAAGTTCATATGACAAACATATGTTCAGAAATAACATTACACACAGATGAAAACCATAGTTTTGTATGTTGTTTATCATCTTTAAATTTAGCAAAGTATGAAGAATGGAAAGGTACAAACCTTATTTATGATAGTATATGGTTCCTTGATGGAGTCATGGAAGAGTTTATACAAAGAGCTAAAGGGTTACGAGGATTTGATAACGCGGTCCGCTCAGCTACCAAGGGCAGAGCGCTGGGCCTTGGAGTATTGGGCTGGCATACGTACTTACAAGAAAAAGGGATCAGTTTCGAAGGTTTACTCGCTCAGTTTGAAACTAGGAAAATTTTTAGTCAGATTAAAATTGAATCTGAAAGAGCTAGTATGGCACTTGCAGAAACATATGGAGAACCTTTGTGGTGTGTTGGAACTGGCCTTCGTAATACTCATTTACGTGCTGTTGCTCCTACTGTTAGCAATAGTAAACTTAGCGGTAATGTTTCACCGGGTATTGAGCCGTGGGCTGCAAATGTTTTCACGGAACAATCAGCAAAAGGAACATTTATAAGAAAGAATCTTACTTTAGTCAAATTGTTAAGAAAACTTAAAATAAATAATAATGAAATATGGGATAAGATATTAGCAGATGGCGGTAGCGTACAAAATATCAAAGAACTTGATGATGTTGTTATGGCACATAATACCCCTGCTAAAGATGTGTTTAAAACTTTTAAAGAAATCAATCAACTAGAATTAGTTAATCAAGCTGGACTGAGACAGCAATATGTAGATCAGTCGGTTAGTTTAAACTTAGCTTTCCCTAGTGTAGCAACACCAAAGTGGATTAACAAAGTTCATTTTGAAGCGTGGAAAAAAGGTGTTAAAACTTTATATTATACACGGACAGAATCTGTCTTGCGTGGAGATATTGCACAGCAAGCAATGGATGAAAATTGTTTAGCCTGTGATGGTTAATAAAAAAAAGGGAGGCTTATTTGCTTCCCTTTACTTTTTCTATTGCACTGATACCAAAACAACCTAGAGTTACCATAACAAATGAATTATATATAGTATCATTAATTTCTAATTCACCGCCACCAACATAACCCATATATATAACAGCAGTGCCTAAATCTATAATAGCAAATAAAACCATTACAGTGAATGATATAAAACCTACTATATTTTTTTCGTTGTATTCGTTTTTATCTTTGAATAATTTCCACATAATTTATCTTTTACCACCAAAGTATTCAGTGGCGTGTCCTTTTTCAATTAAGTATTCGTTTAATGATTTGTCAGCAAATTCACCCGCTGACCATATTTCGCCTAATATTCTACCATACTTACCGCTAGCATCATAGGTTTTTGTTTTAAGAATAGCAGCTTCACCTTCCTTACAAAAGTTTTTACAATACTCTTTTGCCGCTAATCCTTTTTCTTTTTCTTCTAAATCTCTAGTTCTAGACTCAGGCGCATTTATACCGTGTAATCTTACACGCTGTTTTTTTAATACGACATCAAATCCTAAATCTATATCAACGTCTACTGTATCGCCATCAACCCAGCGATCTATTTTTATTCTATATTCGTACATTATATTACCATGTATTTAGTCTTACCATCTTCGCGGTAAGCTTTCAAACATCTATTTCTATTAGCCGATGGTGAAACATAACTTATATGTACCCAATCTGGGTTTTTGTCATCTCCAAATTCCCATATCATTTGATCAAAATCTAATATTTCTTTAACATAAGTAAACATATCCGCGTTTGATTTATGCCCAAACGTATCGTCAATATCAATTGCTTGGCCATGACAATGCTGTGATTTAGAAGACCCCCCTATAGCTTTATTAAGTTTTGGCGATCTAAAAAAAGAATTAATTTTTATAGGTTTACCCACCCATTCTCTCAAGGGCTGAAATACTTTTTCTGCTATTGTTTTCATATTAGCTAATTGCACCTCATCAGGTTTATTAATTAACCCTAATCTATTAGCGGTAATGCTATACACACCTTCTTTATAGCTAACATTCTTACTTATATTATTCATTATTTGCTTTTCTTTTTGTTAGCTTCTTCCCATGCTTTTCTACTAGCCTGTGCTTTAGCTATCTCAGCTTTAGATTTTTGTTTATGAACAACCTTACGCCCTTTTCTAGGCTTTCCCTTTACCGCATCTCCTATATCATCAATTTGATTACCAACCTCGCTTATAGCTTTAGCTACATCCGCTAGCTCTTGTGACGTAAGTTTATATCTTTTTTTAATTTCTTTTACTGTTGCTACAGCTTTCTCATCTATTGTAGTTTTACTCCATAATAGGGCCCAAACGTCTTTCAAGTACTTTTTTGTCAATTTTAACATTTTTTTTCTTTTTTAATAATTTAATTATATATTTTACTACTAATCCACCAAAAGTGGTGGCAACCAGATCTTTAGTATCAAAAGTGCCATAACGTATATAGTCATAACTTTCTTTAGCAAATCCCGCTATAAAAGCAGAACTTACTTCTGGTAAGTCCATTTCATTTGCAGTTAAAGCTGAAACACCGCCTGCTGCAAAATGATAATATTTATCTTTGGTTATTTTTTGAGGACTAGCACAGCCCACAATCACCACCACAATAAGGGCAATAATTTTTTTCATTCATATTTTTAAATTTTTTATTTTTTCCACATCAAATTCTTTTTTTAATTCGTGAGGGGGTCTATTTTTACCCATTGAACCTTCAAAAATACCAATACCTACTTTTAATAATCCTTTGCCAAGTCCTCCCATAAGGCCCATAGCTCCGCCGCCAATGTGCATTCGCTGAGGTTCAAACTCTACTAGTTTGCCTTCTGGTAAATTAGGCTTTACAAGGTCAGTGGCGTTTGTAGTAAACATTCCAAACGGACTTTTATTGCGTGGCATTTTAAATTTATTATTAATATTCTTTTTATAATTAAATCCCATAACTTATTAAAATTGAGAAGCCGCACTGACTTCGTTAATTGATTCTTGTATTTCTGCAACATCAGCAGGTAACATCAAATCTAAACCCGCTTTAAATACTATTTCTTTTATGCCTTCTTTAAATATAATCAATGTAGGTGCCATTCTTACTTTATATTTTTTCTTTGCATTTGGGCATTTAGCTATATCAGCCCTGTAATAAACTACATTTTCTAATTTGCTCCAGTCATCAAATTTATTAGCGTCATTAAATGATGCATAAAATTCAACTATTACTGGTAAGTTTTGGTTATCACCAAAAGCTTGTTTTTCGTTTATTTTACTATCAAAATTATTATCTGTAATAAATTCTTGCCCGAATGAATTAAATGAAATTAATAGTAAAGCTATATTTAAGTATTTCATATTATCTTTGTCTTTGCATCTCGTACAATCGTTGGTCTATTTTATCAATAGTTTCTTTTATTTCCTCAACATCTTCTTGCGTGTCCATTATTGTTTGTCGAATTAATTCATCTTTTAAATCATATTCAACCCTATCAATAACAGGTTCAGGCATTTTCATAGCAAGAGCTATATCTGCCTGCATCACAAAGTAAAGACTTGCTAATGATACGAAGCCTCCAACAATTAATCCTAAAGTTTTTAAATCTAATGTTAATTTAGTATCTTCCCCAATTTGTTTTGCCATTTTATCTAAGTGTTATGTTGAATCCTACAGATCCATTATATATTTTGCTGTCCCAAAACTTAGTATACTCGCCTTCAAAAAATACGCCAATTGAGCGGCTTAATTTCCATCCAAACATTACACCAGCTTGATAATCTTTCCATTGTTCAGGTTTTGAATCTTGTTTTAATCCACCTAAACCCCAGTTATTACGATTCAAATATGAAAAATCTTCGTCACCTGAAACGTATTTATGATAAGGTAGTAAATAAGAACCGTAGGCATGAAGCCAAAAATTTGACTTGTAATGATAAAAATCAAAACCAACCACTGGAGATACAACTCCAAACGCCTCTAATTCACCCCAAATTTCATTGTTATATTCATTAATTAAAGATTCAAATATAGTATCTCTAAATTGTAAATCCGTATAAGCCACCTCATTACCTTCAGGATCATACCAATAGTAATCAAATGTTTCTTCTCCATTTACATCTATAGTTACTAATTGATCGGTATAACCGTATTGATATCCTAACTGGTACCAATAATTAATAGGAAAACCTTGATCATTTGTTTCGTTTAACCATATTTCAATTGGATTATATCCGTAAGCTCTTTCATGAGTACGATACATTGCGCCTGCAGATAAACTAAGTTTTTTACCAATAGGTAATTTAGCTCTGATTTCCGCTGACTTATAATTAAAATTAACTTTACCCTGCTCTCTACTTTCTAATTTAACCATGTGGTGTTTACCACTGTGTTTTACAAAATATCTATGATTAGTAAATATCTCATCTCTTGATCTTTCTTTTTCATAATGAAATACATACTCTAAACCTTTAATAGCTGAGTTAGGAGCAGTCATAGCTACGTTAGATTCAGTGCCATCAAAGTAATTCTTGCCTTTTATTTCGTAATCAAACCTTGCAATTTTTCTAAACCCAAAACCGTAACGATAATCATAATCATAATAATCTGTTCCGTCAACTACAACTGGTGGTGTATATAAATTACCATCTGGATTTGTTCTTACGAAATAATCTTTAGGATTTTCTCTAGGGTTTTGAATATCCCCAGCTACATATAAAGTTCCATACTTTAAAAAGTCCTCATATAAACCTTTAAAGAATTTACTTTTTTTGCTCTCTTCTTGTGCGTTAATATTAAACGATATTAATAATACTAATATTGTTAAAATTTGTTTCATAATGTTAAGTTTGTATAATATATGTAATTACCTGTTATTTTCTTCTTTTAACGTTTTTTACTCGTCTTGGCTTGCCTGCTGGTTGCCCTAGCCTTTTTTTCTCTCTAATTTTAGCTGCTTTTTCAGATGAAGACATTTCACTAGATGTTTTTACAGTTTTACTAGATATTCTTTTGCTAGGTCGACAATAAGGTGTACCGCGTTTTTCGCCTTTGCTTCTACCACAAGGCTTACCGGTTCTTACATCAATCCATTTTTCTTTAAACCATCGTTTAAGAGCTGCCCCTTTTTTAGTCTTTCTTACCGCCATCTTTTGGTTTTTTATGACCACAACCTTCTCCTTTTAATTTTAAATGGTCTTTAAATGTTTTTGCTTCTTTAGTACTACCGTCTTTACAATACATCATGTGTGGTTTAAATTTTTTCTTTGCCATAATTTATTTTTTAGATTTATTACCCCAGTTTGCTGCCCCAACTTTTCTACACTTAGCGATTGCGCCACTAGCATATGCGGAAGGAAACACTTTATATCTTGCTTTTACTTTTTTGTAACATGCGTCTTTTGCCATAATTATTGTGTTGTTAAAGGTTTTATTTTTTTTGTTCTTTTTACTTTTGGTTTTAATACTTTATTTTCCACTTCTTCAATTCCTAAATCCCAAGATGACCAGCCTAATAATAAAGCTACTTTTTGCCAGGTCTCAGTTTCCTCAGCTAAAGCTGTTCTGGTATTATCGTAGAGTCTTAACACTCTGTCCAAAGGAACATTTGTAAATGCTGATACTGTTTTTCCTATAGCCTCAGCAGCTGGGTTCTCTAGATTAAAGCCTTTTGATTTTATTTCATCCATTCTATAATCTAATATTTTACCAGCACTTGTTACTTTGGTTAATTTAGCATCTAACGGTGGAGATATGTCTAATAACTTCCATGCTGCATCTCTATAATTAGGTCTAGATAATTCTTTTCTTCTAACTAAATCAGCAACAAAGTTTTTAACAGTCATAATAACATTACCAGTAGTTCCCGTACCTCTTAATATAGAATCAAGCATACCGTTGACTATATTATTATATTTTTCTTTTTCTTTCTCATCTTCCTTGTCATCAAATCCTAAAGCAAATAAAGCTTGTTGCATGGCATTAAACATGAAATTCTGTATAAATCCGTAATAAGCAATTTTAGATATATTTGTTTTCCAATCACCCCTACCCGCTGCTAAATCTTGGCCTGCTCTTTTCATTAACCGAGTGTATTGCATTGGGGTATTTGCAAACGCTAATATAACTCTACCTAGTCCGCTGGCTTGTTCTTCTGATATTTTATCTGGTCTTGATGATTGCTGAGCTTCTTCTGTTAATTCTCTAAAATCTGAAAATGCTTTTGCTTCTGCTTCTTTTTCAGATAAACCTTGTTTTATATATGTTTTTATTCTATTTCTATAAAATGTAGCGCCTCCATTTGCAATTGCCCAACTATCCGCAGCTCTTGTTAAAACAAAACCTTTATTTAATAAATAACTTATAGCCCCCTTAACGCCACCTTTTTTTGCCATATCAGCAATTTCTGATTCAGATATATTTATTTGTAACCCCCCTCTTCTTTCTTTAAGATAATTTGAATTAAATATTGTTGAAAAATCTTTCCAATATTGTGGTTGATTTGCGTATGCTGCCCCAGCTTTTAAAGGATTATTATCAGACCAGTTTATATAATTAATCGTAGATATTGTTTGAAGAACAGCGGATCTAACATTTAAAAACATCACTACACCAACAGAATTATTTAACCAGTCAAGCAATCCATCTATTTTTTTATTTCCCGAATCAAATCTATTTCTACCAGATTTCATTCTTTTTAATGTATTCCTCAATGTTCTTGTATACTCAGAGCCTTTTATAGCTTCTAGTTTATTTAAATTTTCTTCACTAAATATAACATCAACATTATCCTGCCAAGTTGACAAATGCTTTGCTCTTATTCCAGTGTTTAAATTTTCTAATAAATCTGTTGTTATTGTTCCAACATCCCATCCTGCGCCTGGTTTAACATAACCAACATCTCCATTTAATCCAATTAATTCATTAGCAAATTCTAATAAGTCTTTATCATTTTTTATATAGTCAATTAGCATTTTTCTATCGCTATTAGATAAACCAGGTATGTCCATTCCCTGCTTATCCCATATATACACTCTAGTAGCTAATTCAAAATTATAATCTCCATCAGGTGTTTTTCTCGATATCTTAGAAGGAACTGATTTTATATTGCTTTTTAATTCTTTAAACCTATTCATCAATTGCATTCTATCTTTATTTATGTTTTCCATCGCAACAGAATAAGGGTCAAATAAGTTTTGTTTGATCCAAGACATAGCAGTATTACCCATTTTACCTTTTGGTAATATTGAATACATTAAGCCTTTAAAATCTTCAGCTCCATGAGGTATAAAAAATGTAAATCTATCTTTGTTCATTCCTTTCCTTCTGCCTTCTACAGCTGTATATCTTTTTTGAGATTCAATACCAGACTTTTGTTCTAATATTTCGTTGAATTCAATGTCTAACTTCCCAGTTTCTTTACTAAATTGAAAATAATGATCTTCAAAACTGTCTTCTGAAACTAATATATCTTTAGTTAAAGCTTTTCCATTTACTAAAGCATTAAAACCTCTTAATGTTAATTTTACTTTTCCGTCTGTACTTGTGCCACTGGATCTTAGAGACATATATGTTTTCATTTTAGACTCTAGTCTTTTAGCATTTAAATTATGTTTATTTTTTCCTAAATAAAATAATCCTTTGCCTCCTATATAAATATAATATATACCTTTATTATTATAATATTTTTCAATTAGGTTAACATTGTCAAAAATAATTTGTATATTTCTTTCTTTTGCTCTAAACTCATCTTTTAACTTATCCCAAGTACTTTTAAGATAGCCGTTTTGAGGAAATCCAAATGGAATTTTTTCCCCTTGTATTTCTTCTGCTCTTCTATGTAGTTCCTCGTATATTTCCATTTTCTCAGCTAAAAATGGTATCATGTCTTCCATTAAAGGATTCGTTGTTTCTAAACTATTATCTTTATTTGTTTTGAAAGTTCCGCTACCATATTGATCTTTCACACTATTTTTGACTTCAGTAGCTATAGAAATTTTATCATTATTATCTTTTGTTAACTCAAAAATAATATCAGTGCCTGTAGGTCCCATCAACCCGTCTCCAACAACTTTTAGTACTAAACTTTTTCTATTGTTTTGTATGTTTTTTATGTAACTTTCAAACGTAACACCTTTAAAAGCAGATGGAACAATCAAACCATAGCTTTTAGCACCACTTATTATTTCATTATATATATCAGGAAATTTTTCATTTAATATCCCATCCATTATTGCATCTCTTATTGCATATAAATCAGCTGCATTAGTAGCCTCTCTGCTAAATTGAAAATCTACACCTCTATCTATTTTTTGTGCAACTTGTGCTAAATAATTATCAGCAATATCAATTTCTTGCGCAGCACCTATTTGTTTTACTTTTTCAAATATTTCAGGATTCCTTAATACATCTAATGTAGCGTCAAATGCAATCTCGTTAGCTAATGCTTCAGCTAAAGCTGTTTTCCTAGTTCCTTGTGTAGATCTTCCTACATTTTCACCTAAAAAATAATCAACAAATTCTTTTCTTGTTATTTGTTTTTTCTTAAATATTTTATTACCTTCAGCTGTTCTTTCTCTTAATTGTTTGCCATTTTCATCAACTATTGGCTCTGCAAAATCTTTAAATCTTTTATTTATTATAGATTGAGGTAATATATCGTATATTAATTTAAAATTTTCATTAAGAAAATCATTGTATGATTCCTGTCTACCTAACATTTTAGCTATAGTAGGTTTTAAAAATGTTCTATAGTTGTCTGTTAATGCTTTTTTGAACTTTTTAGACGTAATGTCTGGTAATTTAGTTCCAAAAGTTTTTATTACAGCGTCTTTAACTTTGTTAATAACATCGTTAGTTAAATTTAAAGATACTCTTAAACTATTTCTTTGTGTTTCTTCTTTAGTTTGTGCTTCTTCAATTTCTTCTTGACTTTGTGTATCTGTAATATTTTTTAATTCTGTTATATCCGTAGTGAAGTTTGTGTCTAGTATTCTATTTGCAGATTCAATAGATCTAGATTTTATATACTTGTTTATATAAGCAGCTATAGGAACACCTTTAGATGGGCTGTAAGAATTTATTAAATCTAAAACTCCTCTTTTGCCGGTTAGTATTTCATCAATAAGTATGTCTGATAAAACAGAATACCCAGGAACATTTTGGAATCTTGATGCCAACTTCCTTGCCATTGGTGTATATCTTTCTAAAATCTCAAAAGTTCCATCCAATCCTTTTTCATCATATATTTTTTGAACTTCTTCAGATTTTTGTATATTTTTTCCAACAATATCAGCTTCTTTTATAGCTTGAACATCTAATATACTTAAAATATCTTTATTTAATTTGCCTTTATCAACGCTTTCTTTGTATGCTTTCATAAAGTTATAAACACCTCTACCGCTTTTAAAATCAATATTATTGAATCCTTGCCCTTTATATAGTTTAGTAACCCATTCTTTCATTTGTTCCTTAAAATTCAAATCAAAATCGATTTGATTTTCAACTATACCTTCTGAAAAAACATTTAAATACTCTGTATAATATTTTGAAGAACCCTCTTGTATACCTTTTCTTTTTATTTCTAAATCAGTCCATTTCTTTTGAGCAGACGTCATTGTTTTTTGGAAGTCTTCAACTATCTTTTTTTGTGACTGAACATCACCAACCATGGCGTTTAATATAGGGTGCAATATTTCGTGACTACCTACGCTGACAGCACCTTGCTTTAATGCTACTTTTTCATTAATTACCATTATACCATTCCCAATAAAAACACCATTAATTCCGCTAGGGTCTTTAATTACTTTTCCTGTGTATTTTTTAATTATGTTTTTAAAAGATGAATCTGATTTTGCTACTCTTAACTTTAACCCTAATTGTTTTGCAGTAACTTTTGCAAAATCAACATTATTACCATACTTTTCTTTTATTATTTTGTCAAATATGTTTGTGTTTAAATTATTAAGATTATTTATTTCTTTATCTATAGAGTTGTTTTGTTCCCCATCTTTAAGTTGGTTAATAGAGTCTATATTTCTAGCGTATTGTAATAATTCATCTCCTTTTAAATTATTTAAAACAAGTCTGTTCCTATTGTTAATTTCTTTTATATTCGCTTTAACTTTTCTATTTATTCCTAATAAAGCAGCAGCTCTTTTATCATTGCCATCTTGTTTAGCTTCTTTTATTAGAGCACCTCTTTCTAAATACTCAACAACCAGCTCTTGGCGCTGTTTTCTCACATGTGCCGGCATTAATAACTGTTCAACTCTATCTCTTAATTTAGATTTTGTTTGAGTTGCTGCCGCAACAGCAGTTACTCCACCACCACTAAATGATCCTATAATACCTTCATCAATTATGCTATACGCATTCTTCATTATACCAAAATCGGCATATATACCTTTTTCTAATATATCATCAAGTTCAAACCAGACTTTATCATTTATTCTAGTTGCTATAGCTTGTGCAATTTCAGTACCTCCTTCTTTTGTACCTATTGCAAATACATCTAGGATCTTACCAGAAATACCTTTATTCATTTGCTTTACCGATTCTTCTGTTACTTTTTTACTCATGCCGCTACTAAGGTAACCCCCTGATCTCAAAAATCTTC
>Ga0181422_1000101_pt1 | contig 26173 bp, 28 predicted proteins | sample 45SPOviralmetaG_FD_130147 | JGI IMG/M metagenome (GOLD analysis project Ga0181422, IMG submission 130147) | Marine viral communities from the oligotrophic San Pedro Time Series (SPOT) site, San Pedro Channel, CA, USA - 45 SPOT_SRF_2013-07-18 | ecosystem: Environmental > Aquatic > Marine > Strait...
AATTAATTTCAAGGAGAGGTGGCTGAGCGGTTGAAAGCACTGGTCTTGAAAACCAGCAACGGGGCAACTCGTTCGTGGGTTCGAATCCCACCCTCTCCGCCATTAAAGCTTAAAATTTTTAAATATTTTTAAAATCTTGTTTTTGCCTATTCCTTTTTTAGTAATGTTTTTTTGATAAAAATCTAAAATTACATCATCTTCAAAATTGAGAAAGTCGTCTAGTTCTAGTAAGAGATTTTTATCAAAAGTATGAATATATTTATTAACAAATGAACTTAGCAAAATATCCATTTCTTTAGTGCCTCTATACCCAGCTCTGTAAATTAATTTTTTTTTAAATATTTCTAATTCATTGTTCATAAATTTATATTATACATAATTAATTCACATTATGAAAAAAGATTTTATTTTTAGCGATATTAGTGATCTTCACGGAGTTGGCCCTCAACTTACCAAATACTTAAAAAAAAAGAAAATAGAAAAAATTAAAGATGTCATCTTAAATTTACCCTACTCTGAAACTGATAGGTCAAAGCTCTTTAAATTAAATCAACTTGAAATAGGGAAAACACAATCCATAAAAGTTTTAGTAAAAAAACTAAATTTTCCTAGGATAAGAAATCTACCAAATAAAATAAATTGTGAAGATGATACTGGCAAAATAGAAATAGTATATTTTAATAGTCGCGAAGGATACCTGCGAAAATTATTTCCAGTGAATGAATGGATTATTGTCAGCGGTAAAGTTAGCTTTTATAATAAGAAATATCAAATTTCAAATCCTGATTATGTAACAAAATTAGAAAATCAAAATTATGTAATAAAAAATATTCCAAAATATAATTTAACAAAAGGCATTAATGAAAAAAAATATAGATCAATAAGTGAACAAGTCATTGAAAATATACCTAAAGTTAATGAATGGTTAGAAGAAAGTTTTATTAAAAATAATAAACTTATTAACTGGAACGACTGTATCCAAAAATTACATAAATCGAAAGATGCAATGAATAATAAATCGTTAAGTTTTAGAAGATTAGTTTTTGACGAACTTTGTGCTAATTTTTTAACTTTATCTGAAAGTAGAAGAAGAATAAGAAAAAACAAGACTCCTAAAAAATTTGACGAAAAATTTTCTAAAATGATTGTTAAAGATTTACCGTTTAACTTAACGGATAGTCAAAAAAAAGTCCTAGAGGAAATAAATTTTGACATTAAGAGTAAAAAAAGAATGTTCAGGATTATTCAGGGAGATGTTGGATCTGGAAAAACTATTGTTTCTTTATTATCAATTATCAACATTATTAAAAGTGGATATCAGTGTGCTTTAATGAGTCCTACAGAAATTTTAGCCAAACAGCATTTTGATTTATCGAAAAAAATATTTAAAAACAACAGACTGCAAATAGAGTTTCTAACTGGAAAAACTGAATATAAAAAAAGAAAAGAGATTAACAAAAATTTAGAAAATGGGAAAATTGATTTATTAATTGGCACTCACGCCTTATTCCAAAAAAAAATTAAGTTTAATAAACTTGGATTGGTTGTTATTGACGAACAACATAAATTTGGAGTAAAACAGAGAAGTGATCTTGCTATTAAAGGTGGTGATGAATGTGATGTTTTAGTAATGTCTGCAACACCAATACCTAGAACAATGATGATGTCTATTTATGGTGACATGGACATATCAAAAATTAATGAAAAGCCGGAAAAAAGAAAAAAAATAATAACCTTAAGTAAACCGGAAAAAAAAATTAATGAATTATGGACTTTCATTAAGAAACAAATAGAAAATGGAAATCAAGTTTTTTGGGTATGTCCATTAATAGAAGAGTCGCCTTTCTTAGATTATTCTTCAGCCAAAAAAAAATTTGAGCTGATTAATAATAGATTCAAAGATAAAGTTGGTCTAATTCATGGTGCTTTAGATAAAGATGAAAAAAATACTATTTTAAAAAAATTTTTAATAAAAGATATATCAATTCTAGTTTCCACAACTGTAATAGAAGTTGGAATAGACTTTCCTAATGCAAATCTAATAATTATAGAAAATGCTAATAAATTTGGTTTAGCCCAGTTACATCAATTAAGAGGAAGAGTTGGACGAGGTGGTAAACAAGGTACCTGTATATTATTATTCAAGGATGGACTATCTAAAAATGCTATTAAACGAATTAAGATTTTAAAAAATTCCGATGATGGTTTCTTTATAGCTGAACAAGATATGAAATTAAGAGGATTTGGAGATTTAACAGGATTTCAACAAAGTGGATTAAAAAACTTTAGGTTTGCTGATCCTGTAATACATGAAGATTTGTTTAAACTTGCTGAAAACTTTGTAAAAGAGGCTACTTTTAATGTTAATCAAAAAAAATATTCGTTTCTATTAAAATTGTTTGATAAAGCTGAAATTATAAATATTGAAGATTTTTAATCTATATTGGTAGTTCCAGCTGAAACAATAAATTTAGAAGCTTGTTCAAAGGTAACGTCAAGATAAATTAAGTCTTTTTTAGGAACCATTAATAAAAAACCACTCGTTGGATTTGGTGTAGTTGGAACAAAAACATTAATAATATCATCATTAAGTTTACTTTTAATTAATCCCTCGTTATCTTTTGTTGCAAAGCCAACTGCCCAAACCCCTTTTCTAGGATACTCTAAAAGAACTACACTTTTTTGTTTGTTATCACTTTTAGTAAAACTTTCAGTCATTTGACCGATAGCAGAATAAATAGTTCTTAAAATAGGAATTTTTTTTAAAATACTATTAAAGATTTCAAAGAATTTTTTTCCTAAAAAAGAAAGTGATAAAAAACCAGTTATAGTAATTATTGCTAGTGCAATTAATATCTCAACACCCGGGATATCAAAAGGAAGATAGTTATTAGGGTTAATTTCTTTTGGAATGATTTTTCCAGAAACTCGAATTAAAAAAAGAGTTAAATATAAAGTAATTCCTATTGGTATTAAAACAACAATACCAGCTATAAAATTATTTCTAATTTTTGCAAAAATAGATCTTTTTATATTTTTGTCCGTCATAAATTAAGAATAGCTTGAATAAATAATAAAAATTATTATTAAGATAAAAATTGCAATTAGTAATTTATTATTTAAAATCATGTATCTAATATGTATAACATAAATAGAAGAAAATTTCTTGGCTATTTTGGATGTGGTTGCTGTTCTTTAATATTGCCATCCTGCGCAACAGTTCCTATTACTGAAAGAAGACAACTTAGCATAATTCCAGAAGCCTCTATTAATAGACAAGCGGCTGCAGCGTATGAAGTTTTTAAAACAAAGACAAAATTAATTACAACTGGTTCTCAATTAGATGAAATTAAAAATATTGGTAAAAAAATGGAAAATGCAGTCAGTTCCTTTTTTAAAAATGATGGAAAGGAAGATCCAACAAAAAACTTCGGCTGGGACTATATTCTTGTAGACAATGACAAAGTAATAAACGCTTGGTGTATGCCAGGCGGAAAAATAGCGGTCTACACTGGACTTCTAAAAGTAACAAAAAATATAAACGCTTTATCTATTGTAATGGGTTATGAAATTGCCCATGCAGTCGCTAAACATTCAGTTGAGAGAGCAAGTCAAGCAATGACTATAAATGTGGGAACACAAATAGCTGATATTTTTTTAGGTGGAGCAATTAACAGAACAAGGAATCAAATAGGATCAAACACTGGCATGGACATATTTAAAATTGGAATAATGAATCCCTTTGGAAGAAAACAAGAAACCGAAGCTGATTATTTGGGTTTAATATTTTCTTCTTTATCTGGATTTGATATACGAGAATCTGTTAATTTATGGCAAAGAATGGCTGAAAATAACAAAGGCAAAGAACCGCCTGTTTTTTTAAATACACATCCAAGCAGTAAAAAAAGAATTGAAAATCTTGAAAATTGGATCAGCGAAGTAATGATTAAATATCCACCAATAAAAATATAATTATTGGTGAGCCCTGATGGACTCGAACCATCGACACCCTCCTTAAAAGGGAGGTGCTCTACCAACTGAGCTAAGGGCCCTTAAAGATTGTTCTTTTATATACTAATCAAATAAATTTCAAATAGTTAATCAAACAAATTTATGTATTTTTTATAAAATGATTGGAAACTACCATTCTTAATACTCAATCTAATTTCGCGCATAAATTGTTGGTAAAAATATATATTATGCAATGAAATTAGCATTGAAGCCATCATTTCGTTTGATTTAATTAAATGGTTTAAATAGCCTTTTGAATACATATTCAATTCTCTTATGTCGCACTTATTGTCTAATGGCGTTTTATCATTATGAAATTTTGAATTCTTCAAATTCAATTTACCCTCCCAAGTGAAAGCTAGCCCGGTTCTGCCAGATCTCGTAGGCAGGACACAGTCGAACATATCAACCCCCTCTTTTACCGCCCCAAGTATGTCAGAAGGAGTTCCTACGCCCATCAGATATCTTGGTTTTTTTTTGGGAAAGTAGTCTAATGTTTCATTTAAAATTTTAAACATATCATGTTGTTTTTCTCCAACTGCTAAACCGCCCATGGCGTAACCATCAAAACCAATATCAATTAACTTTTCTATACTTTCAACTCTTAAGTCTTTATGAAGTCCACCTTGAGCAATACCAAATAAGGCTTTAGTTTTATCGTTACCAAATTCTATTTTGCAACGCCTAGCCCAACTAGTTGAAATATTAATTGATTTTGATAAAATTTTTTTATCATTAGTCAATTTCGGACATTCATCTAACACCATGATAATATCTGAATTGATTGATTTTTGAACTTGAATGCTTTTTTCAGGACTTAAAATTATTTTTTTTCCGTCTAAGTGTGATTTAAATATGGCTCCGATTTTGAAATCAATCTTATTAAATTTTGATAAAGACATAATTTGATATCCTCCAGAGTCAGTTAAAATAGGTTTTTTCCAATTCATAAAATTATGTAGGCCATTAAATTTATTTAAAATTTCAGTTCCTGGTCTTAATAGCAAATGATAAGTATTACCTAAAATTATTTGTGTATTAGTTTTTAAAATATCATCTGTAAAAACTCCTTTTACAGTTCCTTGAGTGCCAACTGGCATAAAAGCGGGAGTATCAATAATTCCTCGAGGTGTATGAATCTTTCCTAACCTAGCTTTATCATCTTGAGTTATTAACTCAAAAGAAAATTCTTTGCTTGGCATTTAAAACTATTTTGATCTTAATGAAATTATTTTATCTGGATCTGGAACAGAACCGCTGTTTGGATCACCTTTTTTAATCATATCTATAAATTCCATCCCCTTAATAACTTTTCCAAAAGCTGAATACTGCCTATCTAAATGTGGAGCAGATTCAAAACAAATAAAAAATTGGCTATTTGCACTATCTGGATCAGCAGATCTTGCGGCTGAAATTACACCTCTTGTATGAGCAATATCAGAGAACTCTGCTTTAATATTTGGCAAATCAGATCCACCAGTTCCAGCTAAAGTTAAATTAAATTCCTGGTTATTTGAATTTCCAAATTTTACATCTCCGGTTTGCGCCATAAAACCGTCAATTACTCTATGAAATACTACGCCATCATATTTACCACTATCTGCCAGTTCTTTAAATCTTTTTACATGATTGGGGGCTTTCTCTGGGTAGAGTTCAATTTCTACTAAACCATAGGTTAATTTTAATTTCATAATATTATTTTGAGCAAACGAATAACTTGTTACTAAACTAAAAAAAAGAATAAATAAATAGATATTTTTTTTCATTACAATTTGTTTTGAAGAACCCTTGCAGTGGATTTAGTCACAAATCTATCAATATTTCCTCCTAAATTAGCAATTTCTTTTACAAATTTAGATGAAATTATTTGATTTTCTACGTCAGACATCAGGAACATTGTATCAATTTTTGAATTAAGCTTTTTATTCATACCCGCTAATTGAAATTCATATTCAAAATCAGATACCGCTCTTAATCCTCTAATGATAGTGTTAGCTTTGTATATTCTGCATAAATCGATTGTAAGATTGTCGAAAGAAATAACTTTAATTTTATTTTTGCTAAATCTAAGATCTTTAAAAAGAGAATTATTAATTATGTTCAATCTATCTTCTATAGAAAAATAATAATTCTTATTAATATTGTCAGTTGTGGCGACAACTACTTTATCAAATATATTTAATGATTTTTTAATAACATCGATATGTCCATAAGTAATTGGATCGAATGTACCTGGATAAATAGCTATTTTCATTTTTTATTGAATATTATCCTCTATTTTAATAACAGAAACGACTTTTTCATTGCCAGATAATTTTTTAATTCTAACTCCTTGAGTATTCCGCCCAGCTACCCTTATCTCTTTTACCGCACATCGCATAATACTTCCTTTGTCAGTTGATAAAATTATTTCATCAGCCTCATTAACAACTAAAGACGAGGATATATTTCCATTTCTTGGTGAATTAATTATTCCGATGATGCCTTTGCCACCTCTATTAGTCACCCTGTAATCCAAAAAAGATGATCTTTTTCCATATCCATTCTCTGATACTGATAAAATAAACTTATCTATTCCATTTTTTATATTCTTATCTTTAGAAATTGTTTTTGAGTCAATTTTAGTGTTGTCTAAGATTGATAATGATATTAACTTATCATTATCATTTAATTGCATACCTTTAATTCCCTTTGAAGATCTTCCTTTAAATAATCTTAATTTTTTTGATTTGAATCTTATACATTTTCCTAACTGGGTGCTCAGTAAAATGTCTTGATCATCTCTACAAATTTTCACGCCTATTATTCTATCATCCTGGTCTAATTTCATGGCAATTTTTCCACTATTATTGATATTCACAAAATCTTCTAGGGTATTTTTTCTTACATTTCCCTTGGTCGTAGCAAAAACAACCATTAAATTTTTCCACTCGGACTCGTCTTCTGGTAAAGGCATTATAGAGCTTATCGCGTGATGGCTTTTTAAAGGAAGTATATTAAATATTGATTTACCTTTAGAGGCTGCTGTTCCCTCAGGTATTTTATGAGCTTTTATTTTATAAACTAGTCCTTGTGTAGAAAAAAAAAGAACTGGTGTATGTGTATTTGCAGTAAAAATTTGGATTACGAAGTCCTCCTCTCTTGTTGAAATTCCAGATTTACCCTTACCACCTCGTTTTTGGGCTTTTAGAGAACTTAAAGGACTTCTTTTAATATACCCTTGATTAGTAATACTTATCACAACTGACTCTTTTTGAATAGTTTCTTCAATATTATAATTTAATACGGCGTCAATAATTTTTGTTTTTCTGGGTGAAGCAAACTTGTCTTTAATATTCTCAAGTTCCTTTGTAATTAATTTATATAATTCTTTTTTAGAACCAATAATTTTATTATATTCAATTATTAAATTAGCTAACTTGCCAATTTCAGCTTCGATTTCACCTATTCCAAAAGCGGTGAGTTTTTGTAATCTAAGTTCCAAAATTGCATTAACTTGTTCAATTGATAGTGTATAAGCTGTTACGTTTCTTTTTTTTTCAATAAGAGAAATAAGCTTTACACTTTTTTTAATTTTCCACTTTTTGGATAAAAGATTTTTTTTAGCGATTTCTGAGTTTTTTGAATTTTTAATAATCTTAATTATCTCATCAATGTTCTCTACTGCTGTGGCCAAACCTATCAATATGTGAGCTCTTTCTTCTGCTTTTTTTAAATCAAATTTAACTCTTTTGATAACAGTATCTTCTCTAAATTTTAGAAATTCAGAAATAAATTCTTTTAAATTTAATATTTTTGGTTTGTTATTTACAATTGCCAAAGTATTGAATCCAAAAGAACTCTCTATATTAGTAAGTTTATATAATTGTCTTCTTATAGTTTCTGGTTCTACAGCTTTCCTTAATTCTATAACAACTCTAATACCCTCTCTATTAGACTCGTCTCTTATATCTCTTATTCCCTCAATTTTTTTATCTCTCACCAACTGGGCGATTTTTTCTATCAGTACTGATTTGTTAACTTGATAAGGAATTGATTTAATTATTAATGTCTCTCGTCCACCTTTTTTTTCTTCAAGATCTATTTCTCCTCTAATTTTAAACGAACCTCTGCCTTTATTGTATCCCTGTTTTATAATATCTTTTCCAATTATTATTCCACCGGTTGGAAAATCTGGCCCAGGGACGTGTTTCATTAATTGAGAAATTGTAATATCTTTATTGTTTATAAATGCTACTGTTCCATCGATAATTTCGCCTAAATTATGAGGTGGTATACTTGTGGCCATACCTACTGCAATACCTCCTGCGCCATTAACTAAGATATTTGGATATTGGGAGGGTAAGACTTCTGGTTCTTTTTCTGTTTCATCGTAATTACTTCTATATTTCACAGTATTTTTTTCTAAGTCTTCTGTTAAAAATTGAGCGATTTTACCTAGCTTAGTTTCTGTGTATCTCATAGCTGCTGGCGGATCTCCATCAATAGAACCAAAATTACCTTGGCCAGTTATTAACGGAACACTCATTGAAAAATCTTGAACTAATCTTACTAACGCATCGTAAACAGACTGGTCCCCATGAGGATGATATTTACCAATTACGTCTCCTACTATTCTTGCTGATTTTCTAAAAGGTTTTGACCAATCATAACCTCCTTTGTACATTGCATAAATAATTCTTCTGTGAACAGGTTTTAATCCATCTCTTACATCAGGTAGAGCTCTACTTACTATCACGCTCATCGCATAAGAAAGATAAGATGAGCTCATCTCATCTTGTACAAAAATAGGTTTAAATGATTTATGATTCTCTAGGGTATTTTTTTCCATGAAACTTTAAAAAGGAATTTCATCATCTAAATCAGAACTTTCTTGATTTACGTTTTCGTTAGGTAATGAACTTTTGTTTTCAGAAACAAGATTAGAGTTACCGTTGGAGCCTCTGCTATCTAACATAGTCAAGCTAGAGTTATATCCTTGAAGCACTATTTCTGTAGAATACTTATCTTGACCAGTGGCCTCATCTTTCCACTTTCTAGTGCTAAGTTGACCTTCTACATAAACATTGGCGCCTTTTTTTACGTATTGTTGTACAACATTCACTAAGCCTTCATTGAATATTACCACTCTGTGCCATTCGGTTTTTTCTTTTCTCTCTCCACTAGATTTATCTTTCCAGGTTTGACTTGTTGCAATACTAAGTCTAGCAACACTTTTGCCATTAACCATTTGCTTTATTTCAGGGTCTGCGCCTAAACGACCTATTAATTGTACTTTATTTAAACTTCCAGCCATAATAATTTTGAATAAATTTTGAATATTTATTTATAAAAAGTGATTATTTATATCATAATTAGATAATAATTATAAGGAGTATGTTATTTTAAGGAAAAAATATGTTGAAAAAAATCGTTGTAAAAGGCGCTAAAGAACACAACTTGAAAAATGTTTCTCTTGAAATTCCAAAAGAGAAATTAGTTGTTATAACTGGTCTATCTGGATCAGGAAAATCCTCTTTAGCGTTTGACACTATTTATGCAGAAGGCCAAAGAAGATATGTTGAGAGTTTGTCTTCATATGCACGGCAGTTTCTTGATAAAATGAAAAAACCTAAAGTGGATTTAATAGAAGGCTTGAGTCCAGCTATATCTATTGAGCAAAAAAATACGTCTAAAAATCCAAGATCAACAGTAGCAACAGTAACTGAAATTTATGACTACATGAGAGTGCTTTTTGCAAGAGTAGGAATTCCTTATTCTCCGTTTACTGGTAAACCTATTGTTTCTCAGCCTATAAGTGAAATGGTCGATAAAATAAAAAAATTACCAAAAGATAGTACGATATATCTCCTTGCTCCTATTGTTAGAGGAAGAAAAGGAGAATACAAAAAAGAAATTTTAAATTATAAAAAAAGAGGATTTACGAAAATTAAAGTTGATGGTAAATACCTTAATATAGATGAGTTTCCTGATTTAAATAAAAAACTTAAACATGAAATTTCAATAATAATAGATAGAGTTGTACTTAATTCTAGTCTTGGAAATAGATTAGCCGACAGCGTCGAAACTGCGGTAAATCTCTCTAGTGGATTGCTTGTAGTAGAATATGAAAATGAGACGTTACCTAAAAAATTTAGAAAACGCGAAACTATAACATTTTCCTCTAAATTTTCATGCCCAGAAAGTGGTTTTACTATTGAAGAAATTGAACCAAGGCTTTTTTCATTCAATTCTCCGTATGGAGCTTGTGAAGAATGCGAAGGGATCGGACACAATTTAAATGTTGATCCAAATTTAGTTGTTTCAGATCAAAAAAAGAGTCTACAAGATGGTGTAATTGAGCCATGGGCAAAATCTACTTCCCTTTACTATGCACAAACTTTAGCATCAATCGCTAAACACTATAGAATTTCTATGACTGATTCATGGAAAAAAATTCCAAAAAAAGTTCAAGATGTTATTTTATATGGATCTGATGAAGAAGAAATAAAATTTTCTTACGATGATGGATATGAAGCTTATACCTCTAAGAAGACATTTGAAGGTGTAATTAATAACCTTGAAAGACGATATCTAGAAACTGACAGTGAATGGAAAAGAGAAGAAATATCCCAATATCAAAGTGAAACCGATTGTGAAAAATGCAAGGGTATGAGGCTTAAAGATGAAGCTCTTTGTGTAAAAATTAACTCATTAAACATAAGTGAAGTTACTGAAAAATCAATAGATGATGCTCAGAAATGGTTTGAAAATTTACAAAATGTATTAACTGAACGTGAGAATAAAATAGCACAACATATTTTAAAAGAAATTAACGAAAGACTTAACTTTCTTTTAAATGTTGGTCTTAATTATTTAACATTATCAAGAGAATCGGGAACTTTATCTGGAGGTGAAGCACAACGAATAAGACTAGCTTCACAAATCGGTTCAGGTCTTACTGGAGTTTTATATGTTTTAGATGAACCTTCTATAGGGTTACATCAAAGAGATAATAAAAAATTAATTAAGGCTTTAAAGAAATTAAGAGATCTTGGTAATACAGTAATTGTTGTTGAACATGATATAGAAACAATGGAAAATTCTGACCACATAATTGATATTGGTCCTGAAGCTGGATTAAATGGAGGAAAGATTGTAGCTGATGGAACAGTAAAAGAAATTATATCTAATCCAAATAGTATTACAGGTGACTATTTGTCTGGAAAAAAATATATAGCAATTCCAAAAAAAAGAAGAATGGCAAAGAATGGAAGGTATATAGAAATTAGTGGCGCAAGTGGAAATAATTTAAAGAAAGTAAATTTGAAAATACCAGTTGGAACATTTACTTGTGTGACCGGAGTTTCAGGTAGCGGTAAATCAACGCTAATCTTGCATACTTTATATAACGCCTTTAATTTAATGCTTAACAAAAATAAGAGTCGTAAAGTTCCTAAAGCATTTACTGGTTTTAAAGGAACAGAATTAATTGATAAAATAATAGATATAGATCAATCACCTATCGGAAGAACACCAAGGTCAAACCCTGCCACATATACCGGTGCTTTTGGTCCGATAAGAGAGTGGTTTGCAGGGCTTCCGGAGTCTAAAGCCAGGGGTTACAAAGTTGGCAGATATTCATTTAATGTTAAGGGTGGAAGATGTGAAACATGTGAAGGTGACGGTGTAATAACATATGAGATGCATTTTTTACCTGATGTATTCATTCCTTGTGACACGTGTAAAGGAGCAAGATACAATAGAGAAACTCTAGAAATAAGGTTTAAAAACAAAAATATTGCAGATGTTTTGGATATGACTGTTGATGAAGGATGTGAATTTTTTGAGAATATACAAAATATAAGATCAAAATTGATTACCCTAAAACATGTTGGACTTGGTTATATGAAAATTGGTCAACAAGCTACTACTTTGTCTGGTGGAGAAGCACAAAGAATTAAACTTGCTAAGGAACTATCAAAAAGACCAACGGGCAGAACTCTATATATATTAGATGAACCAACAACAGGATTGCATTCACACGATATTAAAAAATTATTGGAAATTCTGCAGGCGTTTGCAAATACAGGAAATACGGTAGTAGTAATTGAACATAATTTAGATGTTATAAAAACGGCCGATCACGTTATTGATATGGGTCCAGAAGGTGGAGTAAATGGTGGTAAAATTATAGCTGAGGGCACACCTGAAAAAGTTTCAACTATAAAAGAGAGTTATACTGGCAAATTTATTAAAGAAATTATGGGTGATAACTCTATGAAAAAAACTGCCTAATAACAATATTTATGATATAAAAGAATCATGACTAGCATTTTGCAATCATTATCAAAAACAGTTCACCTTTCGCTCGGGATAGCAATTTTGCTATTCTTAGGTTTACACTTTTTTGGTGATGGGTTTGCTTTTGACACACTTTTTTGGAGTTGGTTGTTTAGATTTATTCACGTCATAGTAGCAATAATGTGGATTGGTTTGTTATGGTATTTTAATTTTGTTCAAATTCCAAACATGCCTAAAATACCAGACGAACAAAAACCTGCTATTGGTAAAGTTATAGCACCAGCAGCTTTATTCTACTTTAGGTGGGCTGCTGCAATAACGGTCGTATCAGGATTAGTTTTAGCTTGGATTAATGGATATGTTCATAGTGCAATGATACTTGGGCTAGACGGCACCGGAGGAAAAAACACAGCAATTGGTATTGGTATGTGGCTAGGTTTATTAATGGCTTATAATGTTTGGTTCGTAATTTGGCCAAATCAAAAAAAAGCTCTTGGTATTGTAGAATGTGCTCCTGACGAAAAAGCTGCATCAGCTAAAACTGCAATGTTATTTTCTAGAACAAATACCCTTCTATCTCTACCTATGTTACTTTCAATGGTAGCTGCTCAAAATCTTTACTAGATTTTAAGGAACTATTTTTTCTTCTTCTTTTTCTATAGTTTTGTAACTTACTTTAAAATATTTAAGAATTGGAGAAGCAACAAATATTGATGAGTATGTACCAATTATCACACCTAATATCATTGCAAATGAAAAGCCTCTTAAAATTTCTCCACCTAAAATGAATATTGAAAAAAGTGCAAGAAGAGTAGTAACAGATGTTATAATTGTACGAGCTAAAGTTTCATTAATTGACAAATTTGCAATGTCACTAATATCTAATTTATGAAATTTGCCAAGATTTTCTCTAATCCTATCATATATTACCACCGTATCATTCATTGAATAACCTACAATAGTTAAAACTGCAGCAATTATTGAAAGATTAATTTCTAAAGATAAAAGTGAAAAAATACCAAGTGTAATTATTACATCGTGAAATAAAGCTATAATGGATCCTATACTAAATTGCCACTCAAACCTAACCCAAATGTAAAAAAGCATAGCTGCTAGAGACAATGATATTGCTATTATGCCAGATTGTAGTAATTCAGAACTTACTTTCGGACCTACATTCTCTACACGTCTAAAATTAATATCAGAATTTAAACTGTCTGATAGATTTTTTTTAATTTCTGGAATTAGTTTATTATTATCTCCTTTTTGCTCAACTTTTATTAAAAAATCACCTTCTTTACCAAATTTTTTTACATTAACATCTCCCAAATCCATATTTTTAAGAATATCTCTTATTGAGGAAGCTTCAATATTATTTGATCTCAATTCAATAAGTGTACCTCCTTTAAAGTCAATTCCGTAATTAAGCCCTTTAAATGCAATAAATAAAATGCTTATAAAAAAAAGAATTACTGAAAGAATATTTGCATGCTTAAACTTTGATGAAAAATTATAATTTGTCATTAAATTTTTATCTCTTTATTTTTAGTTTTTAAAACTACTAATGATGTAAGGTGTCTTGCTAAGAAGTACGCTGTAAAAAGCGTCGTAATAATTCCAATTCCTAAAGTAATAGCAAAACCTTTAACTGGGCCGGAGCCAAATGAAAATAAAATAATAGCAGCAATTAAAGTGGTTATATTGGCATCTAAAACTGTAATTTTTGCTCGTGAATAACCTGAGTCAAATGCATGAATGATTGATTTTTCTGTTTTTAATTCCTCTCTGATTCTTTCAAAAATTAAAACATTTGCATCTACAGCCATACCAACAGTTAAAATTATACCAGCAATTCCAGGCAGTGTAAGTGTTGCCTCTAAAAGTGTAAGCACGCCTATTAACATTAATAAATTTGCAATTAAAGCTGTGTTGGCAATTAGTCCAAATATTTTATACTTATACAGCATGAATAAGATAACAAAAATAAATCCAACGATTAAAGATGTAACTCCAGATTTTATTGAGTCTTCTCCTAAATCAGGTCCCACCGTTCTCTCCTCTACTACAATTAATGGAGTAGGTAAGGCTCCAGATCTAAGTAATAATGCTAAATCAGTTGCTTCTTGAAAAGTAAAATTACCTGAAATCATTCCATTTCCAGATGTAATAGGTTCATTGATATTCGGTGCACTTACAATTTCTCCATCTAAAACAATTGCTAATCTTTTTCCAACATTATCGGTAGTTGCTCTACCAAATTTTTGTGCGCCTAACCTATCCAATGTAAAAGACACTGTTGGCTCATTATTTTGATTTTGAATACTAGGTTGTGCATCAATGAGATTTTCACCACTCATAATTATTCGTTTACTTATGTTAAGTTTTTCTCCAGTTTCAGAAATCAATTTATCTATACCAAATTCATTATTATCTGAAACAAGTCTAAAATTTAATTGGGCTGTTTTACCTAATAAAGCTTTTATTCTTTCAGGGTCTTTTAACCCTGGTAACTCTACGAGAATTCTTTTTTCACCCCTTTGAAGTATTGTTGGTTCTTTCGTTCCTACATCATCTATTCTACGTCGAACTATTTCAATAGATTGTTTTAATGCTGAATTATTAATCGTTAATAATCCAAACTTTGAAAAAAATATTTCGATTAGATTGTCATCTATTTTTTTATATTCTAGTTCGTAAGATCTATAATTGTCTATATAAGGATTAACAAGATTGTCTTTTCTAGAATTAAATAATAAATCAAATTTTTCAATATTATCTATTGATAAAGATAAACTATTTTCATTAATCTTGAAATTATTATAATTTATTTTATTATCTTTAAGCAATTTCTTTATAGGTATGACTTTAGATTGAATTTTTTCCTTAACTAAACTGTCTGAATTAATTTCTAATAACAAATAAGATCCCCCTTGTAGATCTAAACCTAAATTAATCTTTTTTTTGATTAATTGATCGTCATCATTTTGAAAGTTTAAGAATGAAAAAATAGATATAAATATTAATATAAAATAAATAATTAAAACGTTTATTTTAGAAAAATTTAACACGAAAAAGAATTATTTTTTTACTTCTTCTTTTTTAAGCAAACTTGTAATTGTAGATCGAATTATTTGAACTTTTGTATTTTCGCCAATCGTAACTTCTATACGATCGTCTTCCATTACTCGGTCAACAATTCCTATGATTCCACCTGATGTGATGACTTCATCGCCTCTTTTTAAAGACTCTACCATAACTTTATGATCTTTGACTCTTTTCTGTTGAGGTCTAATTAGAAAAAAATAAAAAATTATAAAAATTAATATTAATGGTATAAATTGTGCAATTCCCTGTCCGCTCATGAAAGAACAATTATATGAAAAACTTTAGATTAACAAGTAAATTATAATTAAATTTTTTCCAGATTATTCATGTATTTTTTTAATACATTTGGGATATTAATGGAGCCATCTTCATTTTGATTGTTTTCTAATAATGCAATTATTAATCTCCCTACGGCCAAACCAGATCCATTGAGAGTTCCTAAGAAATCATTCCCGCTCTCAGATTTATATTTTGCTCCCATTCTTCTAGCTTGAAAACTGCCACAAGAAGAACAGCTTGAAATTTCTCTGTATTTATTCTCAGAAGGTATCCATGCTTCTATATCATAAGTCTTTTCTGCGCTAAAACCCATGTCTCCAGAGGAAAGTAATACGACCTGATATGGAATTTTTAGCTTTTCGAGAATGCTTTCTGCACAATTTAACATTCGATCTAATTCATCTAGACATTTGTTTGGTTCAACAATACTTACAAGTTCAACTTTATAAAATTGGTGTTGCCTGATCATGCCTTTAGTATCTTTACCATAACTACCTGCTTCTTTTCTGAAGCAAGGTGTTGATGCCACAAATCTTTTTGGGAGTAACTTTTTATCAATTGTAGTTTTTCTCACTAAATTAGTTAACACTACTTCAGCCGTAGGTATTAAAAATTTTCTTTGTTCAGAATTATCAAATTTTATCTCAAATTGATCATCTTCAAATTTAGGTAATTGCCCAGTTCCAAACATAACATCTTCATTTACAATTAAAGGAGGAGAAATTTCAGTGTAATTAAAATTATTTACGTGTACGTCCAACATAAAGTTTATAAGCGCTCTTTCGAGTAATGCAAATTTATCTTTAAGAACAACAAATCTTGAACCAGATAATTTAATTGAAGTTTCTAAATCAATACCTCCATCCTTAGATCCTAGCTCAATATGTGATTTAATTTTAAATGGAAATTTTTTAATCTCTCCTATTTTTTTTATAAATTTATTTGATTTTTCATCTTTGCCAATAGGTACGTCCTCGTGTGCAAGATTAGGAAGTGAAAATATAATTTTATTTAATTCTTTTTGACTAATTGACTGTTTTTTTATTAAATCTGAAATTTCATTGGAAATTTTTTTTGATTTCTCAAAATTAGATTTATCTTTAGATTTTGATAATAATTTTTTTTCTTGCTCTAGTTTTTCTTTTTTGTTTATTAAATTTCGGTTTAAGTTATCTTTTTTGCTAAAATCATCGACATCAAAGTTAACATTTCTATTTTTAAATTTTTCTTTAAAACTATTTAAATCTTTTCTCAATTCTTTTAAATTATGCATCTTCTAAATTTTCTTTTTTATTTTTTTTTTCAGTGAATCGAACAGTGATAATTGATAATTCATAAAGTAATAACAAAGGTATTGCCAGCCCTACTTGAGTGATTGGATCTGGAGGTGTTAAAATTGCAGCCAAAGTAAAAATAATTACGATTACATACCTTCTAGTGTTTTTAAGATATTGAGAATTTACAACCCCTATTCTTGCCAATAAATTTAATAATATTGGTAATTGAAAACTTATACCAAAAGCAAAAATTAATCTCATAATTAATGATAAGTACTCATTCACCTTTGCTTCTAATTGAATAGGCAAACTCGTATTAGATCCCATGGTTTCAAATGATAAAAAAAACTTTATGGCTAAGGGCATAACTAAATAGTAAACAAGCATTCCTCCAAATAAAAAAAGTATTGGTGTTAAAATTAAATAGGGCAATAAAGCTTTTTTTTCATTTTTGTATAATCCAGGAGCTATAAATTTATAAATTTGCATTAATAAAACCGGACTACCTAAAAAAATTGCAGCAAAAAAAGCAACCTTCAAATAAGTAATAAATGTTTCGTGCAGCGCTGTAAAAATTAATCTTCTAGATTTAGCATCATCTTGAACTGCTTCTGCATAAGGGTTAACAAGAAAAGAATAAATATGCTCAGCAAAAGTATAAGATAATACAAATATAATAAAAATAAAAACTATTGATTTAATTAGCCTTGAGCGTAATTCAACAAAGTGGCTTGTAAAAGAATTATTATCATTCATTGTGTTTCTTGTTGTTTTTCTTTTCACTCACTTTTAAATTATCAATGTTTTTTTCAATATCGATGTTGTCTGTCACTGAGTTTATTTCTCTTTGAAAACTACTTAAAGAGTTTTTAAATTTACCAAAATAAGATCCTATTTTTTTTAAAGCTATAGGAAATTCTTTTGGACCGAGTACTAATATTGCAATAATTACTATTGCTAAAATCTCTAACCAACCTATTTGAGGCATATAAGGTTATTTATTGTCAGAATTAGAGTTGTCTGAATTGTTATCGGGGTTGTCATTTTCTGAAGGATTATCATCTGACATTCCTTTTTTGAAACTTTTAATACCTTTAGCAAGGTCACCCATAATGCTTGAAATTTTACCTTTTCCAAAAAGAATTACTATTAATATTGCAATTATGATTATTCCTGTCCATCCAATATTTCCCATATATATTTTATATACGATAATTTAACTTAAATAAATACGTTTATTTTTCTTCCTCTGGAGCTTTTTTGATAGCTTCGTCTATATCCTCATAAATATTATTTTGTTTTTCTTGAATAGATTGTTCTTTAAAAAATTTACCAGTTCCAAATATTGATTTATCTATGCTTGACGTGTCAATCAGACCTGCTGTTCCAAGCTCATCAATGGTAGGTAGATCTGATAATTTTTGAATATTAAAATGGTTTAAGAAGTTTTCTGTTGTAGCGTATTGTATTGGTTTGCCAGGAACATCTTTCCTTCCAGCTGGGGTAACCCAATTAAGTTCAAGTAAAATTTCGAGAGTATTTGTTGCAAAAGATACCCCTCTAATTTCCTCAATTTCTGCTCTAGTTACAGGTTGGTGGTAAACAATAATGGCTAATGTTTCAATTGTAGCTTTTGATAGTTTTTTTTGAGTAGATTTTTGTAAAGACATCATTTTTGATAAATCTTCAGCAGTTCTAAAAGACCATTTATTTTTGATACAAATAAGATTAATTCCACGATTTTTATAATTCTCTTTAATATTATCTAAAATTTTTTTAATATTTAAATTAGTCTGTAACCTTTTTTCAATAGTTTCAATGTCTAAAGGTTCTGAGGCTGCAAATAAGATAGCTTCGATTTGACGTTCTAATTTTGTTGGTGTTGATGGAAAACTAATAATATTATTTTTTTTTTTACTTGGCATTTATGATTTTTTTATCATTAATTTATCAAATGTTTTAGTTTGAGAAACTTGTATTAAACCTTCTTTAGTTAATTCAAGACTGGCTGCGAATATACCTGCTATACCTGTTCGCTTCATTTTATTTTTTAGGTAAAATTCAGGAATTAAATCAATGATATTTTTCCAGTCATTCATCTTATCCAAATTATTTTTTATCTGATTTATTCCTTCTTCAGTAGAAAACACTGGCAATTTAGGAATAGAAATATTTTGAAAACTTTTTTGCATTTGTATTCCTGCATAAGACTTAAGAAGTTCATACAATGACACATCATAAACAGGTGTATTGATTGACCTAATGCCACCTTTCATACCCCTGGTAAAAATATGAACTCCCAATCTTTTTTTTTCTAGCATTTGATCCGACAAAATTCTAATCAGTTCTAGTTTTTTTAATTGTAGTTTTAATTTTTCTGCAACTTCTAAAGCTTTAAAGTCATCATCTTCATCATCAGGAAGAAGTAATTTTGACTTTAAATAAGCCAACCACGTTGCCATCAACAGATACTCAGAAGCTGTTTCTAGATTTAAATTTTTACTATTTTTTATAAATTCTAAAAATTGATCTGCAAGTTTTGTAATAGAAATTTCTGCTAAATCTACTTTTTGAGATTTTGCTAAATCTAATAACACTTCTAAAGGACCGCTATAATTAGGAATATTAATTGATATCTGATTTGTCATTTTTGATTCCATTAATAATTTTACCTCAAAATTTTATAAATTTCTGATGTTTTTTTTGCTGTAAATTTATCAATATATGGAACAGATTTGATCAATTTGAAGTTGTCTTGAATATTTCCAGCACAATATAAAACTAAATTACATCCTGCTTTCAACGATTTTCTTGCATTTGTAACTAAATCATACTTTAATGCTTTCATTGAAATATCATCTGACATCAAAATACCTTTAAAACCTATTTTTTTTCTTATTACATTTTTAATAATTTTTTTGGAGAAAGTTGAAACGTTTTTTGGATCAATTTTTGAATAAAGTATATGAGCTGTCATTGCTAATTTTGCAGAGCTTGATTTAAATGGATAAAAATCAACTTTGTCTAATTCTTTTTCTTCTAAATCTACTTGCGGCATACGTAAATGGCTATCAGCATTAGAACACCCGTGTCCTGGAATGTGCTTAATAACAGGTATAATTTTTTGAAAATGACATTCTTTTATTGTAATTTTACCCAAAGATTTTACAATTTTTTTATTATCTGAAAAACTTCGCTCTCCAATTATTTTATTTGTATTTTTTCTCAAAACATCAAGTACTGGAATTGTATTTATATTTATTCCTATTTTTCTTAAATTCATACAAATAGATTTTAGGTAATGTTTGTAAATACTTAAAGCAACTTTTGGATTATATTTGTATAAATTTCCAAAAAAATTGGCGTTTATTTTATGATCAAATATATTTGTTAACCTGGATACATATTTACCCTCCTCATCAATAAAAATAGGAAATTTTTTATCCATGGTATATTTTCTTATGTCAGTGATAAGATTTTTAATCTGATTATAAGATTTAATATTTCTCTTAAATAATATTAAACCCCATGGTTTTTCTTTAGATAAAAGAAGCTTCTCTTTATTGCTTAATTTTAAGCCTTTAATGCTAATTATTAATGCTTTTTTAATCATTTTGATTTCAATAAATTCCAAAAACTCCTTGGCTTATCATTAAAAGTTTCGTTAGAAAAACCATCGTTAAATTTAATTACATTATTGGTATCATTTTCAAGAATTGGTATATTTGAGATTTTTGTATTAATAATTTTATCTATATTGTTTCTATTATATATTTTACTCTCAGAATTTTTGTTAGATAAATAATATTTATATGAGCTAGAAAAAAAAATTACGGTTAATATCAATAGAAATATATTAATTATTTTTGCCATTACATTTTTTTAGGAAGTGCAACACCAAGAATTCTCATTCCATTTTGTATGACTATAGCTACAAGATTAATAATAGCTAGTACTTCTTCTCTTTTAATTTGATGATTTTCTATAAACTTGAATTTTTTATCTTCATTTCCTTTACTCCAATAAGCATGAAATAATGTGGAAAGATCATATAAATAAAAAGTAATTTTATGTAAATCAAATTTTTTCGATACAGACTCAATTATTTTAGGCCATTCAAAAACTTTTCTTAAAATTTTTTTTTCTATCGTATTAAATTCAGAATTTTTATGATCTAAATTAATATTATTTTGTAAATTTAAATTTAAAGTTCGTAAAAGAGAATTAATTCTTGCATAAGCGTACTGAACATAAAAAACAGGGTTATCTTTTGTTTTTTCTTTAACTTTATCAAAATCAAAATCAAGCTCTACATCATTGCTTCTATTAAGCATCATAAATCTCACCTGATCTCTTTCTACTTCTTTAAGCAGATCTTGAGCCGAAATAAAATCACCTGCTCTTTTAGACATTTTATATGGTTTGCCACTTTTATAAAGCTTGACTAGTTGACATACTTTACAATTTAATTTTGTTTTACCTTCTGATAAAGCTGAAACAGCCGCACTAATTCTCTTTATGTAACCTGTATGGTCTGCACCAAGTATGCTTATTAAATTATCATAATTTCTATTAAGTTTATCCATATGATAAGCAACATCATTTGCAAAATATGTCCAAGATCCATCGTTTTTTTGAAGCGCTCTATCAGTATCATCTCCAAACAATGAAGATTTAAAAATTAATCTTTTTATTTTTTTCCAATTCTCGTTGGACTCTCCTTTTGGCGGTTGTAAAAAACCTTCTTCTACGAATTTTTTTTCTTTTAGTTTATTTACAGCTTTATTTACTAAATCTTTATTAACAATATCCGTTTCTGAGGAAAAATTATCATGAGAAATACCTAAAAGTTTTAAGTCTTTTTTTATCAACTCCATTGATATCTTAATTGACTCTTTTTTTAAAAATTCAAAATTTTTATTTAAATCACTTAAGTCAAGATCAATGTTTTCTTTGATAATTTTATTAGCAATGTCCTTAATATAAAGTCCTGGATATAAATTTTCCTTTTTTGGGAACTCTTTTTTATATTTTATTTCCATTATTCTGAAATATATAGACTCTACAAAAATTTTTATTTGGTTACCGTAATCATTAATATAGTATTCTTTGGTGACTTTATTTCCATTAAACTTAAGTAAATTTGCTATAACATCTCCATAAATTGCTCCTCTACAATGGCCTACGTGCATTGGTCCAGTTGGATTAGCAGAAACAAACTCAATATTATAAGTTTCGCTACTTTTATTAGAACCATAAATTTTATTATTATTAAGAATAATTTTTATGTTATTTAACAAAGCTGACTTTGAAAGTTTTATATTTAAAAAACCAGGTCCAGCAATATCAATTTCTGAAAAACTTGTTATTTTAGCCAAAAAAATATCTTTAAATTGAAGCGCCAAAGTTTTTGGATTTATCTTATTTTTTTTTCCAAGAACCATGGCAATATTACATGATAGGTCAAAGTTAAATTGTTCTGGAGGTATTTCCAAATTGATACCTTTAAAATTATCAATATCTTCTAATTTTAACGACTCTTTTTTGGAAAGAGTTATTTTTCTTATTTCAGATAAATGGTGCTCAAAAATATTCATTACATTTGATTATATAGATTTATTGCATATCTATCTGTCATTCCAGCAATATAATCACAAATAATTCGTTCTATATTTGAATTACTGTATTTTTTAATATTAATATATTTTTTTGGATTTTTTTTTATTTTTAAAAACAGTCTTGTTATTACTTTTCTTCCAAAATTAGTTTTGGAATTTACATTTTTATGAAAATACATTTTTTGTTTTAAGAAACTTTTTATTTTTATATCAAATTTTTGCATATTTTGAGAAAATGAGACAATTTGATTTTTCGCTAGGTAAATATCGTTTAAATTTTTTATCTTATAGAAACTTATATTTTTTTTGGTTGTCCTAATAACATCACTTACCATTTCGTTAATTATTTCTCTTATAATTTGCCTTATAATTAAATCAATGGAATATCTTTTTATTTTTTTTTTATTTTTGGATATAATTTTATTAAGCACTGGTATGTTTTTTAAATGATTTAAGTCAAACAAATTAGATTTTAATCCATCTTCAAGATCATGACTATTGTACGCTATATCATCTGATATAGATGCAATTTGAGCTTCGAGAGATGAATTTGAAGTAAAATTAATTTTTTTTTTAAAAAAATTATTTCCTAAAATTCTATTAAGTTTTGTTAAGTCGTTAACTGGCCCATTGTGTTTAATTAATCCATCAAGTGTTTCAATTGAAAGATTGAGACCTTTAAAATCATAATACCTATTTTCTAAAATTGTTATAATTCTCAGAGTTTGTATGTTGTGGTCAAATCCACCATAATTTTTCATACAATCATTTAGAGCTTCCTCTCCAGCATGGCCAAATGGAGTATGCCCTAGGTCATGCGCCAAACTTAAAGTTTCAGACAAATCTTCATTCAGATTAAAATATTTAGAAAGTGTTCTAGCTATTTGAGAAACTTCAAGGGAATGTGTAATTCTAGTTCGGAAGTGATCACCCGAAGTATTTACAAAAACTTGAGTCTTGTGCTTCAATCTTCTAAATGCGGTAGAATGTATAATTCTATCTCTATCTCTTTGAAAATCATTCCTTAAATTGGTTTTTTTTTCCCTAAAAAATCTTCCTTTAGATACTAAGGGAACAGCCAATTTAGATAGTTTTTCAATTGATTTTTTTTGCATGCTTACTACATAGATTATATACTAGATATATATCGTTTATGGAAAAGAAATTAAATTTCACTGATCAGGCCTTAAATCAAATAAATTTGATAACTAAAGGCGATGAGAAAAAATATTTTAGAATCACCGTTCAAGGCGGTGGTTGCTCCGGCTTTAAATATAATTTTGGTTTTGACTCAAAATTAAATAGAGATGATATAATATTTGGAAAAGCAATAATTGATAAATCGTCACTTGATATAATTTCTGGATCAGTGGTTGATTTTAAAAAAGAAATGATTGGAGAGTCATTTGTAATTGACAATCCAAAAGCTACCGCCTCTTGCGGTTGCGGTCTATCATTTTCTGTTTAATGAAAATTATATCTTGGAATGTCAACTCAGTTAGGGCAAGAATAGAAAATATTAAAGATTATATTAAAGACTCTTCTCCTGATGTGCTTTTGCTACAGGAGATTAAAACACAAAACGAAAATTTTCCAATCGATGAATTTAAGAATTTAGGTTACATTTCATATGTATTCGGTCAAAAAAGTTACAATGGTGTAGCAATTATAACTAAACATGAATTAGATAATGTAAATAATAACTTTATAAAAGATGATCTAAAACAATCACGAATAATCTCTGCTGAGTTAAAATTAAAAAAAAAAGGATAGAACTAATAAATATTTATGTTCCCAATGGAAATCCCGTTGATACGGAAAAATATGATTATAAAAGAAATTGGTTAAAAAAGTTTATAGCAAGTGTTAAAAAAAAAAATCAGAAAAATTCAAATATTCTTATTGCAGGTGATTTTAATATAATTCCTGAAGAAATAGATGTGTACGACTTTAAAAGATATGAAAACGATGCTTTGGGTAGGTTGGAAATAAGAAAAAAATATAGAGAACTTATTAATTTAGGTTTTAAAGATGTGTATCGTTATAAAAATAAAACAAAACAAGAATATACCTTTTGGGATTACTTTGCTGGCTCGTGGCAAAAAAATTATGGCATGAGAATAGACCATTTTTTACTTTCAAATAGTTTAGTTGAAAATGTAAAATCAATTAATATAAATAGAAACCCAAGATCTAAGGAAAAACCATCTGATCACACGCCAATTGAACTTGAAATTATTTAATCCTACCGTATATATCTTGGTATCTAATTATATCGGTTTCTTTTAAAATCGAACCTAATTGAGCTTCAATGATCATCACTGGTTTTTTATAAGGATTTTCAATTCTATGTATTGATTTTACTGGAATAAAAATAGTTTCATTAGGTTTTAAAATAAATCTTTTTTTATTTAAGGTAATTTTTGGAGTTCCTTGAGTTATAACCCAATGCTCAGAGCGATGAAAATGTTTTTGAAGACTTAAAATTCCTTTAGGTTTTACGTAAAGTTCCTTAATTAAAAAATTTTTACCCTTATACAAGTTTGTATACATACCCCAAGGTCTGTAAAAAATATTTTTCTTTTTTTTATATTTATTCTTTAATTTATCATAGACTTTACAAATTTCTTTCCAGCTACCTAAATCAGACCAAGGTATATTTAAGTTTATAGAGTTAATATCTTTTGATTTTTCCAAAATTGCGTAGTCAAAAGAAATTGTTTTGCATTTTAAAAAGTCATTTTTATTAAGATAATAAATATTATTTTTAAATTTTGATTTGTTTACAGAATTTAAACAATGACTAAAGTTTCTGTTTTGATACTTCTTGAAGTTATTAATTATTGATTTTTTTGTTAAAAAAAACATTCCTGAATTCCAATAAGCGTTTTTTTTAATGATTTTTTTTGCTTTTTCTAAATTTGGTTTTTCAATAAATTTTGTAACCTTGTATTTATTACTTTCCTGTTTTGATAAAAAATAACCAAACTCAGATGACGGGTTTGAGGGTTTAATACCAAATATAAAGATATTTTCATCTGTCAAGTATTTTTGATGTTGTTTGATAGATTTGTTAAACAGGTTTGTTTTCTCAATTAAATGATCTGATGCTAAATAAATTAAGGGTTGGTTCTCAGGTATTTCTTTTATTAATGCTGAACTGAGTATAGCAGGAGCAGTATTTCTTTTTGCTGGTTCAAGAATAATTTTATATTTTTTAAAACCTTTTAATCTTAAATGTTTTTTAACTTCACTTATATATTTTTTATTGGTGCTTACTATTGGATAATCGAATATCGAATTTTTTATTCTATCTAAAGTTTTTCCGAATAACGTCCAGTTTCCAAAATCAATGAACTGTTTTGGTTGATGATGCTTTTGGTTAGACCAAAGTCTTGTACCAGAACCGCCACATAAAATTACTGGACGTATTTTCATTAAATTTTTGAGTATTCTTTAACTTCTTTTTTCTTACCTGGATGTGTTGGCGCACCGAGATAAGCAGGTCCTACTGTTTGAGCATATTTCCAAATTGTTCCAGATCCAAAACTTGATTTTTTTTCTTTCCACTTTTTTCTTCTAGCTTTTAATTGCGTGCTG
>Ga0181422_1000103_pt1 | contig 25657 bp, 26 predicted proteins | sample 45SPOviralmetaG_FD_130147 | JGI IMG/M metagenome (GOLD analysis project Ga0181422, IMG submission 130147) | Marine viral communities from the oligotrophic San Pedro Time Series (SPOT) site, San Pedro Channel, CA, USA - 45 SPOT_SRF_2013-07-18 | ecosystem: Environmental > Aquatic > Marine > Strait...
CAAAATCGTCTATACCTGTATAATCTTCTTCTTCAAAATCTTTATATTTATCAAATAGTTCTTCTCTATAATCTCTTGATTGATCTGTTGGTTCTATATTACAAAAATCAGGACTGCTTTCCATTATATTATATACATAGATTTTATTTTAAATACAATTACGAAATTAATAATATTTTTGATAAAACTTTTTTTAAAAAAGTTTAGAATGAGCGTTCAACAAGTCCATTAGGATTCATTATCCATACACAATCATAGAGGCAGAATGTATTAACTTGTCCTGCGACTGCTGTGCCGTCGAAATTGACTTCTAATGTGCTTGGGGCTCCTGACCCAGCAGTATTAAGACCTACATTTACTAATCTATCGTCAGTATAACGTTTTAAGTTAATAGCGAGGACACCTGCACCCGAAACGGCAGGAGCGTCACCAGTTTCATTTGCTACAAATGCGGCTCTATCTACTTGTGTGTTTTTAGCACCCATTTTACCGTGTTTAGCGAATGTCTTGACTGCTTCAATATAAGCACGACTTAAATTAAATCCTGCTGTTTGGGTCTGAACGCTTAATATATCAATAGCGTCCTGTGGATATTGAACTGAACCTATCCTGTATAAGAATTCCGTAGCGCCTATGATAGTAGAATTAGCGATAGATACTTTTTCTTTGTTATTAAGATTAGTGTTATTTCTGATTACAGAAACCATACCATTTAAGGATTTGTATGAAGCGTTCAATTGATAAGTTCTTCGTGCGGCTCCTGCGGCGGTTGTATTAACAACAGTCGAAACTGATTGACCTATCCACATAGTAGGAGAAGATTGTATTTGACGAGTATAAGCACCCATTACATTTTCGTCTAAAATTTGGAAGACTGGGGCATACCAGCGAACCTGTGATACTTTGTAATTAATGTTAGTAGAACCAGCGCTGTCATTTATTAAAGCGTCAGTAGCACTTGCTAATGTAAGCATAATAGTAAATTGAGGGAGTCCCATAGGTAAAGCCTTATCATAGTAAGAGTTTAAGAAACCTGCTTTAAGTTTAACAGCGAAAATAGCATTATCAGCCAAAGCAGGAGGGCCTGCTACACCACCCGTTTTTTGTAATCCGTGTCCTTTGGGGTTATAGGTTAATGCGGGTGCGTGAGAACCTGCTACAATTTGATTATAAGTAGAATCAGATAAATCAGCATTATATCTTGAATCTAAAAGAGAATATGTATTATAATTATCTATTGTTTCAACTTTACCACTTGAACCCTGAACCTGAATTTCGATTTTATCTATTAAACAACTTAAATCACCTTCTAAATGGGCTACGCCACCGGTGTCGTGTTCCGATTCAACTCTCATAAATAAATATGATTCAGCAGAAGATATGAAACCGTCGGCACTACACGGTATAAGGATTTGGTTATTTGAATTAGCAGAATATTCACTTGAAGTAGCGTCAAAACGACTTAATCTTGTGCGTGAAGGGATTCCGTCTGCTCCTGTAACTGCGTATCTCATAGAAAGGGGAAGGCTTGATTCCATTTTATATATTATTAATTAAGATTTTAATTTTGAATTTTTAATCTTATAACTTATTATATAATTATGAAAATAATTGAGAATGAAAAATTATCACATATTCCATTAATAGGACAAAATGTCGATAATACTTCTAATTGTGCCTATAAAGTAAATAAACCATTAGAGGCTATGAATAGTTTTTCATATATAGTTGGAGCGGCGGGGTCAGGAAAAACAAGTTTATTTCTTGCTATGTTGGCGAGTCACCCTACTAAAAAGAACCCTACACAACCCCGTTGGTACTATAAATATTTCGATAAAATATATCTTCTATCTGCCTCATTACAATCATTACCCCTTAATAAGTTAAATCTTAATGAAGAAAGAGTATTTAATAAATATTCTGACGAAATATTAGAAAATATTATAGATAATGAAAAAGAAGATCAAGAAAATAATAATTGCTTAATCATTCTTGACGACCTTATTAAAAGTATAAAGAAATCTGAATATATTATGAAGGCGATATTGAATAGAAGGCACTGCCTTACTAACCCTGACGGTGAAGGGTGTGCTGGGTGTTCTATATGGATTTTATCACAACGTTATAATGAACTTTTTTTGACTGCTCGTTGTAATGCTTCTGCTATATATCTATTTAGAACTGATAATAGAAAAGAACTTGATTGTATTAAAGACGAATTAATGGGAGATTTAACCAAAGAACAACAAAACGAAGTATTAAAACTTGCTTGGAAAGACAAATTTAGTTTCTTATTAATAATGAATAATAAACCGACTAATGAGCGTTATTTTCAAAGATTTAATCCTATTATAATTAATGAAGAAACAGATAATATTAGTGTAGAAAAATAAAAACCTTTTGAAAGTTTATATAAATATTAAATCTTTTTTAAGATTCATTTTATAACAATAATATTGAACTCCGTAAGGGGGTGTATAACCTTTTTTAGGATTAATTAAATGAGTAAATGTTGGTCTTTTAAATGGAATAATTATTTGTAATTCTTCTTTAAATAATCTTTGAAACCATTTCATTAATATAATTTTACTAAATCCTATTAATATAAAAGGTTGTTCTAATTCTTTTAATCTTTCACATATAATTTTAAATTTAGAAAAAGGAGGATTATCTAATACGATTGTATTTTCATAATAATTTTCAAAAAAATCTTCGTCTTTATGAATTACATTTTCAAATCCTAATTCATTTAAATATTCTTTTTGTTTTCCGTCACAATAAAAGGGAGCCCATAAGGTTCTATCTTTTGGTATATAATCCTTTATTATTTCCCACCCTAATTTATCAGTTGCATAATTATCAGAATCTTTATCATTTGTAAAACTCATTTATATTATACATATATTTTATTTCTTCTTTTTTTTCAAATGGACTTTATCTATTTGATATGATTTAGATTCAGGATCAACAGAAGCATAGACGCGAGCATAAGCCCACTGCTGTTTTTGCATATTTGGTCTTGAAGCCCCTGCTGATTCAAAAGCACCTTCGCCTTTTTCGAATATAGTTTTTATACCTTTATATTCATAACCAGTTATATCTGCTATTTCTTTTAATGAATGTGGTTCATTTAATTTAAAACCATACTTTTTATTAAATTTTTGTTTATATGTATAAACCATTAATATAATTTATATATATATTATTATTTTGTCTTTTTGAAGTAATTTTATTCTAAAATAATCTCTTCAAAAATCCAAATTGAGAAAATATTTCCCAAAATTTCTCAAAATTGATTTTATATTTAATATCAGATAAAAACCATTTAAAAAAATCTTACATTAATATATATAAGAATGAAAACGAAAACGAAAACGAATGAAAATAATATAACTAATAATTATATGTCTGACTCTACAACTATTAAATACAATCTATACAAAATTCCTTTAAAAAACCCTAAAAAGGTCTTTAATGAGAAATTATATAAATTACAAAAAAAACCCGATATTGTCCCAAAATCATTATTACCACAAAAAGAATTAAAAAATGGATTTGAAAATGTTTGTTTTAATAGTTTAGAATTTAGAAGACCATTAATAAATTATGAAAATAATAAACCAGTAAGTTTTACATATAAGGAAGTAGAATCATTTACAGAAAATACTAATTATGGTTTATTAACAGGTCATATGAATTCATTAGTAGTTGTAGATTTAGATATTTCAAAAGATAAATGGAATGAATTAAAAAATAATCACCCTTTTATTGAATATTATAATAAAAAATATAATTTAGAACCAAATGAAGATTTTACAATTTCAGTAAAAAATATTATAAATAAAATTAATACTTATACTATTAAGAGTCCTAATGGATTTCATATTTATTTCAAATCTGATAAAGCAGAAGATTTTATATCTACAAATGTCCCTTCATTAGAAATTGATATTAGAGGAAGCGGTGGATATATTATTGGAGCCTATACTAAATTTAGAACCCCCGATAATAAAATTGTTGAATATAAACCATATTTAGATATTCAAGTAGCAGATTTAACAGAAGAACATAATGAATTTATTAATATTGTGTATAATAATACTTTTAAAAAAAGTAATATCAAAAAGATTAATAATACAAAAAATAAAAATAAAAATTTTGATAAAACTTTTAATAAAAGTTTATATAAATACAAAATAGATAATAAGATTTTAAAAGATATTGAAGATAGTTTAAATTTAAATGATTTTACAGACACTTTGGAATGGTTGAAATTAACAGCATTTTATAAAAGAATTAATAGAAAAGAAGAATGGGATATTATTAGTAAAAAAATTAAAGGATATAATTATGATAATAATTTAAAATATTGGGAAACTGCAAATGAAAATTATAATATGGTTGAATATATATTAGAAAAAGCAGATAAATTACATTATTTAAATTACATTAAATATAAAAGATTAATTAATAATAAAATCAAACCTGATTTAATTGTTGATTCAACTGGTAAAAAAGGATTATCAGAAGTTATAAATATTAATCCAAATAAAAATTATATTATTAAATCGGGGACGGCAACTGGAAAAACCTATTCTATAAATGAATATATTCATAAAGACGATTCCAAAATTATTAGTATTGTATCAAGGGTTTCATTAGCAACAGAACATTATAGAGTATTTTCTGAATGGTATGACGACGAAGATTTACAAAAAGACGACGAATTTATTTTATATAATGAAGTTGGTTGTTTATGGAATTATGAAGGAGATAGTCTTATAATTCAATTGGATTCTATTGATAGAATATCAGGTTGGGACTTTTCTGAATATATTGTTTATATTGACGAATTAAATAGTGTATTTGAATATTTATTATCAAGTTCAACACTAAATTCTAAAAGAAAAACAATTGACTTATTACTAACAAGAATTATAAGAGAATGTAAGCAATTTATCGGGACTGACGCAGATATAAGTGATTTATGTCTAAAATGGTTAAATCCTGAAAAGCATATAGACGTATTACCCGATATATTAGAAGATTTTAAAGCACAATCACCTAATTTAGATTTTGAATATATTGAAAATACTCATAAACATTATAAAGGTGTTGTAGCAAAAGAATTATTTGAATATCAAGATTTAGTAAATATGCTTAAAAAAGAAGAAGAATTTATGGTTTGTTCTGATTCAGCAACAGAAGCACATAATTTAAGAAACAAGTTAATTTTAGAAGATAATAAATATGAAAATGTGGAAGTAATTGATAGATTATATGATAGTAAAAAAGAACAAAATTTAGATAATATAGCAAAAGTTATATTCTCACCTAAAATTATATATGGTTTAGATTCACAAATGAGAAGGAAAGTATTCTGTTTATTTAAAGGAAAAACTATTAGTTCTAAATCTATGCTTCAACAAATAGCAAGGTGTAGAAACCAAGAAGGAGTATATTATTACTTTATGGATAAAAGAGATATAATTAAAAATTTTGAATTTAATAATACGAATGAAGTAATAAATAAAGTAAGATATTGTGATACAAAAATAAATAATTATATGAAAAAACAAATTGAATATGAATCTATACAAGCAGATATTATGGGTCAAGAAAGTCTATACAATTATTTAATGACTTATTATTTGTATAATTTAGACGCTGATAAATCTAATGTATTTTATCATTTTAGAAATGGATTAAAAAATATAGGTTATAAATTAAAATCTGAATTAAAGATTACAAAACCCATACCTAAATTAGAACATAATGAATTATTTGATCTAACAAAGGAAGAATTAGAAAAACATTTTAACGAGAATTTCGAAGACGAATATTACCAAAGAACATTAGAATTAATAAAATTACCGATTGATAATATAGAACCATTAAGACAAAAATTCAAAGATATATTTATTACTCCGTCAGCATTACAAGAACATTTTAATTACTGTAATATGTATTTTCAATCTTCTAAATTAGATTCTAAACTAATTGAAGATATTAATCATAAAGACTTTAAAATTAATGTTTATAATAGTGATAATAACAAAATACTATTTATAAAGAATTTAATGAAAGAATATAAATGTGATTATAATACTTTGAAACCAAGAAATAATATTAGTAAAGAAAAATCAGAAGAAATTAAGAAAGAATATTTACAACTATTTAGATTTCAAGGAAAGGGTTTAGATTTTACAAATAAAGATAAAATACCTGTTATTCTAAATAAATGTATTAAAATGTTAGTAAATGAATCTCCTTATGAAATCATTAAAAAGAAAGAAGGAAAAGGAAAGGAAAGAAAAACTATTACTGAATATGAATTAGATTTAAATTCAGATATACACAATTATCATAAAGAATTATATATGTATAGGATTAATAAAGCAAAGATTATGAGTAATACTATACAAAAGACATTAGATAAGATTAAATTAAAGAACACTCTCAAACCCTTTATAAAAGGGTTTAAATCCCAAATATAGTTTTGGACTAACCTTTTTCAAAAGGTTTCTAATATCCAAACATAGATAAAACTATTTAAACTTTAAACTTTTTTTTTATATAAGAATAAGTATAATGAGTTCTACTACTGATTTACTTCATAATCTTTTAGATATTTTGTTTGACGAAAAACAAAATATTTCAAATGAAAATAATTATTTGAAAATTTGTAAATTGTGTAAAGAAATTGGAATGAATACTACAAAGGATAATTATTACGACCAGTACATAAATGAATTAGATAATTCTAAAAATTATCAAGAATTTAATCAAAAATTACTATATGAAAGGGGGCGATATATGGCGTTGTTAAAAAAGAACAATATAGATTATAGTAATATTAAAAAGAAATATTTGAAATATCACGAGAAAAATCAAAGTTAGAGAAATTGTCTTTTTGAAGCAAATATGATTTGAAAGTCAGAGAAATTGTCTTTTTGAAGCAATTTTATACTAAAATAACCCCTTGAAAAGGACAACCTACGATAAAACAACCTACTAAACAAATTACTTTCACTAAATTTATTTTCCTGTTAAAATCCAAAACATTAATTAGTTAATTAACAATATTTAAATATTTTTTTCTTATAATATATTATAATGGTAAAAGAAGAAATTGTAGAAGAAATTGTAGAAGTTGTTGAAACTGATAGCGACGCTACTATTGAACCCGAAGAAGAAGTAGTAGAAGAAGTTGTTAAAGAAAAACCAGTAGAACCTGTTAAGAAAATTGTTAAGAAAGTTATTAAGAAGAAAGGAAGACCTCCAAAACCGATTGAAGAGAAATTAGCAAAGCAGGTTGTAGTAAAAGAAAAGATTATATATATGGTTCAAAATGAAAATGGTGAATATCAAAAAGTAAAGAATCCAAAAATGACTGCACGGGACTTAAAGAAAATTGAATTACAAAAAGAAAAAGAGGCAAAGGAAATCGAATTAGGTAAGAAATTATTAGCAAAAAAGAATGGTAAGATAGATAATAGAAGTGTTAAGAAACGAACACCAGCACAGATAGAAGCAACCCGTAAAATGGTCGAAGCAAATAAATTAAAAAGAGAACAAAAGAATAAACAGAAGAAACAAGATAATAAAGAAATTGTAAAAGAATCTGTAAAGGAAAGTGTAAAGGAAGTATTACAAGAACCTTTTTATGAACCTGCTAAACCAAAAGACCCTTATGCTAATATGGTTTTTTAAAGAAGATTATTTTATATATGAAATTACTTCAAAAAGACAACTTAATATTTTTTTTATTTGTATAAAATATATGTATAATTCATTAAAAGGTTTATGTGATTTAGTTGATACAATCGAAGAAGAGAAAAAGAAGGAAAGGTCTAAACCTTCCGTAGAAAGAAAAAATTATCCAAGTGAAAAGAAATATAATGAATATGTAAAAGATTTATATAAATCAAAAAAATACAAATTGAATAACAAGAAAAAACAGAAATAAAAATATATGTTATATAATATAGTATATGAGAAATTTAACTAATACGGGGATTGAAGTAATAGTAAATCAAATATCAGCAGGGGACGCTATTTCAATCGGAGATTTAACTACAAGTCAATCTATAAACGTAGATATAAACAAAGCACCCATTACTACTACTACCGCCGCAACAGATCAATATTTATTACAAGACGGAAACAATAATATTAAAAAAATTTTATACAGCGATTTAATAGGGAGTAGTGGTTCAGGATTAACAGCAGGAGAAGCACTATCTATTACTGGAAGCACCATAGATTTATCTATATCGAAACAAAGTTCTATAACCACAAGTGCAGATACGGACTTATATGTATTAGAGGATAATGCTGGTAATATAAAGAAAATTACTCGAGGAAATTTACTCGCTGGATTTATTAATACTAACTGGACGTTAAATAGTGGTGTATTATATCCATTAGCAACTGCTACTAATGTAGCAATAGGAACAACTACTATGAATGGTTCAGAAAAATTACGAATTAATGGTAATAGTGAATTTGACGGTAAAATAACTATAAATGGTTCGAACGTATTAGAAGCAAGTGCGTTAAGTGGTTCTTATAATTTTAATATTCAAAACACTAATTTTACTAATTCAGGCACATTAAACTTAATGGGTGTAAATAGTGTAGGAGCCACAAACCTATTAACGATTACAAATGATTCAACCCTTCCAAAAATGAATTTTCCAAGTGGAATATGGACTAATGGAAATGCTACAAATATTACAGAAACAGAATTATTTTATTTAGACGGTGTATCTTCAAATATCCAAACACAATTAAATTCTTTATCTTCAAGTGTTTCAACAAATACGACAAATATAAGCACGAATCAAAATAGCATTACTTCATTAACAAGTTCAGTCAGCACTAATAGTAGCGATATTAGCAGTCTTCAAGCACAGCAAACAAGCAATACAAATGCTATTAATGTTAATACTGGGAATATCAGCACGAACACAGGATCAATCAGTTCTTTACAAGGACAGCAAAATTCTAATACACTTCAAATTAGCACAAACACCAGCAACATTTCAAGCAACAGCGGAAACATAAGCACTAATAGCACAGCAATAAGCGATATTAAAAGTAAATATGATTTTACTGGGTCTGTCGCTAATGGTAAATTATTGATTGGTAATTCTTCTAATTATAGTGTAGGGGAATTATTATCAAGTGATAATAGTGTTACTATAACAAAATCAGCAGGAGGTATAGATTTAGTTGTGCCTTCTTCTTCAAGTTTATCTTCTGGAACTGGTATAAATATTACAAATAGTTTTATAAATTATGATATTAATAAAGAAACAGCATATACCACACCTTCTTCTGCTGATACTATGTTATTATATAGTTCAGTAGGAAATGCTACAAAAAAAATAACTTTTCAAGATTTTAATGCTGGTCTCCAAACACAAATAACAAATAACGATAATGATATAACAAGTTTAAATAGTTCAGTATCTACAAACACCACAGGAATAACTAATATAAAAAATAAATATGATTTTTCAACAACAGTATTAGACGGTAAATTATTAATAGGTTCAACTTCAACAGGAAATTATAGTAGTGCTTATCTAACCAGCACAGGAAATACTATAACAATTACTAATGGAAGTAATTCAATTAATTTAGAATCAAATCATACAAATCTATCTGCTGGCGTAGCCATAGCAATTAATTCAGGGAATATTGATTTAGACATACAAAAGGAAAATGCTTTTACAAGTCCAGTAGGTAATGACCTTTTAGTAATGTATGATACTACTAATAGTGCTATGAAAAAAATAACATTCAATAATTTTAATGCTGGATTACAAGCACAGATTACGAGTAATGATTCTGATATAACAAGTTTAAATAGTTCAGTAAGCACTAACACCACAGGAATAACTAATATAAAAAATAAATATGATTTTTCTACAACAGTATTAGACGGGAAATTATTAATAGGTTCAACTTCTACTGGTAATTATTCTTCTGCTTTATTGACTTCAACAGGGGGGACATTAACAATTACTAATGGAAGTAATTCAATAAATTTAGAATCAAATCATACAAGTCTAAGTGCTGGTGTAGGTATAGCCTTAAATGCGAATGCGATAGATTTAGATATAAATAAACCTAATTCTTTTACCAGTCCTGTTTCAGCAGATTTATTAGTAATGTATGATACTACAAATTCTTTAACAAAAAAAATAACTTTTTCAGATTTTAATGCTGGATTACAAGCACAGATTACGAGTAATGATAATGATATAACAAGTTTAAATAGTTCAGTAAGCACAAATACGAGCAATATCGCTTTAAACACCGCAGCCATATCAAATTTGGTTTCAACCGCCAATTCTACTAATTTCGGAACGACTGCTTCTTCTGCTATTACAGTAGGAAATAATAGTCAATCATTAGCATTAAATTCTGCTTCTATGAATTGTATATCAGCAGGTAAAAACTTCTTTCGTTCAAATTTAAGTTCAGGATTATCTTACCAAATACAAGCATATAACCAATCTTCTTATTTTTCTGTTTTTGAAGTTCATAATGTTTCAAGTGGGTTTCCTTATCTTAATCTGTTTATGGGTAATGGATTTAGTATAAATCAATATACAGGTCAATCAAGAAATCTAATAGTAGATACAAATGGTAAGTTAAATATATCTAATGATATGCCTATTACACTCACAGCAGGGGACGGAATAGCCTTAAATTCAAATTCTATAAATGTGGATATTTCTAAACAAGTGGCGATTACTAACCCTGCCTCTGACGATACGTTATTGATTGAAAGGAGTACAGGAGTCATAAATAAAATCGCTTATAGTGATTTAGGGATAGGTGTAGTAGCCGGAAATGCAATAGCGGTTAGTAGTGGAACTACTGTTAATGTGGAAATTTCAAAAGAAAATACAATCACCAGTCCAGCCTCAGGGGATTTACTCCTCCTCGAACAAGCAAGCGACGGTGTATTGAAAAATATTACTTATAATAATTTAATTTCAGGAGTAGACGTAACCACAGCAACTTCAATAGCAACAGCCGCAACAGGAGCAATAACAGTCGGTAATGCGGGTAATCAAACATTAAACGTAGTGGGTTCAACTATAAATATAACTGGTAATAATAAAATTAAAAATCGTTCAACTATTTCAACTGGAACTGGGTTTGAGATCGAGGGATATAATTCAGCAGATAGTATATATTATTCTTCTTTGAAACTTGATAATAGTAATCAAGCAGGAGTAAGACCGACTATTGAAATACTCGGTGCTTCGGGTTTCTATGGTTCAGCGGGTCAATTCTTACTAAAAGATTCTAATGGTAAATTAGACTGGGGGCAGGGAACAACCGCTAACCCGATTCAATATGTCGCCGATACTCCTGCAGTAATCGCTTTAACTGCTTCTTCATTAGACGGTTCAGTAGCAATATCCGCAAGTCCAAGAAAATTATGGTTGAAATCTACTGTTAATAATAATGCTATTTGGAGTTCAATAGATTTTATTGAAACAGCAACAACATTAACAAGTGCGACAGGTCAAATAAATAATACAGGAACTACATATACTTTTACAAGTTCAGGAGTAGGAATAACATTATTAAATCAGAATGATACATTTAATATAACTGTAATTGTTGAAGACGATTATGCGCCACTAATCACATATCCAGTTGATAGTTCCGCCCTATCTACTACAAATAAAGGAGTAAGCACAAACGGAACGACACACACCTTTACAGCACAAATTAATAATTTACTTTCTTCTTCGGGTAGTCAAGCATATAATATTGTTTTATCAGATTATAATACAGCAACGATTATTAATTTACAGACTATTCAATTCACTCTTAATGTTTCCTATTCAGCACCAAGTTTTACAAGCACAAGTAGAACATTATTATCAGCACAAAGTTCGTATTTTGATAGTAGTAGTAGTCAGACACTTAGTAATGCGTGGGGACAAATTTTTAATGATAGGGGATATTCATACGCTAATATAAAAGCACCGGATACTGGTGGGAATACAAATCCAGCGTGGACTAATGCTGTGACTATGTTTAATGACGGTAAAGCCGCACAAGGAGATTCTTTCTTCGGTTCTTATACGTGGAATTTCCAAATCAATAGTGATTTGAATTTCCTTTTCCATTCGACCGCTTCAAGCACTTCCGCACCTTCCGCGTGGACTGCTGGCGGTGTATCTCAGACTTGGACGCAAGTACCAGTTAATACGGGACCGGGAAATGATTGGTTAGGATATGGAAACGCCGCAACTGTTTATCGTTCTACAAATGCTTTACCGAAGAATACAGCAATATCAGCAACAACAATCGCTCGTGGTGTATTGTGGGTTTCTATTAAAGAAAATTAATAAACTTTTTAAAAAAAAGTTTTATCAAAAATAGTTTTGGACTAACCTTTTTCAAAAGGTTTAATCTAATGCATAATAATACTTAATAGAAATCATAGATAGTTCTAATCTTTTAATCATAATGTTTTTATGATCTGAATGAGTATTTTCATTTTTTTTTATACTACTAATTTTTAATTTAATAGCACTAATACAATCCATAGCAAAATCAATATCTTCTTTTGTAGAGGTGTAATAATTATATAAACCCATATAATATAAAAAAATATTTTATTATATATATGGAACTTTATAAACCCGAAAAATCTACAAGAAAAAATAAGAAATTTATGGTTAAGACAAAGAAAGGAATTATCTTCTTCGGTGATAGTCGATATGAAGATTTTACACAACACAAAGACAAAAAGCGAAGAGAAGCATATTGTAAAAGAGCAAAAGGAATTAAGAATAAGAAGGGTGAATTAACTTATAAAGATAAAGATACAGCGAATTACTGGTCTTATAATTATTTATGGAAATGTTAAACTTTTTAAAAAAAAGTTTTATCAAAAATAGTTTAATAAATAGAATAATTAGTAATTTTTATATCATTATCATATTCAATTTGAAATTCGTCCATTTCCGCCCAAGTCCATTCATTAGTCTTTTGTTTCATTTTTAGTTTAAGTACTGAATATATAAATTTTTTTGTTAATTTTTCAGAATAACCTCCTTTAACTAATCTATTATATAATAGTCTAACACCCTGTTTATGTTCTAATAGAATTTGTATATATACATTTAAAAAATAAACTATATCGTCGTCTCCTTCACAGGAAGGGTCTTTAACCATTTCTTTTATATCCTCATTCTTAATACATATTTTCATAAATTTTAAAAAATGTGGTTCTAATATTTTAATAATCTCTTTATCAATAGAGGGCATATAAATTTTATTAAGATTTTTATTTTTAAATAATGGATTTTTGAAGAGATTATTTTAGAATAAAATTACTTCGAAAAGACAGAATATCAAATTCAATTATTTTCCTCTTCATAATCACTATCTTCTTCATATTCAATATTTTCCTCTTCTTCTTCCTCTTCTTCTTCTTCTTCAATATTTTCTCCAATTAAATCTTCTTTAATTTCGTTTCCTATCCAATATATCATTTGTCTTTTTATTTTATCTTCATTATTAATCATATTAAATGGTATATCTTCTCCTATCATATCATTATAACCTTCATTAACATAATTTATACATTCCATTAAAACAGAAGCAGACATATCCCAATCAATAATATCGTCGGCAAAATAATTATCCCAACTCCATTCTTGATTAGTATGTTCGAATAAGAACTCTTCAACACCGTCTTCTGTTGTAAAATCATAATTATCATAACCAATATCTTCCTTTTTATAATTAAAGAATTCAGTAATAATATTTTGTTTGATTTGTTCGAATGTGTTAGTCATTACTCTACTGTATGGAAAATCTGCGGAATCAATTTTTCAGAAATTTTAAAAATATTTTTTTCTGATTTTATTTTCCTATTTCTTTCATAGTAATATCGTGGCTCTGCTGAAAGCAAAATCCTTTAAGCATTAATTCTTTCATTCGATCTAAATGTTTTTTAGTATGGTGCTTTTTATGTTCCTTCATTAATCGTTTTTGTAATATAGATAGATCCTTTTTTGGTTTATACATAGGTTTTACTTTTTTCTTTTTATACATTTTATAATTTATGCAAATATAAAAAAATATAAGAAATGTTATAAAATGGATAATATAACTTCGGTAAAGTTAAAACGAGGTTTATCTACTATTAAGAAAGGTATTGTGAGCCACGTAGGGGCAGTATGGAAATTAAGAAAAGCAGAAGTAATATCTAAAATTAATAAATTAGGTTATAAATATAATGAAGAAAAAAAAGAATTAACTACTAATAGTATGATTAGAAAGAAGGCAAGAGTTAAACTATAATAAACTTTTAAAAAAATACTTTTTAAAAAAAAGTAATATCAAAAAGATTAGTTTTATCAAAAATATATATTTTGTCTTTTTGTGGATAAATAAAATTGAATGTTAGATATTTTGTCTTTTTGGAGTATTTTAATTTCTAAAATAATCTCTTCTAAAATCCACTTTATTTATTCTTACTTATTCTATCAATAACTTCGTCTATTATTAAACGCTTTCCTTTATGCTCTATATCTGTTTCGTGATTATCAATATCATTAACAGTATTAATATCATTTCTTATAATATTTTGTGGTGTAAAAGGTCTTAAAGGATTTTGAACTGGTGGTGCTAAGGCATTTGTAGGTGGTTGTAATACTCTTCGACCTCTTCCTTGTATTTCTCTTGGAACAGAAACTTTATTTAAAGGATATATAAAAAATCCTACTGAAATTTCATAATTAATATTATTAAAATTTACTAAATTATCATTTTGGTCTGTGATTCTTAAATCTAACATATCAACATTAGAATTTAAAACTGTATGTTGTCTTGAATCATTTTGATTTAAATATATAATCGAACCGCTATTTTGATCTACACTTACTTTTTGAATAGTTTGTGAAAAACCCGCTCTTGTAGAAAACACCATATTACTCGCTGTATTTGATTTAATCATTAATGAATGAATAGTCGCTAAATCTATAATATTATCAGAAATAGTAGTACCTGCTGAAACAACGTCTATATCAGTAGCATTAGAAAATCCTAATACTTTGAATGAGTTAGATTGAGTCCATTTTAAAGTAACTGTATTAGCACTTGTGCTTGTTAATGCAATTTTCATAGTGAATTTATCATAAGTCGCAGTAAAAGGGAAATTAGTATCTGCTGTAATGACTCTTACTAATTCATTAATATCATAATCTTTTGTGGGAAGTGTGAAAGTATAATCTACACCTGAATCAGAATATTTTATTTCATTATTTTTTATATCACTACTTATATTATAAAAACTATATGGAAGTTCAGCACTTAGTATTATTTGGTGTATTTCTTCTGTTAAAGCATTAATAGTTATGGGTTCAGCTAAATCTACGAATAAATGAGAGTTTAAAAGACCCTCTCTATCTGCGTCCTTAGACCTAATATGTAATATAAACTGTCTAATTGGTTGTAAAATATTATCCATTTTTTATAGTATTATATAAGATTATAATTTCAATAAAAAAATATATTAATACTATATAATGTCTGATTTACAATTTATAGATTATGAAAGACAGGAATTAAATGATTTACAAAAAACATTTAATCCCGAAGAAGAAAAGAAATATGGAGAGGAAGTTCGTTATATAAATTATCTATTAAGTATATTAGAAAAACAGGAAAAAGCACCTGATACTAAAAAGAATGAAAAAAAGAAAGAGGAAACAAAACAAAAAGTTCAGAAAGCATTATCAAAATTAGTAAATAATTATACATTTAAAAAATCAAGTGATATTACACACGAAGAACTACCCCCTTCCGCAATAGAAGACGCAAAACTGGTTGAAATTGGAACAAAATATTATAAAATGAATGGTATAGATTCTGAAAATTATGTAGCACAATCAGAGGGATTAGATAAGAACTGGAAAATAGACGAAGATTTAAGTGATTCTCGTGGTGTAGTGTTTAATAATGAAAAGACTGGAAAGACTAAAATAGCATTCAGAGGAACAGACGCAAAAGGTCGCAATCTCGACGATATACAGACAGACGCTCAAATATGGTTAGGAAGTGAAGGTAATTCAGAACATTTTAAATCAGCAAGAGAACAGACACGGAAAACAATAGAAAAATATGGAAAAGAAAACACAAGCACAACTGGATATTCACTTGGAGGAAATAAGAGTTTAGATATGGGTTTAACTTATGATATACCTTCAACTGGATTTAATTCTTTTATAGGAAAAAATATTGTAAAACGTCCTGATATATTTACAAGCACAAAACATACTATATGGCGGACAAGGGAAGACCTTCCAAGCGTTCAGACTGCATATTTACAAGGAAAATCTAATATAGATATTGGTGTTGTTAAAACAAGAGGTTCTAATCTTCGTTCTATGAATCCATATTTAGCACACGAATTAAAGAACTTTACAAGCAACGAAGATAGAAGTAAAACAAAAGACACTTCACCATTAATAGATACTATGAATGATTTAGTAGATCACGCAAGTAAGCACGGAGAACTACAAATATTTAATAAAATGATAAATGAAAATAAAGGAGTAAAACCTGTTGAAGAATCACCTACAATATTTCAAAATAATTTAGAACAGCGTATAAATGCTATGCCGAAAAAGGCACATTTACCAAAAATACCTATACCCAAAGAATTATCTGTATTAGACGAACACGATTCAAATGGAATACCATTATCAGAAAATATAGAAGTAGGAGTTAATCCTTTGGCTTCTAAATCTTTCAAAGGAAAACAATTTATAAAACCTTCTGCGTCAGATATATCGGTTAATGTAAATCCTCTTTTACAAACAAGCAAAGATATTAGTATTGAACCGTCTTATCCAAGACAAGTATCGAGAAATGCTTTTGTAGAACCATTAACAATTGATTTAGCAGCTAATACAGGAAACGCTGAATTAGACGATTTGTTAAGATTTACACAAGAACAATTAAGAAATAGACCATTAAGAAAAAAAGTAGCAAAATTAGATACAAAAACAAAAAATAAATTAGTAGGTTTAAGAAATAAAACACAATTAGAACCTACACCCGAAGGAAGACAATTAGATAGTCAAATGAATAGGTTAGAGGATAGATTAGGCGTTTCTGATTTACCTGAACCGATTAAAGGAACAGGTGGATTATTTCCACCACAATTTAAAAGAGAAACACCAAAAGATATAATACCGACGGCGGAAGTAGTGCCTGAACCAGCTATACAAACTAAATCATTTACAGAATTCGCAGTAGGAAATGGAATCCCAGTTCGTTCTAATATACATAAAGCATTATGGGTTAAATCGGGTGGAAAATTAATGGATTTTGAGAAAGAAGGATTTAATGAGAATGAGATTCAACACTTTAATACAAATCAAGAATTAGCAGATTTTAAAGATATGGATTTAACGGATAGAAGTAATGAATTGAATAGTCATAGTGAAACACAGAATAGAATGGAATCAGAATTAAATAGTATTGATAAATCAGGAATAAGAAGTGGTGAATTTAGTTATGGTGGAGAAATAGCACGAGCAGTACACCCTTCTAATCTAATCGTAGGATTAGGGTCAGGGGTATTAGCAAAAGTCGCTATGTCTAAGTATGTAGATCCTGTATTAAAACAAGATAAAGATAGTGATATAAGAACAGCAGAAGAAGGAGCATTAACAGGAGCAATAACGTCAACCGTTTTAGGGACAGCACTCGCCCCCGAACTCGCAAGTGGGGCTGTTGGATATGTCGCTGGAAAAGAAGCAACAGAAGGAATTTATTCAGGAATTAAATCGTTAGGTGGTAATGAAGACACGGCACTATCCTTATCAGATATAGGCGGTGGGGCTGTTGGGGGAGCCGCCGCGGGATTTACTGGGACTGTCGCCGCTTCTGCATTAGCAGGTTCAGCAATCGGGCCGGAAGGAACAATAATAGGAGCAGGTGTAGGTGCTATATTAGGAGGGGCGGCGTATGGATTAGGTAAGTTGGGGATTGGTTCAGAAACAGAACCTTTAAATAAAGGAGTAGCAACTTTGGATTTTTCAAATTCTCCATAATTTTTTATATGTCTTTTAGTTTTAAAATGTCTTTTTAAAGACGTTCTATCTACTATTACATTACAGCAATTACATTTTACAGGAGTATAAACAAAAGGAAATCTTTCTTTATTTTTATAATAGTAATCTTTTTTATATTTATTTATATAATCTCTATTTATTTTTCTATATATTTGATTATAGTTTTTATAGTATATTTTTTTTTCTTCGGGTGTTCGTGCTGGAATCCCTATGTTGAGTGTAGCCTTTAATGCTTCTATATATTGTCTTTCTTTTTGGTGTAATTGTAATCGAGAATCACAATTACATTCTGTAATTAAAACCATTTCCCAGTTGTCCCACCCACCAAAATCTCGTATAAATTTATACACATATAAATTATGTTCTTTACTTGAAATATTATTACAGTTATTCTTATGTCTTGATTTTCTTCTACGCCAGTTAATAGTAGAACCTATATAAATATCTTGAATATCTAAATCTTTACAACATATTTTATATATATGTGCTTTGGGATATTTTGTATTAGGAACATTTGAGGACATAATATATATAATGTAATAATATAAAAAAATGAACGCATTTTTTTAAAAATAAATATAAAATATTACATAATTATATATGGATAATCAGTTAAAACTTAATGATAAATTAAGTAAAAGATTTCAAACAGGTTTGAAGAAATATAATTTAACAATAGAAGATATTAAGAAGAATTGGTTTTATATAGGTGGTGAATCTAAAATACACAATAATCATTTTAAAAGATATTATCATAATGAAGAACAACCCGAACACGAAAATTTCTGTGTCTGCGGTCACCGTATAAAGAATAACTGTTGGATTTCAGACGGAGTATTTACATTATCAATTGGAGAGAATTGTGTTAATAAATTTATCCCCAGTAGAAGAAGTAGATTATGTTTTGAATGTAATACTCCACATAGAAATCGAAAGGATAATTTATGTATGAAATGTAGGAGACAATTTAAAAGAGTAGAAAAATCTTGTGTTTTAGTCTTTGATTAATGATAAACCGAATTAATAACATTATTAATTCATTATTATTCTGTTAAATAACCCTTTTTACCGTTTTTTTAACCAAATAATTTAAATTATATTGTTTTAAATCTGTTATTTCCGTATATTTAACAGAATAATAATGAAATAATAAAGTTATTAATTCGGTTTGTGCTTTTTATTACAAAAAAAAATGTTATATATAACTATAAAATGAAAATTTTAGAATTATTTAAAGGCACAGGTTCAATTACAAATCATTTTGAAGATATGCATAATGTAGAAGTAATTAGTTTAGATATATTAAAGAAATATAATCCTACTATATGTTGTGATATTATGGACTTTGATTATAAACAATTTGATATAGGATATTTTGATATTATATGGGCGAGTCCTGAATGTAAAGTATTTAGTATGTTACAGAATACTCATATAGGTAAAAAGTGGAAGAACAAAGAAGAATTAGAAAATGTAAGAAAAGATAATAGTATATTCATTAATAAAACTATTGAAATTATTGATTACTTAAAACCTGAATTCTATTTTATAGAAAACCCACGTTATTCTAAAATGTGGGACTATATAGAAAATGATTTTTATAAAGATAAATTTGTATTAGTTGATTATTGCTATTTTGATTATCCTTATAAGAAGCCCACTAAAATATTGACTAACAAAACATTAAATAATATGTTATGTAAATGTACTGGAAATCCAAAACACCCATTAAGGTTAGGTGTCTATGGTGGGAAAATGGCGAATGTATTAAAAGTAAATAGAATAAAAGATAATACAACATTAAATCAAAGATATTCTATTCCACCGAAATTATTAGATTACTTATTAACTTAATCTTCTTTCATATCTTCTTTTATTTCCTCTACTTTACTATCAGATTTTTTATCATTATTAGAATATATATTATATGATTTTAATATTGTAGCCATAGAAGTTCCACGTGTATTTACTAATTCTTCTATCTTATTAAAGTCCTTTTTATCTAATAGATATTTTACTAATATTTTGAAAATCTTTGCTTCTCCTAATTTATCTATTGATAAATTTAATACTCGTTCTCCAAATGAACTTGGTTTTAATTTTTCACCTGATTTTTTACTAATTAAATATGAACCCTCTTCTATTTTCAAATCTTTTAATTCTTGTATAAATTTTTTATCTGTAATAGGTATAGATTTTGATCCAAATGATTTATCTGTTTTATAATCATTTATTTTTAATAATACTTTATTTTTGTTATGTATCAAATAATTCTCGTCTTCTTTATCTTCTGATAATTTTGAAACATATTTTAAATTAATATCTTTATTTCTTAATCCAAAATTTATAAATAAATAATTAATAATATATCTAATTCCTTTTAATTCATTTAGTTTTAATACTAAATCAGAATAACTTGGTAATGTATCTTTTATTTCACTCATTTTATCTTTACGAGTTTTTATTATATCGTCCCTTAATGAATTTCTAAATTTAATTAGTTTATCAGTCCCTTCTTGATTATCCCTTCTAACTAAAATAATCATATTCAAATATAATGCTTTTGTATTTGGATTTTTATACAATTCATTTAATTTTTTGATTATAGTAGGTTGAGTTGTTAATACATTAAAAGGTAAATTATTACTTATTTGTGTATAAGTTTTTTTTGTTTGGTCTGAAATTTTATCTTGTATTGATTCAATATATTTTAAAAGTAATTCTTGGTTTGTTTGTTTTTTAGGCATATATATATATATATAATATTTTATTTCTAAATTAATTAATTTATTAATTTGGTTTTATTTTTTGTCTTTTTGAAGAAAATATAATATTAAAATAAATCTCTTCTAAAATCCACTTAAATCCCTGCTGTTCTTATTTCTTGTAATAGTGCGTCTCTTTGCCTTTGCACGAATGTATATTTTGGTTCGGGTCTTGTTGCTTCTAATTTTTGTAATGTAATTTTTCCTAATGCTACTTCAACTGCTCGTTTTACTTTATCTGTGAATTGAGGTTGTAATTTATTTTTATATTTTTTTAATTCTGATCGTGCCTGAGCCATAGAGGGCATTTGACGTGGAGGAGGACGCATTCCTGCCTCGTCAGGTGGTCTTCGAGGTGATTCAGGTTCAAGTGGAGGAGCAGGTCTAAGTGGGGGTTCTAATGGTTTTGGTTCTACTGGTGTTAATTGAGGAGGTGCTATTGGGTCGTTTGGATTAACTTGTGCTTGACCTCGTAAATTTGCTATTTCTTGTCTAACTGTTTCAACTCGTTCTAAAAATTCGTCTTGTCTTGTCTTTATACCTGCTTTAACAATCCCACTCAAAAAATCATAAGCATTTCTCATATTACTTGCTAATCTTTCTACTTTAACTGCTTTTTTCTCTAACCTTTTTTCTGTTGGATTTTGTTTTATATCAACTTCTATTTGTTGTAAAGCAGTTGTATTTTTAAAATAATCGTCTGAATATTTTTTATATGCTTTCTTATCGTCTTCATTAGTAAATGCGTCTTCACCCATAGCGTCTATTTGTTTATCTATCATAGGTTCTTCGTTTCCTTGTGTTATTTCTTTGAATGGTATTTTACTTTCTTTAAATAATATTTTTGCTAATTGTGCTGGTTCTAATTTTGTATTATTAATTAATTCAGTATGTAATCTATGAATATTGATATTATTAGAATCTTCTAAATATTCCCTTTCTGCTGGTGTTAAATTACTTAAATATGTATTATATTTGGTTACAAACTGATTTCTACTATCTATTAAACTATTATATTCTTGTAGTGGAATATGGAATACACCTTTTACGAATTGATTATTTGCTGTTTGTTGCTCTGTTGCTCTCGAATACATAGTATATAGATTATATAATTCACCCCACCCTGACGGTGCTTGAACTTCTAATGTGATCCCGTCTTTTGGAATACTAAATTTTTGTAATCCTAATGGGGGTATTTGAGGTCGAGGACTTAAAGGATTTAAACCTATATTTATCCCTGTTGGACTTAAAGGAGGTGCTACTGGAACAGTCCCACCTTGTCCTGCTATTCTATCTTGTGCGGCTTTGATTAGACGTTGTAATCGTGCTTGTTTATCGTCTACTGGTTGAACTGGTGCTGGTTGAACTTGGGGTCTTACAGGTTGAATTGGTATTTGTGGTTGAAATGGTTGAATCTGTGGTTGTATCTGTGGTTGAATAGGTGGTTGTAATCCTATTAATCCACTACCCATTCTTAATGGTAATCCTGTACTGGGTGCAGGTGTTTTTGTTTTTTCAATTAATTCTTGTAATAATCCTATTTTTTTTACAATATCATTTATATAAGTTTTTATATCTTCATTTGTTTTTAAATCTGATTTACTAATAACACTAACACCTAATTCACTTGGAATCTTTATATTTGCTTGTTGTGCTTGTTCTTGTAATGAATCGTATTGTTGTAGTTTTTCTTTTAATTCATTTAATAATTCTTCTTTCTCATTATCTTTTTTAGGTGTTCTCTTTCTTTTCTTTTTCTTAACTTTCCTTATTTCCATATTTGCTGGAAATATAACTTGAACTATTTGATTGTTTAAGTTTTGACTTCCTTTGCTTAAAGGTTGTTTTACTTGAATATTTTCTATTATAGGTTTTTCTTCTACTTTTTTCTTTTTAACTCTTTCTACTGATTTAGTTTTCTTTTTAACCATATATATATTAATAATAAAATAATAATGATTATATTTTATTAAACTGTCTTTTTGTGGTATTTTCATTTCTAAAATAATCACTTCATAAATCCAAACAACGAAAAAAATATTTTAAAAATTTCTCAAAATTGATTTTGGAAAAAAATCATATAAGATATGGAAGATACACTAATAGTAGGAAGTGATACAGAATATAGTTCGGGACTTGTTAAAACACGTCATTATATTAGTAAGAATGTTGAAGAAATAAATAGGAAATCTAAATATATTTTTGACTATTATAAAAAAGGAGGAATGCCTATTGAGTATCAAAATTTTAATTATTTAAAAACATTATGTAAAAAAAATAAATTTAATAAACTAACAGTAGATTCATTTGAAGAAATAAAAAAATATATATCTACTGGAAATGAATATAGAGAATGGTATGAAGAATTTGAAAATAGTATGCTTAAAGATTATTATACAAATTTAGTAAAACAACAATTTCCCGAATTAGAAATATTTAATGTTATGATTCATATGAGTAATGAGAATATAGATAAATATTTTAAATCAGAACAATATATTAAAGATAGACGACAAATGGCTATTGAGGCACAAGAGAATATTGATAAAAAAGTAAAAGTAAATATGGAATTAGATTATTTTAATGAGAAAGAATTTAAGGACGATATTGATAAAGCAAAAAAAAATCTTGATAATGCTTTTACAATAGACGATATGGAAGAAATTATAGAGACTTTATACCTTGATAATAAAAATCATTATATCAGAGATTCTTCAATACAATTAGATAATTTTGTATTTATTGAATTTAGAGGTTGTAAAAAATCATTAAAAGTTGTTTTTAGAAAGGAGTGGAATGGTGATATAACTAAAACTAAATATTTGAAATTTTCCGAAGATATAGGCGACATTAGACGTAAAATAAGATATGATATAGTATTTGAAATTTTAGATCAGAATAGCGATAAATTCTCTATTAAAAATATGAAATTTAAGTATATGAGGCAATATAGTTCTCCTAATTCATATCTTAAAATTAAAGATTTAGATTATCTTCGGAACTAACTAACTCCATATTTTTAATAAATTGTAAAATAGGTAATATTTTTTTTATTTCTGATTTATATTTTTTTACTAATTCAATATCTTCAATACCTATTTTAATATTATATGTATTCGCCCAAAATTTTATAAACTTATTTTCTCTATCACATTTACGTCTACACTCCTTCATTTCTTCGGGTGTTTCCCAATCATACTTTTTTATGTTAGGCATTCTCCTATATATATATATTAGATATTTTTTAAATGCTTTATTCTAATATATAATTTACTCGAAATTATTTTTTTTTAAAGATATTCTTAATTTATCCTTCATTTTTTCTTTTACAATATCAGGTACGTCGAATGTATATTCTATAACTTTGTTTCTATTCTTATTAAGTTTCCAATAAACCCTACCACTACTACCAATATCAATATACCAATCTTCAAATACAGGTGCTACACTAACATATCCATATTCTTTATCGTCAAAACAAATCATTCTTCTTATATATATATATATCAGATATTTCTAAATCATTTATATCTAATCTTTCATATATTTAAATACCTTAAATTCTTTATATCTAATCATTACTTTTATATCGTCCGGTATTTCTCTTGTAGTTTCTAATATTTTTTTATCTCTATTAAGTCTAAAATAATTTAGACAATTCATATTATTACCAAATTGTATATACCATTTTTCATTTCCATTTTTACATAATGGAGATAAATATAAAAGTCCATAAACTTCGTCATTTATTACTATCATTCTTCTTATATATATATATATCAGATATTTCTAAACCATTTATATCTAATCTTTCATATCAATAAAATTTAATCCTAATACAACTTCACACGGGACTAATTCATTTCCAGCTAAATTATCAGCATTTACTAAAACATTATTATCATTATAATATAATCTTTCAATATGAATTTGACTTGGTAATTGATTACATACAAAAGTTAAATTAGAAGTCTGATTGATCGAACCACTATTCGTTGATTCACTTTGAGTTCCATTTGTATTTACTAAACTAATTGTTCCTAATATCATTCCGCTCCCACCCGTTAATGTGTCGTCGCCTTCTTGTGCGATATTACTTCTTATTACTAATTGTGGTATATTATTAGGAAGTATTCTATCTGTTGCATTTACATTTCCACCTGCTAATGTTTGTTTAGTAATCTGACTATAAGCACTTACAACTTCGACAACACAACGACCCATATTTCTTAATGCTTCGTCTACTACATATTTAAATCCACTATTATTATCTACTAATGATAATTTAGGATTACTTCCTGTATTATTCAATCTTAGAATCTTTAAATTAGACATATATATTATACATATAAAAAAAAAATAAATATATAATCTTTTAATCTTCTTTTATTTCGTCTTCAATTAATACAATTTGTTTTTCCTGTTTTATTTTTAATAATTCTTTTTCTACTAATGATAATTCTTTATCTCTTTCTTTCTCTTTAAAATATTCTTCTTTATCCATATTTTTAATAGTATCATAATATATTTTCTTTACTAAAATATCAGTCATTACAGGAGGAAACTTTCCATAATCCTTTTCAACCATTTCATTACAAAATCTTATTAAACTTACTTTATCTGAATCTTCAACAAAATCGTCTATACCTGTATAATCTTCTTCTTCAAAATCTTTATATTTATCAAATAGTTCTTCTCTATAATCTCTTGATTGATCTGTTGGTTCTATATTACAAAAATCAGGACTGCTTTCCA
>Ga0181422_1000104_pt1 | contig 25461 bp, 32 predicted proteins | sample 45SPOviralmetaG_FD_130147 | JGI IMG/M metagenome (GOLD analysis project Ga0181422, IMG submission 130147) | Marine viral communities from the oligotrophic San Pedro Time Series (SPOT) site, San Pedro Channel, CA, USA - 45 SPOT_SRF_2013-07-18 | ecosystem: Environmental > Aquatic > Marine > Strait...
AAGAAAGACTTTGGTAAGATGGTTCTTTGTTATGATGACAAGAACTATTGGAGACGTGAAATCTTTCCATTCTATAAGAAGAATCGTAAGCAAGAACGTGAGACATCAAAGTACAACTGGGATGAGATGTTTTCCGTACTAAATATCATTAGGGACGAGGTTAAAGCAAACCTACCTTATCAAGTTCTTCAGGTTGAAGGTGCTGAGGCTGATGATGTCATCGCTTCCATCTGTATCTACAACTCTAAGAAGACACAACCAGAACCTATTCTTATTCTCTCAGCTGATAAAGACTTCATTCAGCTTCATCGCTATGAGCTCGTTAAGCAATATGATCCAATCAGGAATCGTTGGATTGAGAATGAGAACCCAGTTAGATACCTTCAAGAACACATCATTAAAGGTGATCGCTCTGATGGTATTCCTAATATTCTTACCTGTGATGACGCAATCGTAACTGGTAAGCCACAGAAGAAGATGAGTAAAGAGAAGATCACTTCTCTGGCGAGCATGGACCCACAAGATTTCACAAATTTTATTCGTCTTCGTAACTGGAAAAGGAATTCACAACTGATTGACTTCAATCAGATCCCTGAGGATGTTACAACTCGCATCCTTCAGAGTTATACAAACACCAAACCTCTTGACACCATTCGTCTAGAGTACTTTATTCACAATAATATCTCCCAATTGATTGAGGAGTTCGCATAATGGCTAGACCCACTAAACCAAAGCTTTCAGTAAACCAAACTCTTATCTCTGAGGTACTTCAAAGAGTATCAAACGCTAAGAATAAGGATGAGAAGGTAAGTATTCTCAAAGAGTATAAGACTCTTGCTCTCACAAAGATTCTACTTTGTAACTTTGCAAAGAACATTCACTTTGTATTTCCTGATGGAGAGACACCATTCACTGCTCTAGATGTACCTAAGGGTGTAGAGCATCAACTGCTCATCACTGAGCATAGAATGATTGATAAGATGATCAAGAAAGAAGTGAATGGTATGGTACTCTATGGTTGTTCTGGTAATACCAAACCATCTATTCAACAACTAAAGAAAGAAGCACTCTGGATTCAACTTCTTGAATCACTTCACTCTGAAGAGGCAGAACTCTTAGATCTTATTAAAGATAAGAAGCTCACCACTCGTTATAAGATTACAAAGCAAAACGTTGTAGACGCATTCCCTGAACTAGGACTCCAGAATCAATGAGCAACCAAAGAATTAAAACCCTCATCACTAAGCTCAAGCTTTATGTAGAACAACTTGAAAGTGAACTGGCTTGCGCTGAAACTTATGGGTTTCACATCTATAATCAAAGTCTCCATGACGAAATCAAACTCTTTGAAGAGTGGTATGACGGACCTGATGTATGAGTTTAGGTAAGAAGACAATCAAGAGAGTGCAAGGTGTACTCAAGGATGAAAGTAAACGTAAGTTGTACACTGATGAGGAGCTTCTCTACATGGAGAAGCAACTTGTCCTTCTAAAAGAACTGAGGAAAGCACGTGTCCAAGAACGAAGAGAGCAACGAGGATTTGGTACGAAAGGTACCTAATCCAATAGATGAAATTGCATCACTTACATTACGTAAGAAAAGACTGTACAATGAAGGTAAGTTTGCAGGGAACTACCCTGGACCACTCTACGCACCCCACCCAGACATTAAGAAATGAGCGACGTGAAACTGATCTCCTGTACCTCTGGTGCAGGTGAACTTGAAGGCAAGTCACCACAGGATGTAATCTCTTTTGTGGCTAGGGTTTCTAACCCACACAACCAAGAGAACTACAGAACTGCTGGAGGCTTGCTTAAGTATTGCATTCTACATAACCACTGGAGCATCTTTGAGACTGCGTCTATGACACTAGAGATCAATACCAACAGAGGTATTGCTGCTCAGGTGTTACGTCATCGCTCCTTCTGCTTCCAAGAGTTCTCTCAGCGTTATGCTGACACTAAACTTCTTGATCAGACTATCCCAGTTCCTGAGCTTAGGAAACAGGATAAGAAGAACAGACAAAACTCCACCAATGACCTACCACCTGGTATGGTTGCCGAGTATCAGAAGAAGATTGAGAAGCATTTTGAAGACTCAATGCACCTCTACAACAACCTTCTAGATAATGGTGTGGCTAAGGAGTCAGCACGTTTTGTTCTTCCTTTATCAACACCAACTAGAATCTACATGACAGGCACATGTCGCAGTTGGGTTCATTACATCAATCTAAGAACATCTAATGGAACACAACAAGAACACATGGAACTCGCAGAACAATGCAGAACGGTGTTCAGATCTGTATTCCCTGATGTGGCTGAGGCACTTGACTGGTGAGAAAGGAAACACGAGAAGCAATGGAGAACCTCTTCTCCGCAAAATGGAACCTCCCCAAGGCAGCTAAGCACTGTGGACTCACTAACAAGGAGATGAAAATCACCTTCAACGAGTACTGTGTCTTCCATCCTCCTACATGGAAAAATTCTGACTTCGTTGATATTCCCTACGATCCTGTTCCTCGGGTTCAGTGATTACATCATCCTCCCACCTGGGTGGGAGAATAAATACCCATGTGAGAGATTTACTATTTTGGCAACATACCCTGTACAACACAAAGACACTGGTGAGACTAAAGAAGTCGTCATGAGTGTAGACGAATGGGACACTTGGAAAGAAGAGAACCCAGAGTGGTTTAGATTCTATACACCTGAAAACTCTCCTGCACTTGGACTTGAGGTGGGTGAGTGGAAAGACAAGCTCAACAAAACACATCCTGGTTGGAAAGAAGTTCTCAAGAAAGTTGAGAAGGCACCAGGTGCTAAAGCTAAAAACCTTTATTAATCATGGCAGTAAAAACAAGAGCAAAGCGCAAGAAGCAAGTCTCTATTGGTGCTGAGAAGATGGTGGCAGTGACACCACTCACTGAGAACCAAGAGAGAATCTTTAAGTCATGGGATGAAGGTAAACACCTGTTCATCTATGGAGCAGCAGGTACAGGAAAGACATTCTGTGCCCTCTACAAGGCTCTGTACGACACCTTAAAGACAACTCCCAACTACGACTCTGTTTATCTGGTAAGATCCCTTGTAGCAACAAGAGAGATTGGTTTCCTTCCTGGAGATCATGAGGATAAGTCCTCTCTGTATCAGATTCCATACAAAAACATGGTGAAATACATGTTTGAGATGGGTAATGATAATGACTTTGAGATTCTTTATGGTGCATTGAAAGCACAAGAGAGTGTTAAGTTTTGGAGCACTTCCTTCCTTAGAGGTGTAACACTAGACAATTCTGTTATAATCATTGATGAGATGCAGAATCTAAACTTCCACGAACTTGATTCAATTATCACAAGGGTGGGTGAGAACACTCGCATCGTCTTCTGTGGAGACGCAATGCAGTCTGACCTCATCAGAGACAAGGAGAAGAATGGAATCCATGATTTCATGAGGATTCTTGAGATGATGCCTGATGATTTTGACATGATTGAGATGGGAATTGACGACATCTGTCGTTCAGGTTTGGTAAGAAATTACCTCATCGCTAAAAATGCAAGTGGAATTAATTGATGTTCAGGCAGGTTGAAGAATACAGACAGATGTTTAGACAACTGTCTCGTAAGAATGTAAATGAAGTAAGAATGTATGAGTGTGGTGACAACGCTTACCCGTCTGTCACCTCCATCATCTCCTTTGTTAGCAGGGAAAAGTTTGCTAGCTGGCGCGCCAAGGTGGGTAATGAAGAAGCTAATAAGGTATGTAAACAGGCTACAAGTAGAGGAACAGACTTACACCTGTGTCTTGAGAAGTACTTACAGAATGAAGATGTAAAGTTGCTTGACGAGTACAAGCGTCCTCTGATACAATACATGTTCAACTTCGCCAAACCTTATGTTGATGAGAGGTTAGACAACATCTACCAGCAAGAGACTCCAATGTATTCTGACAAGCTATGTTTGGCTGGTACAGTGGATCTTATTTGTGAGGTGGATGGAGAACTTGCCATCGTTGACTTTAAGACATCTAAGAAAGAGAAACCAGAAGAGTGGTTGGAAGATTACTTCGTCCAACTATCAGCCTACTGGGCTATGTTCTCTGAGAAGACTGGAATTGTACCAAAGAAACTGGTAGTATTTCTAGTAGGTGAGAATGGAGACGTTCAAATTGTAGAACGTCGAAACATTATGAAGTACCTGACTAAACTACAAGATTATGTTGATCAATTTGTTCGATTCCATGCCTGATAAAAAAGCACTAGACAAGGCCCTCAATGATAAGTTCATTAGCAAAGACAAGTTTGCTGAGGACATTGAAAAGATTGTTCTTAACAAACAGCTCTCATACATTGATGCTATTGTAGAGTACTGTTCAGAGAATGAGATTGAACTTGATACTGTCAACAAATTAGTATCACGTCCACTCAAAGAGAAGCTTAAGTATGAAGCAACCCAACTTAACTTTCTCAAGAAGACTTCTCTTGGCAAACTGCCTGTATGATCGTGCACGGCATTGATGTCTACAAAACCTACCTCGCATTTAAACAGCACTTCTCAAACCCAGCGTTTGACTTCTACAAATATGAAGGAAAAGTTAGAGCCAAAGAGTCAACCTACCAAGCTAGAAACGACTTCTACTTCTTTGAAACGCTTGCGCGTAAGTACTCAGACCAAGAAATTAAGGAGTACATGCTGGCGTCGTTTGTGGAAGCAGAGGACCCAACGAAGGTCTGGATTGGCAATATCAAGACAGCTGGTAAAGATTGCTGGTTGGTATGGGCTAAACGCCAACAGAGTCTCACCTACATTGTTGAGCAAGATTTTGACACAGTGGTTAAACATCTGGAGACCACGCAAACTTCCTTTAACAATCTTTTTGAAACGATGGGAGGACATCCTCCACTCCTCAGACTCTACATCAAACGATCAATTAATCTAGAGACTCTTATCATCTTTGATATGGTTCTAAACTTTATGAAAGACTGGGATAATAAACTTAGAGACCCACTGTGGGAACAGTTGTCATTCAAGATCAAGAACTACAAACCATTTCTATCCATTCAAACAAATAAGTATAAGGACTTGATGAGAGAGTCCTTTATCTGATATAATAAGACCATGAAACAGTTTAGAGACTTCCCCTATCTGGTGTCTGAGGACGGCAGAATCTGGAACACGAAACTAAAGATGTTTATGAAGACTCGTATTGACAGAGGTGGGTACGAGGTGGTTTCACTACGGAAACCTGGGGTGAGAGTTCATCTAAATGTTCATAGAATAGTTTGTGAAGTGTTTCACAAACGACCTGAAATGTCAAGCGTGGTTCTACACCTTGACAGCAACCCACTTAATAATCATAAAGATAATCTTAAATGGGGAACTCAATCAGAGAATATCCAGCAGGCATACGATGAGGGTTACAAAAAACCCTCGTATGGATTCGCTGGTAAGAATCATTCAGAAAAAACCAAGAAACAAATCTCCAAAAGTATGCTACAATAACATCATGGACCCTGTGTGAAGTCCCTAAACTCGCCACAATCGAACCCAATCAATCCTACGAATCTTAATGTCGTTTAATTCGCTCAAGCAAAACAAATCCTCCATCTTCAACAAGCTCCAGAAGCAACTTGAAGACACAACTAAGGTTGGTACCACTGACGAGAGAATGTGGAAGCTCACTACTGACAAGGCTGGCAACGGCTTCGCAGTGATTCGTTTCCTTCCTGCATCAGATGGTGAGGACATGCCATTTGTGAAACTGTACAACCATGGCTTCCAAGGTCCTGGCGGCTGGTACATCGAGAACTCGCTGACCACCCTGGGCAAGGATGATCCTCTTGGTGAGTACAATCGTGAGCTCTGGAATTCAGGTGATGAGAGCCTGAAAGAACAGGTGCGTAAGCAGAAGCGAAAGCTTTCCTATTACGCAAACGTCTACATCGTCAAGGATACTGGTAATCCTGACAATGAAGGTCAAGTCAAAATCTTCCGCTTTGGCAAGAAGATCTATGACAAGATCATGGACGCAGTCAATGGTGATGAACTGGAAGGACGTGAAGGAATCAATCCCTTTGACTTCTGGGCAGGTGCAAACTTCAAGCTTCGTGCTAAGAAGGTTGCTGGTTATCCCAACTATGACTCCTCTGAGTTCCAGGATACTGGAGTTCTAGATGATCTAGATGATGCTCAACTTGAGTCCATCTGGAAGCGTCAACACCCTCTTCAGTCAATTGTTGCTGAGGATCAATTCAAGACCTACGATCAACTGAAAGAACGTCTTGATAAGGTGCTGAACCTTCAAAGTTCTGGCTCTACTGAAAGAGCCCCAGCAAGAACCGCTGAAACAGTGGTATCTACAAAACCATCGTTCTCCTCACCCAGTGTATCAGAAGATACCGTGGGAGAGACTGAGCAGGAGGTCGTGGTACCACAATCTGAAACCTCTTCATCCAATGAAGAAGGTGAAGGAGACGTCCTGGATTACTTCAGGTCACTGGCGGAGTCGTAAGAGACTAAAAAGACTCACTAAGTCTCCTCTCAGGAGACAGTGGGACGAGATGGAGGGCTAAGGCCCTCCTTTTTTTATGCGTTGGCGTCTAACTGTGACTTGACAGTTGTCTTTCTCATCTTCCTGTAATAATCTCTACACTCTTCCTCGTATCTAATCACAAAGTCTGGATTCAGAACATTGATTTGTGACTTGGTTTCATTCAGTCTGTACTCATACTGTCTGTATGAGATAGGTACAGGGCGACTTGTCTTGTAGATAAACTGTCCTGGTTTATCAGGATATTGAAAAAGAAAGTCTCCTGAAACTTTGATACCTTCTTCAAGTACTACATCACCAAGTGCATTCTTAGTCTCTACTGTTTCATGGTGTCTTGTTGCACCAGACTTCTCATATGAACCATACTTATCTTTAATAAACTCATCAAGATCAGTGTTACTGAGAGGCCATTCATTGTAGTAATCTACGATCCCATTAATCTGCAATAGAATCCAGTAGTATCTTGGATCACCATACAGTTCCTCAGAAATTTGTTCAGGTCTCTGTCCATTTCTGATATTATAAAGTTCATAGATGGTGTCATCCTTAAAGATGTCATCTCTAACTTTCAATAAATGAAAGTAATCTTTGATTGTAATGTTTGATTCATTACCTGCCCTGTCAATTGAGACTGTGTACTCAATGTTAGGCAGGTAACTGAAGTATCGTGGCATTCCCATTAGGTTCCTATCCCTGTTGCGTGATCTGTGCGAGTGACAACATCAACCTCCATAAACCCAAGTCCAATTGAGTACTCAACTGGCATGCCGTCACTGAAGGTGGTGTGATAACCTGATGTTGGGTTAGACTGTACGTTCACAGTAGTTAGAGCAGCTTTCTTAAACTTGCCCATCATATCTGGTTGTCTGTATTGAACCTGCCATACGTGTGGGACGTTAAACATTTGTCCATTTATTTCTGGAGCGCTCCACTTCTTGAATGTTCTAATAATATTTCTTACTGCTGTAGCTTCATGAGCTGATGAAGGCAAAAATCTAAATGAGAAACTAAACTGTCTAAGGACAGGTGTATGATACAGTAATTCTACGTTAGGGTTATAAACCTCTCCTCCCTTTAATGCTGCTAACTGACTGGCAGTCATGCCTGCAATACTGGCAGACAATCCAAGAGTCGCCTGTTTAGCTGAACCAAATACATTTGCTGCTGCCTCAGCTCCACCTTGTCTACCAAGTGATCCTGCAAATCGTGCAGCGGCAGAAGACATTCGTCCCATTGGACCTTCAAAATCCATTCTTTGCCAATTATTTGTATTAGCTACAGAAGGAGCATTCTCTGGTGAGTAAAGTCTGATATAACCATCTCTTGGTGGTGATGCCGCGTTACCTGAACGGACTCTTTGATTAGAAACATACTTGTGATAACTGAAATCAATATAATCAGAATCAGTTGTAAGATTTAGTGGGTACTGAAGTTTGTTCATGCTGTTTTAAATCTTGCCAGTGGTAACTTACTTACTACTTCAAATTCACCCTGAGATAACTCAAGTAAATTTGATGTTTCTTTCCAAGTGTATCTTCTTATCTCCTCCCAGTGAACATTGTAGCCAGTGAATCCCCAACTAAAGATGGAGCCACTGATGATTGCTGGGTGTTGATCATACTCTAAACCTTTCGTCTTGGCATTATAGACGAACACATAGTATTTATTAGGCTCTGGAACGATAATTGTGGGTCCAGAATACCTACCATATAGTAGACTCATGTTCTGTTCTGGCGAACGTCCAATCATCTTATACTCAATGTCATTTAGATCTAATGTCATATAGTAGTTAATTCAGCGTCCTTGTTTATGAAGATGTCATATCTGTCATACTGAAACTCAACAGTGTACTCAACCATTGAGTTTCTTGCCTCAGTATTCAACATAATCTCACTGATGCTTGAAGGATAAGCACTCTCAAAGTTTATCTCTAAAGCGTTTCTAAAACCTACCTCAGTTCGCATACTATCAAAATCAATTGGTTGCCCATCTCCATTGTAAGTTGGCAACTCATATTTCTTAAGGATGATAGGACAGGTGAACTCATTTCTGTATCTCATCTTAAGGGTGTCAGTAAGATTCTGCTGACTGTTATATGTCAATGAGAACCATTCTTGAAACTGCTCATAAGAATGATAGTCACTTCTCTCAATGATAGTTAGAGTAAGAGGTTTACCATACGCAACACCATATGGTTGTGAACTCATCACACCCTGCCTTGCATGTCCACGAATGATGTGTACATCATGATTGATTCCAGGAATGGATGCCTGCTTACAATAATATTCCAGGTAATCATTTGCAGTGAACTGTCCGTTGGCTGGAGCACGAGGAATTTCAACCTTGAATAGAGAAGGTTTTGCTAACCCTCTACTCATTCTTGCCTGGGCAACTCTCGCACTCATATCTAAATACCTTTATGGAGTTATTTAGAGTGTGAAAAGGACATTACAGGGCAAGTTTCGTCCTCAAAATCCAGAGAAGTACAAGGGCGATCCCTCTAACATAGTCTACAGAAGTTCATGGGAGAAAATCTTTTGTAACTGGTGTGACAGGAATGATAAGATTGTCTCCTGGCAGAGCGAAGAGAAGGCTCTATGGTATGATGACCCAGTTTCTAAGAAGAAGAGAAGATACTTTCCTGACTTCATCATTCAGTTTGAAAAGAACGGTGTGATGGTGACTGAGATGATTGAAGTAAAACCTATGTCTCAGGTAATAGGACCTCCTGTGAACCCAAAAAGAAGGACACAGGCATGGATGAATGCTGTTCATACTTACATAACCAACCAAGCAAAGTGGAATGCAGCAGCGAAGGTATGTGAGGATCGTGGGTGGAGCTTTAGATTGGTGACAGAAAAGGAGTTAGGCATCTAGGATAAATAACTAAAAGAATTTTCGTTATGATTCCTAAATTAACTCGCCCTGAATATAGTACAACTATCCCTTCCACAGGTAAGAAGATTAAGTATCACCCCTTCACTGTAAGAGAAGAGAAGGTGTTGATGTTGGCAGCAGAAGGTGCTGATCAAGACGAGATTACAAATGCAGTCATCAATTGTCTAAACACTTGTATCAGTTCACCATCTGATATTGATGTTGAATCTCTTGCCCTGTTTGACATTGAGTATCTATTTCTAAAGACAAGATCCAAATCTGTCGGTGAACTCATTAGTGTAAGAGTAACTGATCCTGATGATGAGACTTTCACTACTGATGTAGAAATCAATATTGATAAGATTGGAATTAAGAAACAGGAAGATCACTCACCGCTCATCAAGATTGATGATGAAGTGTCTGTGACAATGAGGTATCCTGACATTTCATTCTTCAATACAGGAGTTAATCTAAACACTGTGAACTCAACAATTGAAGTTGTTGGTAAGTGTATTGATCAGATTATCGTTGGTGAAGAGGTTTATAATAAGGAAGACATGACAAATGAAGAAGTGTTAGATTGGGTTGAGGGACTGTCACAGAAGCAGTTCAATGAGTTTACAAACTTCTTCAACTCAATGCCTAAGATGTCTTACACCATCACAGCTAAGAACACCAATACCAAAAAGAACTTTAGTGTAACACTGGAGGGACTAGCAGATTTTTTCTAGTGGGAATGGTACACACAGGGTTGTTACCATTCTACGAAAAAGTATTCGCACTCAACCATCATCATAACTGGAGCATTGTAGATGTTGAGAACCTATTTCCATGGGAACTTGATGTATACACCACTCTTTTAGCTAATTATATTGATACGATTGAGACATTAAGGAAGAATAGAGACTTCGCAAATGGCAGATAAATAAAAATAAAGTGGATAATCCATGGCGTTAGTTGAGAGCTTATTGTTAGCAGGCAAAGAGAATCAAAAGACGCTTTCTAACATTGAGAAGTCTCTTGTTGGAAGTGAGAAGAGAGAGAAGAAAGAATCTATTACCTCAAGGATGAGGGAGAGGAGAGAAGATCAGAAAGAACTGCGCAATAAGAGAGCTGCCAAGGGCAATGGAGAAATTGTATCTCTTCTACAGGAGATAAAGGAATGCGTATGTGATTGTGATGGTAAGAAGAAAGGTGGTAAGGGTGATGATAATAATTTATTGAAGATGCTTGGTTTAGGTGCCGCAGGTCTTGCGCTTGCACCTTTACTGGGTGGCATCGCTGCGATTGTTAAACTCTCTGAGACACTTGGAGATCTAAGAGCAAAACTTGGTGAAGCAATTAAGGAAGGATTATCTAATGCAGGTGACTGGATTGGAGATAGGTTAGGAGATTTACAAGGTTTACCTGATAAGGTAAGAGAAGGATTAGATAAAGCACTTGAAGAAAGTGGAATCAAAAACATTGGCGACCAGTTACAGACTGGTACTGAGAACCTTGTTGTCATCTCTGAGAGACTGCTGGATAAAGGCAAAGAAGTTACTGCTCCTGTTGTTGAAAGTGTATCAACAGCTGCACAAGAGGGATGGGACAGTTTAATTGACTTTGGAGAGTCATTAAAAGGCATTGATCTTGGTGCTAAAGTCAATCAACTCTTTGCTCCCATGGAGGGAAGCAATGGATTTGCAATGGACGACATAAGTTCTTGGATGGAACAAAGTCCAGCCTTGAGTTTATTAAATCAATTTGTTCAGAAGCTTGGAAAAGTAGCAGCTGCAGTTGTAGGTATTGGTGCAGCAGCGTTCAATTTAGATGGACAACAATTTGCATTCCAAAATGGTGGTCCTGTATGGTCAGTTCCTGGCACAGGAACAGGAGACAAACCAAATCCTAAGACAGGTAAACCCTATCAGTTGAAGCCCGGTTCTTTTGTTCTGAATCGTAATGCATCAAACTACCTAAGGAAACAAAAGGGTGGTTCAATTCCTGCAATCTTAGAACCAGGTGAGTTAGTTTTTCCTAAGACAACTAACAGTCTCAAGAAATTAAACTCCTCCATACCAAGATTCCAATCAGGTGGTGAGGTGAGTCACCCTGACACAGGCACTGGATTCCAACCAGGCAATGCTACTGATCAGTCAGGACGTCCTGTTGTTCTGAGTGAGGGTGCAGCAGAAGCCTTCAAGAAGATGATGGATGTTGGTGGTGTCAAGGGAACTGATGTAGCATCTTCAAGGAGAAGTGCCAAAAAGAATGCTGCTGTTGGTGGTGTTCCTGGTTCTGCACACCTTGGTGGTAACGCAATTGACATTCATGGTTCGTCTAAGGCATGGATGATTGAGAACAGTGACAAGTTTGGATGGAAGAGAAATAATTATATGGCTGACAGTTGGCACTGGGATTTTACTGGAAAGAATTCAGGTAACACAGGAACTAATAAGGGTGTGAATGAAGGTAATGATGACAAGAGAGAGAACAAAGATACAGAGAAAAAGGCGTTCTCAATAGAAGGAATTTTATCAGGTGCATCAAATGCGTTAACTGGATTGTTTGGTGGAGGATTGGGTACCATAATGGGGCAGATCCTGGGCAACTCAGACATTATGGGTAAACTTTCATCAGATCAGTTAGCTCAAAGAGAAGAAGATAAGGGTTGGTTGTCTAATTTTAGTGGGATGTTTGGAGACTTATTTTCCGTTCTAACATCTAAGAAGGAAACAGAAAATAATACTGATTATGGTGCTGGTGTTGGACCTGCTGGAGCAGGTGGTGCTGGCGCGACATCTATAAGTGATCCTAATGCAAAAGCATTACTAAATGCTATTGCTGACGCTGAGGGCACATCAAAATATGCCAACCAGGGTTACAACACACAATTTACAGGAAAACAATTCAAGGGAACTGACCACCCAAGAGAAGTAATTAATAGTGGAGGATATGGTTCTGATGCAGCAGGTAGATATCAGTTCCTGAGTACAACTTGGGATGGGACTGGTGGCGGTGAGATGACACCTGAAAGACAAGACAAAGCCGCACTCAAACTTGTCTCTGGTAGAGGAGTTAATCTAAGTGATGGACTTTCTAAGAAGGAAGTGTACAAATTAGGTGGAGAGTGGGCATCCATTGAGGGCGGACCTACAATGAGTAAGGGTGGTTCATATGGTGGACAGGCTAAGTTCTCAGCTGAAAAATTTCTGGGAATGTATAAGAGTTATGGTGGACAGATAGAGGAACTTCAAAATGGTGGCACAGTTGGTGCATACTTAGAAGGTGGTGAGACTGTTTGGCCTAGTGCAAATAGTGCTCTTCAGAGTCTCAATTCAGCAGTCCCTAGATTCCAAACAGGCGGAATGGTTTCACCGCCACCAACAACAGCATCAAATGAATTGATGAGACAGATTGAGATGCTCACAGCAGAGATCACTACACAGAATAAGGATCCAATTGTTGTTCCTGTACCATCAGGTGGTGAAAGTGGTGGAGCAAGGGCAGAATCAACAGGCAATGCACCACCTCCAATGCCTTCTGGACCATCAGTCAACTTCCTAACTGATGTAATCAACAGAGTTAATATGGGTTCAGTGTTCTCATGAGTGACATTCTAAGACCTCAACAGTTTCAAGTTCAAAATGTTATGATTGATGACAAGGATGTGAGTGGCATCTATAGTTACATTGAAATCTTTGAGAACATATACATGACTGCAGTCACAGGTTCAATCACAATCCTTGACACAGATGGTGGTGGATTTATTGAGAAGAATGACATTGAATTCAATGAAGACTTCTCTTTCTCTGTCAATGGTTCAGGCGAAGACAATGACATGAAGTTTAATGGTGTTCTGAATGGGTTGAGAAGTGAAACCACAAAGGACTCTAAGAGAATGTATGTGATTGATTTCACCACAAAGGAGTTGAGAAACAATGAACAGGAGTTTATCAACAAAAAGTTTGATAATGAAACACCAGAAGACATCATCAGTTATTGTCTAAGAGATAGGTGTAAGGCACAGAACTTAGACTTATCTGGTATCACAGGCAAACCAATGCAACTGGTTGGTTCTAGACGCAAACCATTTTATATTATTAAGCATGTCCTAACACATGGTGTCATGCAGTCAGAGGCAGGTGACGGACAAGGACAACAGAAGAAAGGCAAACAACTCAAGGGTGAGACTGGATTTTTATGTTGGCAGGTAATGAGTGACACAGGTGAGAATGAATACAGAGGGACATCATTAAAGACACTGACTCAGGGAGGTTCATTTGAGAATCACTCTGGTTATGGTAATAAACTTGCCAACAAAAGTATGTCAATGGAGGACATGAGAACTAACATCATTGACTTCAACTTCCAAACGATGGGTGATGTACAATCAAAAATGAAATCAGGTGCATTACACTCCAAGATTATCTCTTTTGATATGGACACTGGACTATACAAGGAGTTTGAACACAGAGCAGAGGATCAGATGACTGATAAACAGAAAAAGATCATCACAAAACCTACAAGAGTTATGTTTGTTCCTTATGTAAATGAAGGGTTTCAACGTGATTGTTCTAGAGGACAAGCAAATAACAATGATCAGAGTCGTGATTATGCAGCACAAAATAATTCATCACAGAATTCATTCAATGATCAATCAGGTACCATAACCATCTATAACACTTACAAAATACATGCTGGGGACACAATTGATGTACAAATGAACAAGGTAAAATCAGGAGATTCTGATGGTATGAAACATAAGAAACACTCAGGCAGGTATGTAATTAAGCAGGTTTGTCACGTGCTAAATCAAGGTGGTGAGGAAGGATACACTCAACTTACACTCCTTCGCTCCACAAATTCTGAGGAACAATGACAGAAATACAATCAAGTTCTAATCCCCAGTTCTTTGGTAAGATGGGTCTCACACCATTCATTGGTGTTATTGAAGATGTCAATGATCCTAAGCAAGCAGGACGCGTTAAGGTAAGGGCAGTTGGTTGGAATCCAACTGAGAAGAAAGGAGAAGATGGACTGAGTACTGATGACTTACCATGGGCAAGGGTGTCTGCACCTACCACTCATGCACAGCAGTCTAGAGTTGGTTCCAAGCATGGTTTACTGCCTGGGTGTTGGGTGTGGGGATTCTTTTTGGATGATGATGAAGCCCAGAAACCAATGGTGTGTGGGTCGTTTCCTTTTACAGCTAAGGCAGCAGACAAAGACAACAGACAAATAGATGCAGGGGCAGAGAGTACACCTGGTAGACAGTCTGATGATATTGAAGCTTTCTCACTTGTGGACGCAAGTGGAAGAGGACCTAATACTCAAACAAGAACTGAAAAAGAAAGAGGTAGTGGGAGAGCGGCATCAGATCCTGCTGATCCAGCTGCAGCTGCTCCTTCCCTAGATGACAGCACGACTAATGAGTGTGGAGAACTTATCTCTGCAAACACCAAAGCAAAGAGATCACCACTCAAGAAAGGTGAGCAAGGCAATAATAACTCACAGGTTTATCCAGTAAGCATTGCCGATGGAGCATGTGGAACTATTGCTCATGGCACTGAGGACATTCAAAGAATGATGATGGAGAGAATGCCATCAGCGTTCTCACGTTTTGCTTATGGTGACATGGTGTGGAACAAGTTTACTGGTAGTCACCTAAACATCAATGGCATTATGGCTCAGATGTCTCTTGATATCTGTGCAATCATTAGAATGATTCTGACTCAGTTGAAAGCATTCCAAGAGGAGAACATTAACAGACCTACTAAGGGTGCGATGTGTCTTGCAGCAACTGAAAGAGATGGACCAGGTAATCTGATTGCAGATGAAACCACAACCATCAAGGATGACATCTTCCACACCATCTTTACCATGTTGATGGAGCAAATGTGTGGACAAGTCTTTGACATGCTCAAGGACATCGACAATGGTGGTGACTCAGGTGGTAATAATCAGGGTGATAACAATGATGGTGGCGGAGGCGGTGGACTAAGAGATCCAGGTGCTCCTTGTGTGACTGATCAAATCATGCAAAACATCTCTGTGATGGCAAATGAAATGATCCAAAGAGCCCTGAGAGAGTCAGAGGAGTTGTTGGAGTCATACAACAGAAAAGAGTACAGAAGAATTGAGATGACATACAGGGCAAGTGTCAGAGAACACTTGATTGAAGAAGATACCCTGACTGGATCTAGTGATTTTACCTTGAGTCAGTACATTGACATCCTTGAGGATGTTATTGATGAGTTTGAAGAGGAAGATGAGAGACAAAAATCAGAGATGAGAAACATCCAATCACAATTTGGTGACTCAAGTTCTGGTAGTGAGGGCAATGAGTTCTCTGATGTCCTATCAATGTTGGGATCAGTTGGCAACATCCTACAGTTCTCCTCTATGAGTAAGTACGCCATGATTGGTGCTAAGACTCATAACAGATCAGGCAATGCAACTCAGGATGAGAGACTGAGAGATGGTGGTTGTAAGATGGAAAGGATTTATAATACTGTAGAAGGTGTCTCTGGCTCAATGATGGGTGGTATGAGTGGTGGACTTGGTGGTATTGGTGGAACATTAGAAGGAGCATTAGGTCTTGCTGGTTCTCTTGGTGGTGGCAATGGAAGTGGTGGTGGCAATGGACGCAATGGAAGTGGACGTGGATCCAGAGGTGATGGTAGTGGTGAGAGGTTTGGAAGTGACAGAATGGAGAGAATTGCCAACCTTGGATTTGGTGGACTTGATTCAAGAACAAGATCAGAGTTCAGTAACACCACCTGCGAAACACTCATAGGTAGAAATCCTGGTAATGGTGTTGGAGATGGAACAGGTGGAGGAGGTACTGGTGGTATAGGTAATGGCTCTGGAGGCAGTGGTTCTGGAGGTACTGGATCTGGAGGTACTGGATTCTCAGGTGATGGATCAGGCAGCAATGTTGTTGGTACACCTGGCTCAGTACCTATTGGAAACATTGGCACTGGTACTGATGGAACTGGTGGACTGAATGGTGACGCATTTGCAATCTCACTTCCAAGTGGTGACCCTTGTCTTGCAGATAACTTTAGACATGGTACTCCAACCAATGTTATCGTCACAAATCATGGCAAAAATTACAGAAATTATCCACTCATCTTCATCCCTGAATACAATGGAACTCCTGTTCCTGTAATCAACAGTTCCAATGGTGAGATAATTGCAATCCTGACAAATTGTAAATCATGGAACCCAAATGTTCCTAATCCAGGTGTTTCAATACTTCCAGACAATGGAGGAATTGGTATTGATTTACACAACAATGATGATTACGATCTTGTTCTTGGTGGCATCTTTGTTGGTAACATTGGATCAGGTTATTGCAATCCAAGAATTGAAGTAATTGATAGAGACACTCTTCTACCAAATGGAGAGGTAAAACCTGTTGTAATACAGGAAAGGATCGTAGATGCAGAGATAATAAATAGTGGACAAGGGTTCAAAAGAATTCCAAAATTAAATGTTATTGATGACTGTGGAATGGGAGCAAAGTTATACCCAATTATGTCAGTTGTTCCAAGACCTAGGGCAAAAGAATACCCAATCCCAGTTATGATGATCTACTGTCCAAGTAAAAATCAAAGGAATTACCAAGAGAATTAATTATGAGCGCTGGATCAAAGGTAGAAGACGACAAGCAGGATTACGCTCTGTCTATGATGGGGCCTTCATACATCAGCCCCTCTGGACAAGAGTTAGCCTTCTATGAAACAGAAGACAATGAAAGACTTGTAGTTAAGCACGCGACAGGCTCATCAATTGAGTTTATGTCTGATGGAAGTGTATTCATCAAGGCAATTAAAGACTTACACATGCACGGCAGTGTCCTTTCAGATCAATCTGGATCATTTGAATCAAGTGCTAAAGGCGCAGACAGCACTACGATGAGATACGACACTGATCTCACACTTGAGGTTGGTGGAAGATTAAATATTAAGTGTGCACAACTTGATCTTGAAGTTGGCAACTCTGCTTTCATTAAGGCAGGTCGTGACATCAAGATGGAACAGAATAACCTCATCACAAAGTCAGCAGAACAGACTGCAATTGAGGCAACCAAGTCTGTCTACATTGACACAAAAGAACTAAAGGAACGTCTGACATCTAGAAGAGCAGAGATTGGTTCAGAAGAGAGTCCTGGTGGGTTGTCAGGTGGTGGATTTGCCCCTGTTGGTGGTGTGAACGTCATCAATGTGACTGGTAACACTATCATTGAGAACAATAATCCATCAGGTGGTATCACCATTTCATCTGCTGGTTATCTGAACCTTGTTGCTGGTGGTGAGAGAGTTGACATCACAGGCAAGTGGGCACCAATGTCCACTGGACCTTCTCCAACCTTCTTTCCTTCAATGTTGGCAAAACCTTTCTTATCAACCTTTACAAACCTAGTGTTTGACCCTATACAAGGACTTCCAGATCCTAAGATGCAATACAATGCACCTCCTGGTACTGGTGGTTCTTACTGTCACATGTCACAGAACAGTTCAGTGTATCATTACGCAACAACAAACATGAATGCCCCGATGGCAGCAGGCAATGGACACCTTGTGAATGTGTTGATGGGTAACAAGACTGAGAACGTAATAGGTAACAGATTCCGTTCTGTTTTGATGAATGAGTTTGTGACAGTAGCAGGAATGCAAAAAATTCAAGCAGCCATTATCCTTCTAAACTGATGACTATACCACCAATTGGAATCCCTGTAGGCAGTGGACTAGAGATTACTCTTGAAAAAGATGGCAACTTATGGAAATTTTGTGCAACACCAACGAGTACTAACTGCGATGGTGGATTTGGAGGGATTGCACCTAACGGACAGGTTGTTGGTTTTGGATCTAAGGCGCCTTATTACTGGTCTGATGTAAGTCTAGAAGCAGGTTTTAATGCCTCACCTTTGAATGGTTATAGAGTAGGTGTTAGATACTATGAACAGTACTCACAAACAATAACCACTCCTCCAGGTCCAGGTGGAGTGCCACCAGGTTCAACTGTAACCACTTACTACAGAGCATACCCTGGATTTGAATTGATTTCACAAAGTCTTGAACATGCTGGAGACATCAAGTTTACAACAGATAATGGAGACGAGTTCTTTACTGCTGATGAGGGTAACTACGATGAAAATGAGTACGCCACGGCAGGAATTACTGATGGAACCAAGTACTCTTATGTACGAGTGTTTGATCAGGCAGAAATAACTTACATCCCAAGACTCTCTGTTGCAGGACAATATCCAGTTGGCAATGGAGTCTTACCCTCCTCACCTTATGATGAGAATGCGGATCCACCTTTGTATCCTATTGATCTTCTATGCTCTTTCCTCCCTGACGACAGGGACTCTGTGACTGTAGGATTTAATCTAATCACAGAGTGGAAAGCAGACGGAAACACCTACACCACTTCTGTAACAATAAATCACACCTGCACACAGGACACAGACTTCTCTAACATACAAGGTAAGATTAGGTCATATCAGAAGGCATCTTACTTTGGCAATGGATTACCTCACATGGGACTTTATCCACCTCCAGGAGCAGACTTTGATCATCCAAAGTATAATAATAATGGAGATTTGGTATCAGGACAACTTAATGAACCATTTGATATGAGACAACTAAAAAGAAACTCATTTCCAGTTGAGTTTGAGACAGGTGAATTTAGACCTTGCCCTGAAAAGCAATGAACATTTTACAAAAGAAACCAGGAACCTTCATCTTCCTTGATAGTAATTTTCAGTCTCATCAATTTGATGACTATGATGACATCCCTGAGGATCTAGACATACAACATGTTGTGTGTTTCTTACCTAAGATTCCACCCTCACCTCACACACTCCAGGATCATGAGTTAATCAATTCATGGAATGGTGTACTTATAAAACTAATGGAGAAAATCAATGGGACAACCAGCAACTAGATTTGGAGACGCAGACGTCCCACACTGTTCAGGGATGGTGAGAGCACAAGGATCACCTAATGTATTAGTGAATGGCATTCCATGGAGTCTGATGGGTCATCTAAACACTCCACACCTCCTACCAGGCGATCCGTGTCCTATTCACGCTGCTCCTATTGCAAGAGGATCAGCAACTGTCCTTGTGAATGGCATACCATCAGGCAGAGTAGGAGATCCTATTGCTGGATGTACATCAGTTGCATCGGGATCCCCTAATGTCATCGTTGGTGGTTAGGTAGAATACTGACTAAACCCTTTTACCTGAGAGACAACCACTGATCTCTGGAACTTCTCCTTGAAGTTCTCTGAGAGAGTGTGATCCACCACCAGTATGTTCTGATTCTCAGGTAGCTTATAACGAATCAGTGCCATCAACAACTCCTTACCGGTGTCATCCAGAGAGGACGAGAACACTTCATCAAGGAATAGAATGTTGGTGGACACAGAGTTCTTCATCTTACCAATCTCTCTCCATGTAAACATGAGAGCAAGATCTATTCGTGCCTTCTGTCCTTCACTAAAGGATGCGTAGGAGAAATCCTGATGCAATGGTGATGCAACAGTCTCATTGAACTCATCATCAAGTTTGAAGTGAACAGGTAAGTCTAGTTCTGTGAGGTAGTTACGAATCAGTTTGTTCATAACTGGCAAATACTTCTTGACAATCTGTGCCTTGATACCACCATCTCTCAACAGATTAGATACAACATCTAAGTCCTTGACATCTGATTCATACTCTTCCTTGCGTGATGTAAGTCTCTTGCGTTCATCAGTCATCACCTCAAGTTTACCCTGCTCCTTATTGAAATCTCCTGTATCATCTTCAATCTCTCTTACCTTATCAACCACCTTCTTGCCTCTTAACTCAAGGTTCTTGAGTTCTGTGTGGTACTGTGTGAGTCTGTTGGAGAGTGATTGAAGGTGTCTGTGTCTCCTGTTTAGAATACGTACTTTGGTTGACATCACATCAAGTGCTTTCTGTCCTTCAAGGATGTGAGCAGTGTGTGTCTCAATGTCACAGTCGTTACAGTGGATGTTATCTGTCTTAGTCTCTGCAGTGATGGGTTGACGACAGGTAGGACAATCATCATGTTTGGCATAGAACTGATTATCTTTTACAAGTCTCTCAACCTTCTGCTCTAACTTGGCAGTTATCTTCTGTACTTCACTAACCTTCTCTGCTGGCTTAACTTCATCCAGTCTCTTACACAACTCCAGTACATTGGATTGATGAGTCTCAACTCGTTCAACGAGCGCTCGCACTCTTGTGATTTCTGTAGAGATTTGTTTAAGTTCATCCTTGTACTCTTTAGTACTCTCTTTCGCCTTCCTTTCAATCTCATTGACTCTGTCCTGTTGTACTTCAATCTTAAAATCTACATTCCCAATGTCACCCTTGACAACACTGAGCTGATCTCTGGCACCTTTTAACCTCTCCTTAGCAAGGAGTGCCATGGCAGTGAACACCTTGATGTCTAGGAAGTCCTCAACACACTCTCTCCTTGCTGGAGTAGGAAGTTGCATGAAGGGCATGTAGTTTGCTGAACCTAGAATACAAACCTGAACAAAGCTCTTGTAGGTTAGTTTCAGGATGTTCTGTTCCAGGTGTGCCTGAGTGTCCTTGTCAGCAGCAAGTTTAGTGAAAGGTTCTCCATTCACCCACAACTCAAACTTCTTAGGCTTCATACCACGCCTAACCATGAACTGAGTCTTACCAATAACAAACTCTACCTCAACAAGAAGACCCTTCTTGTTTTGTGTGTTGATAAGTTGAGGTAGGTTGACGCGTCTGAATGGCTTATTGAATAAGACATAACACAAAGCATCAAGGATGGTAGACTTACCACTACCATTGCTACCATGAATCAGAGTTGTCTTTGTCTTTGATAAGTCTACTGTTACAGGTTGGTTTCCTACTGAGAGGATATTACAAAAAGTTAACTTGTTGAATACAATCACAAATCAGCCATCAAGGTTTCAAGAATTTCAAGGCGAGGCATCACCAAATCACCTGGTTCTGCCACTGTGTAAGCAAATCCCAGTACGTCACAGAGTTTATCTATGGCGTCATCAGGAATTTCTGTTACTTCCAACTCAAAGTCACACGCCTTCAGTTGTTCATTATAGCACATCGCATCATCAGAATCAACAAAGAATTGTACCACTGTTGTTCCATCAGTATCTCTGGTGGCATAAGCACCAGATTCAATTGAGTTCTTCTCTCTGGTTAGCATGTACATTACACTTCCTGTGCCTCCACGTATAAGGATTTGAAAATTGAAATGACTTTTGACTTGTTGAAACCATCATCCATTGCTTCAACATAGTTAGTAAAGGTGGTGAGAGTGTCTTCTGCCTCTACCTCCACATCATCATCAATACTGTAGTCAATTGTTTCAATAACTTTGATGTCGTGGATACCAGTATCATACAAACTGTCCACAACCTTAGAGAGTTTCTGTGGTGTTGACTTACCCTCAACAATCACCTTGACATAAGAGTTCTTATACTTGTTAGGGTTGATGAGTTTCCTGTCTTCCTCATTGTACGAAATCTTATGGAACATTGTGTTGGGGTTCTCAATGAACTCTAGGTCCAATGTCTCTAAGTCAAAGATGTGGAACCCTCTTGTGTCTCCTTCATCATTCCAGTAGAGTTGATAAGGATTTCCCAAATAAGTAATGTTACCTGAAGTGTTCTTCTTATGAAAGTGCCCAGAGAACACCCTGTCAAACTCACTGAATATCTTGGAATCTGTGCCATGCTGGCATTTGTAATCCTTGTTGGCATAAAATCCAGCCAACTCCAGGTGACCCATACAGACCTTGGCTTCTGAGTAGGCTAGCTCCTCGGAGAACTGCTCAGCATTAGATTCACAGATCCAGGGTACCATGAAGATTGGACTACCTGAGATGGTGGCAGTTCCAGGTTCTTGGTAGATTGTAACGTTGTCATACTCTTGTAGGTTGAGGCCTGGAGAGTTGATGCTGAGGCTCTCCTTGTAGAAGATGTCATGGTTACCAACAATAAGGTGCAGCTGAATACCTCTCTCTTGGAGAGGTGTAAAGAAGTTATCCTTTGCCCAGTTGAGACTCCAGTAATCTATTCCTTTACGTACGTCAAAGCAATCACCAAGATGAATAACAGTATCAATACCACGAGACTCTAACTCAGGAAAGAAGACTTCAGAATAAAACTTATTGAAATAGTCATGGAAGATTTGTGAACCTTTACGAATACCAAAGTGAGTATCAGTTATAAGAGCTACTTTACGCCCTACCATAATTCTGCAAGTATGCTACATCAAAATTATACCAGTCTTCTTGCTGTTGTTCAAGCCCATCAGGAACTTCCTGTCCCATTGGTGTCTTCATGTCTTCAGGTGTCACATCACTATTTGATTCTGCTTCTTTCTCTTTAGCAAACAATGACTTGAAGGTAGCATTCTTATCTACCTGAACACCTCTCTTCTCACTATCTGTTTGAATACGATGTAGTGTGGATGCTAGTTGTGCTTTACTCTCTGGGTCAGCCAAGTCAACCTCACCATACACTTCTTGATGAGCATCAACATCTGACATACCTTGAGCTCTCAAATCATCCACCTGCCTTCTCTGCTGAATGACAGGGTGCTCTCTTTCACCAGGTCCTGGTTCTGCTGTTGGTGTACCCATTGCAGAAGGTTCCTCTTGTTCAAATGATGGTTTCTCAACCACATTCATCTCATCATAGAGTTCCCAGAGCTGTTGTAAATGATCCATAATTCCTCTTTGTAAGAGATGAGGAGGCTCAAAGCCTCCTTCAATCTCACCTAGGTAGCGAACACGTTAGGCTCTTTTATTTATTTGCCTTGTCTCTTCTGATCGACGGCGTCTTTAATAGAGTTGTAATCTGATGAAGAACCCAGAGCATCACCGACAAAGAACTCTTCGTAACCTGACTTAGAAATGATCTTATCACAAATCTCAATTTGTTTCTTCTCTTTGCTGATACGACGTATAAATGCGTACCAGCATACTTGTGTAAAGTAAGAGAAAGGGTTCTTAGATTTTTCTGGGTCAAAACGGTGACAGTAAACTACACAGTTCTCAACTGCATCCATCACCATGTCCTGGCGATACATGTAGTTAGAGAAGTTGGGTCTCATTGAGAGATGCTCTGCAATGTCTAGAAAGCACTTACCAATGTACCTTGGTACAATAGGTCTTGGTTCTCCTGCATCTTTAGCATCGTTACATTCCTTGTGGAACTTCACGAATGCAGCATACATCTCCTTGTTATCAATAAAATTGTTCTTGCGTCTTTTAGTAGTCATAGTCTTCTTTTATCATTGTTATTATAGCACATTTAACAAATCTTATTTTTGTGTTATAATGTATGTGATACATTTGAGATACAGGTACTATAAGGACTCGTCGGTTATATCAGGTGATTCATCATATATTTGTTCTAGTTGTTCTCTAGATGATTCTATCTTACCAACGTAACCAACATTGTCAGAGGAATCAACTTTCTTTTTAATAGGACTGGAACACTTAGCTGCGATTAGAGCTTTGTTATAAAACTCTACTCCAAACTTATCCATCTCAGAAATGGAAACGACATGGTTCTTGTAGATAATAGACATGTCATCACTGGCATACATCATCCATTTCTTAGGAACCAGACCTGCCATTGCAATGCCTTTCTTATGATCTAATTGCACTTGTTCATTAACCACAATAGGGTTGAGTGCAACAAAAAATTCAGTTCCGTTCTCTTCGCTTGGTGTAATCTCAGCAAGTACTTCCTCTCCCGTGACCAATTTCATCGTGGCGTGGAATGAGTCAGCAATCATACGTTTTATTTTCTTGCCTACATTAGTATTTAGGTTCATAAATCTATCTTACCTACACCAGATCCAAGTGTCATCTCTGTTAGTCTATAAGTAAAGTTTTCATCAACATAATACTTCATCCTCTCTACAAGGTGATTGAGTGTGAAGTTATTCCTACCACCAGGTTTTCTGAAGTCATCTGCAATGTCATAAAGCATTGCTGAGTCCTTACCCTTTGCCTTCCTCAGTCCTCTACCAATTGATTGAAGCACACGAATGCGAGACTTACTAGGAGAAGCAAATATAACATGATGGAGGTTTTTGATATTAACACCAGTAGACATTGTGCCATAAGAACCCAGAATAATATTATTAGAAGTTGCCTCAGAGATTTCACGGACTTCCTCTCTCACTTTTACTTTTGTATCACCATAGATGAGGTGAACGGGACGTGTTGTTAGATGTGTTAGCATCTCATGCATTGGTATTCCATGTCCTTCTACTCTACCAAAGAGAACCAGAACATTACCTTCTAATGAGTTGGCAAGATTACAGATAAACCTGTTCCTCTTGTACATGTTACCAATCCATTCAATCTCATCATTGTAAGTCTCAAACTTCTCTGGTGCATGCTTCAGAGTAATGATTTCAACATTGAGTTTAGCAAGAAAACCTTTCTCCATCAAGTCAGAAGAGGATGTTGTCCTGTACACAGGTCCAAACTGTCCTTCCAAGATAAGTTTATGGACATTCTTACCATCCAGTGTACCAGTAAAACCATAACGCCACTTGGCGTCAGGCATCTTCTTCATGATGCCTTGCAATGACTTCGCTTTGAAGTTATGACACTCATCACCAATCACAGCATCAAACTGTCTGAACCACTTCTTATCCAGTCCATAGACAGACTGCCACGTGGTTACTGTAACTGGTTTGTCTGTATCTTTTGCATGTCCAGCATAAATCTTATGAACAAACTGATCTGTGTCCCAACCATAATCAGCGAAGTCCTTTGTCATCTGCTCCACAAGACCCTTAGAAGGCACTACGATGATAACTTTCTTATCAATGGACTTCAGATACCTAGCGATAGCGTAAATCATCAGAGACTTACCTGAACCAGTAGGTGAGAGGATTGTCTTACGATGTTCCTTCAGTGCATGAAACACTGTATCAATCTGATACTGACGTGGTTTCACACCTGAAATCTTATTCATAAACAACTCCACACCTTCCTCAAAGATG
>Ga0181422_1000106_pt1 | contig 25012 bp, 17 predicted proteins | sample 45SPOviralmetaG_FD_130147 | JGI IMG/M metagenome (GOLD analysis project Ga0181422, IMG submission 130147) | Marine viral communities from the oligotrophic San Pedro Time Series (SPOT) site, San Pedro Channel, CA, USA - 45 SPOT_SRF_2013-07-18 | ecosystem: Environmental > Aquatic > Marine > Strait...
AAGAACAGAAACTAACGTATATTTAAAGAACACTATCGGAAAAGAAATCGAAAGATTGAAAAGAAGATAGAATAAAAAATCCCGGAGGGTCGCAAGATCAACTGGGATTTTTGCTTTCTTAGAGTAAATCTCTCTAATTTTATGAATTTGATGTATAAAAGTTCGCGAAAAAAACCAATTAAAATTTCTTGCCAAACAACACAAACTAGAGTATTTTTATATAACTATAAGAAATGAAGTCGCAAGACCGAATTGAAGATAGTAAGAAAATCCCGGAGGGTCGCAAGATCAACTGGGATTTTCACTTTTCAGGACTAATTTTCATCAAAAAAAACAAAAAGACTCCCCGTGGCTGTAATTTTTGTTTTATCGGCTATCGAAGTGGCTCAAAGCACGAAAGGAAGTCTTCTCTTATTCTAATAAAGAATTGTTTATCTTTATTATTTCTAGAATAATTTCAATGATATATACTTAATTCATGAATATTGGCTCACATATACCCTCAAAAAATGCTGTAGAAGAGATAAAACTTAGGAAAGGCGACACTTTTCAGATATTTATCTCTAGTCCTCAGATGTGGAAAAGCCCAAAACCTCGAGAAGATATCGATATTTTACAAGAATATGATGGACCAATTTATGTTCATGCTCCATATTTAATTAATGTTGCAACACCAAATAATAAAGTTCGTCATCCCAGTCGTAAATTACTAAAAGACACTTGTAAAGTAGCAGCGTCATTTGGAGCAAAAGCCGTCATAGTTCACGGTGGCTCTGTTGGTGAGGGTGGAGATATTGGCGAAGGTTATGAAAACTGGAGAAAAGCTATAGAACATGTTGAAGATACTGGAATGAGAGTCTTAGTAGAAAACACAGCTGGAGGAAAAAACTCTGTTGCTAGATATATGGATTCTATTGAGAGACTTTGGGAGGTTATTGGACACTTAAACGTTGGTCTTTGTTTAGATACTTGTCATACATGGGCTGGAGGCATTCCGACAATGGAAGCAGTGAAAGGTTTTAAAAAACTTACAAAAAAAATTGATCTTATTCACTTCAATGACTCAAAAGATGGCTTTGAGAGTTCACGAGATCGTCATGAAAACTTAGGAAAAGGAAACATCCCAAAGGCTGAGCTTGAATATGTAATTAAAAACTGTAAAACAGATATTGTTGTTGAAACCCCAGGAGGACTTGAAGCGCAGAAGAAAGATATTGCGTGGATTAGAAGAAGAATTAAAAAATGATTCCAATGATTATGATGCTGTTTGGCATCTCTACTTTAGGGCAGTTTCAACTTGAGATTCCAGATTTCTTACCAGACCCAAGCCCAGTCATATGTGAAGAAATGGATGATTCAAACTTTGATCCTAATTGCCAACATGAAGATTATTCAATATTTAGAAGCTGGTGTTTAGGAAACAGGTGTGATGACCACGCTGTTAAAGGCTATGTAAAATCTATCTCGGAAGATGAAACAGTTGTATGGTTTACAACTGAGGAACAAATCAACCTTAATGTTTCATCATTAGAGAGTTGGCAGATTATCAGATATACCTCTGAAGAACTTCAAGAATTAGACATAATGCCTGAAGACTGTACTTATGAAAGCGAACAGGACGGAACATGTGGATATGGCCTGTTCCCTCCTCAGCCATAATGAACTATTTACCATCCAACCTCGAATTTAAGGATGGAGTTGCTTTTATAGGAGAGACTTCACTTCTTGATGTTGCAAAAGAATATGGAACTCCCCTATATGTCTATGACTGGGAACATTTAAAAGACAATATTGATCATTTTACAAATGCATTCGGCGAAGACACCTATTTTAGATATGCAGCAAAAGCATTTATCTGTAAAGCCTTAGTTAAAGAGTTAGAGAATAAAGGATGGGGAGTAGATGTTGTTTCTGGTGGAGAAATGGCAACAGTCCAAGCTGTTACTGGAACGCTAGAAAATTCTTTATTTAACGGAACCTTTAAGCATAAAGATGAAATTGAGTTTTTCATGCAACATAATGGAGGACATATCTCAGTAGATAATCGTTTTGAGATCCCAATGTTAGAAGAGGTTGCTGAGAAGTTAGATAGAAAACAACCCGTAATAATGAGAATTAATTTAGATGTTGGAGCTGAGACACATCCAATGGTATTAACTTCTGGATACGACCAACAGTTTGGTATCTCCATTGGTTTTGCAGAAGAGGCATTACAACAGATATATAACTCCCCTCACTTACTATTTTCTGGAGTACACGTACATATTGGAAGCCAGATTAAAGACCCAGATCGTTATAAAAAAGCAATGATCGAATGTGCAGATTTTCTTAATGCACATCCAGCAAGTGTGGAAAGAGAGATAGTCTTTGATGCAGGAGGTGGATTCTTTTCGCCTTATGCAGGTGATGAAGTAGATCATGAACTAAAAGTCTATGCAGATGCCATTCATGAAGGCATTAAAGAACACTGGAGTGGCTCGTATAAAGTCATGATTGAACCAGGAAGAGCATTAGTAAATAACCCAGGAGTCATTTTATATACAGCCGGTGCAATTAAAGATGATCGAGGGGAGAAACCATATATTTTGGTTGATGGTGGTATGTCAGATAATCCAAGGCCTGCACTGTATGGAAGTGAACATAAGCTCTTTAATATCTCTGGTGGAAAAGCTGGAGAAGATGTAGTGCATGCAGTATCTGGTAGGCACTGCGAGAGTGGAGATTTATTAGTAAAAGATGCAATGTTGCCAAGTGATACTAAATCAGGAGATATTTTAATGTCTACTTCTACTGGTGCCTATACCTTTGCTATGGCAAGTAACTATAACCGTGTACCTAAATCCGGAGTAGTTGCTGTAACTGATAGCGGTGAAGTTGAGTTAGTCAATAGGCAGAGTTTTCAAGATACGTTTATTAACGATCTCTAAATTAAAAAGCTACAAAACTCAGATTAAATTATCTAAATTCACAATAAGTGCATATTTTGTTTGATTTTGTGTTTAACCATATTTAAATAGTTATATGGAAATATTTAAGGAAAAAAACAACTCTTTAGAATCAATAAATCAGGTTCAATTCAAATTAGAGAAAGATATTCAAAAAATTGTCGAAGAAAATACACAAACCTTATTCAACTTAGAATTCATTGCTTCTGAAGTATCAGTAGGCAATTATAGAATTGATAGTCTTTGTTTTGATGTAGAAAATAACTCCTTTGTAATTATTGAGTACAAAAAAGGTAGTAGCTACTCAGTAATTGATCAAGGCTATACATATCTTCAGCTTTTGTTAAATAATAAAGCTGACTTTTTGCTTATTTATTCAGATTTTATTGACAAAGTAACAAAACCAACAGACATTGACTGGAGCCAATCAAAGATAATTTTTATTTCACAGTCTTTTAATAGCTATCAGAAAGACAGTGTAAATTTTAAAGGGTTACCATTTGAATTATGGGAAATTGCAAAATATGAAAATAATCTATTTTCTTTAAATCAACACCAAACTTCATCTACAGAAACGATCAAATCTATTACTTCAAACGAAAATGAAAAAATCAAATCTGTAAGTAAAGAAATTATTCAATATGAAGAAAATCACCATACTAAAAAGTACAAAAAAGATTTAGTTGAGAATTGGAATAGTTTTAAATCATTAATGCTTCTAGAAGATAATGTGAATATGAAAATCTCTAAGAATTATATTTCTTTTACTCTTGGTAATTCAAAAAAAACTATAGCTTACTTCAATAGTAGAGCCGAAGGTTTCAAAGTTCATATTGTTCGAGGTTTTATTAGAAAAGATGGAAAAGAGACTAAAAATTTCTTAACTCTTGATGATCCAAAAAAAATGGCGAAGGAAATTACTTGGAAATATCTTGATGATGTTCAACATGCATACGAAATAATGTTTAACAAAGATACAGATATTGATTATTTAATTTTTTTAATGAAACAACAATTAAAAAAAATGCAAAGTTAATTAATAACTCAAAAGACATTTATAAACACATACATTTTCTTATTAAAAAAATAATTTTAAGACTTAAAAATTATCGGTCTCTCTTGCTCCTATTACAAGATGCACATAACAATTGGCAATTTTCTTCTATAGTTTTGCCATTTTTATTCCATGGAACTTTGTGGTCAGCATCCATTTGAGAAATTTCAAATTCTTCTCCGCAACCATCAGGTTTAATACATATTCCAGATTGTTTTTCATAAACCCTTGCTTTTACTTGCGTTGTGAATTGCTTTAGACTTAAAGATCTTTCATCACCAGTAATTAGATAACTAAAAATTCCTTTTTGTTTTGTGACTTCTTCATTTTTATAAAGCTCTTGAATATTTTTTTCAAGTTTAATTGCATTAAAATCTTGGTCTTTATATTCGTTATAAATCAAACCCCAATCAACACCCTTCATTTCTTTTCTAAAATTTGGATACACACGAACCACCCAATCAAAAACTCTGTCAAAATATTCCTTTAGTTCACTTGCATCCTCATCAAATTGATGTTCACTCATGTAGTTGTTTATATCATTTTTACTAATCCATTTAATTATTGTTTCTAGATACTCTTGCCTGATAGCCACTCCGCTTAAGTAATCACCTGCAACATTGAATGCATAGCAACCAGTCTTACTAAAATATTTTCTTGCATCAGAGACCCATGGTCCAGAATATACTGCATTCCTTAATTCTTGGTCTGTAAGAACTTTTCCAGCAATATTAATAACTTCAAACCAAGCAAGCTTTTCGCTGGGTTTACCTTCGCATAAATAAACTGAAATTTCATAATCTAATATTTTTTTTTGTTCATCAGTTTGAAGAGAGTGAAAATACAGGTCACTGTTATTTAGAGGATGTTTTATAGAAAAGTTACCTGCAACAAATTCACATATTGAGATTGTTCTTTGTTGGCCATCAATTATCTCATATCCCTCTTGATCGCTAACTGCCCAGTAAAACACACTTAAAGGGAACCCTTTGAAAACTGTATCTATAACTAAATTTCTTTCTTTTTCTCCATATACAAATTCTCTTTGGTATTTAGGTCTAATGTTTAATTTTCCTCCATAACCAATAACACCTTCTTCGTCATTGTTTACATAGTCTTTAGTTAAATCTGAGATTTTTATGTTTTTAGGTTTTATTTTCATAATATTTTATTTTTTATTAATACCCTTAAATACTTCTCTTTACCATTTACCAACGGTCTTCCATGAGGAGTATTTGGAAGTCGTATTCCTTTATTTTCTTCTCCTGTATTCATTATGCCAAGAATCTCAAATTGATTTTTGTTATGTTTGTGCAAAAATGTTATAGGAACTCCCATAAAACCATCATAATCCAAAGGAATATCCGAAACTCTATCAACATTAATTGCATCGTAATTGTCATAAAATGGAAAATCATTTTTATTAAATTTCTTGTAAAGTATCAATTCTTCTTCTCTCTTTTTAATTTCTAGATTTGTAAACCAGCATGTATTTCCCATACTTCTCCATTTTTGGCCAGTTTCATCAATCCAGAATCTTGTTTTCTTTTCCTCATAAGTTTCTGGAACTTTAAATGACATATCACCTACATAATTGCCAAGCCATATTTTATCTTCCTTTAATAACTTAAATATTTCCCTGTAAGTGATTGCATTTTGATGCCCAATTATTAAAAACTTTTTATCGTATTTAATTAACTGATTTACATATTCTCTAAAAAGTGAAAATGGTGGATTGGTAACTACAATATCTGCTTGTTTAAGTAATTCAACACTTTCTTCGCTTCTAAAATCCCCATCACCCTTTAAGTTATGTACACCTATCTCCTCTGGGTCTGGAACTCTATTATTATTCTTATCACCTTCGTATTCAAGATATACTGCACTTTCTGATTTTTCTGTTGAAAACAGATTCCAGTCCTGATTTTTATAACAAGTTGTGATAAGCTTTTTTAATCCAAGATGTTCAAAGTTAATTGAAAAGTAATTAAAGAAGTTACTAATTCTTGGATCATCACAATTGCAATAAACAATTTTGTCTTTAAAGTGAGGTTTATAGTGTTGTAATTCTTTTTCAATATCAGGAAGGTGAGTATAAAATTCGTCCGCTTTTGTTGCTGCAGCTTTTCGCAAGCTTGAATTATTACCACCAGTTGTCATAGTCTTTTATTCTTAATAACAACTCTTGCAAATTTAGGCTTCCCATCGACCATGGTTAAATATTTACCTTTAGTTTCTTCTGTCGGCCCTGTGAGCATACTGTATCTTCCAATTCCATCTACAATTTCGAATTGATCTGGGTTGTGTTTATCTAAAAATGTAATGGGAACCCCCATGAGTCCTTCATAGTCGATTGGTATTTCTTTAGCTTTGTCTACATTTATTGCATCATAATTATCATATTTCGGATAATCATCTTTTATGTATTTCTTATATAAAATCAGATCTTCATGTCTTTTGTTAATATCCAAATTTGTATACCAAAACGATCTAGCCGTTTCATACATACTTCCATCAGGCTTTTGAAAATGACGCACAGTGTTGTACCCTAACCACATTTTATTTGATTTAATATACTCAAAACAATTTCTATACGAAATAGAGTTTACATTACCAATGGTTAAAAACTTTTTATCGTATTTAATTAACTGATCTACATATTCTCTAAAAAGTGAAAATGGTGGATTGGTAACTACAATATCTGCATGTTTGAGTAATTCAATACTCTCATCACTTCTAAAGTCACCATCTCCCTTTAAATTATGTACACCTATCTCCTCTGGGTCTGGAACTCTATTATTATTCTTATCTCCTTCGTATTCGAGATATACTGCACTTTCTGATTTTTCTGCTGAAAACAGATTCCAGTCCTGATTTTTATAACAAGTTGTAATAAGTTTTTTCAATCCAAGATGTTCAAAATTTAAAGCAAAGTAGTTAAAGAAATTACTAACCCTTGGATCATCACAATTGCAATAAACTACTTTATTCTTAAAATGTTTTTTGTAATATTGAAGTTCTTTATTAATGTCTTCTAACTGTGTATAAAATTCATCTTGTTTATTTTTTTTTGCTTCTTTTAAATTTTTTCCTAAATTTTTTGATGACATAAAGTTATTTTAAATTCTAGTAAAACAGATAGCAACAGAGAAAATAACCAAAATATAAACCAATTACCTCAAAAATATATATATATTTAAGAGTATAATTTTATTGAAAAAATTTAAAATCCAAAATATTATTAAATAACATTCACTAAATAGGAAAAATACATTGGCTTTATCACAAGAATTCATAAAAACTTTAGCTAAATATTACCAAGAGTTCTTAAGCTCAGACTTTAAGAAAGCAAGAGCTCCAAAGCGTAGATTTACATCTACAGATCCAAAAAAAAGAAGAGTTGGAATAGTCGTTGATAAATACACTAATTTATATTCAAAATTTGTGGATGTTCTCTCAAAAGAAAAAATTGAATCAAGACAGTTTACAGTTACTAAAAACCAATTCTCCACTCAGTTATCTGAAATTAACAAGAAAAAGCTTAAGACAGAAATTGAAAAAATAGATTTTGAAAAAGTTAAAGCTGGATTCTCAGAAATTGTTCTGCCTTTAAGTGATAAGTATACAAACTCAAAATCAAGCCCAAATAACGATTTAGAGTTTGAACTATTTAATACCGCTGTAAGTAATTTGTTTAGAGCAGCAGTTGTTACTGAATTGGTTGACAATATATCTGCTTCAATAGAGTCTGTGCAAACAAGAGCACTAGATAGTTTGATAGACATAGAAGATGAATTAACTGAAATATGCATGGATGCCTATTTGTCATCTATTTCAGAAACATTCGTAGAGTTTTTAAACACAAAAGATACCTCTAATCTTGAAACTTCATTCAACGAATATTTAAATAGTTTTAACTATAAAGACATCTTTTATAATTATTTTGAAAATCTTCAAACCGGTGATGCTTTTGTAGAATTACGAGAAGTAAAGCTCAACGAAGATATGATTGAAAACGTTGAGTTTTATTTAAACATTGGCACGATGTCTTATAAAAATTATAAGTTTCCTATTTTCTACTTACCTTTTGAGCTTTTGCTGCTTGAAAATAAGTCTGAAATTACTTTTAACCCTAACTTATTTATTAATAAAAAGGCTATTGATTATGTATTAGAAGAGATTGCAAAAAAATATGATAAAAAACAACGCTCTATAGTTGAAGAGAGAATTATCTTTCTAAATGAAAATGAAAATATTATTGAAAAAGTAAACGAGTTTTTATTATTATTGCAAAACACTCTTGAGTTAAAAGATATTATTAAATTCGATTCAGCTTTGGTCACGCAATCTAAATCATCAGACGTGTCACTGTCAACCACTTTAACAATTTCTCTGTTCGACAAGTCAGATGAATCAATGGAAAACGATTATGAGTCACTCATAACAGGACTTGAGTCAGGATCCGGAATTGATGATTTATTTAGTAAATTAATTACAAGTTTTGTTGAGACCAATCCATCTAATTTTATTAACGAAATAGAAGACTCCTGGGACGAAATGGATACTACTGAAAAGCTTGTATATAAATCCCCGTTACCACTCGCAGAAGAACAAAGAAAGATTCTCAATGCTTTAGAGAATAAAGGAGTAGAGTATATATTTGTCGAAGGACCTCCTGGTACTGGAAAATCTCATACTATATCAGCAATTGCTTTTGATAGTATTTTAAAAGATAAATCCATACTTGTTCTTTCGGATAAAAAAGAGGCCTTGGATGTTGTGGAGAATAAACTAAACGAAACTCTAAATAAAACAAGGGTTGATGGAGATTTCCCAAATCCTATTTTAAGACTTGGAAAAAAAGAAAATAATTTTTATAAACTTACGACAAACACAGCAGCTAGCAATCTACAAAACAATGTAAGGGTTCGTACAAAACAGGACAGGAGCATAAACAAAGAGTACAAAGACACCACACAAAGCCTTTCAGATTCTATTACAGGTTTTATTGATCGAACTAAAAATATTGATATGGAAAAAGTAAAAACTTTTTTTGAAATAAGAGACAATATTGACACAGATGTATTAGATCAAATTGAAAAACACAGAGATTTGCTTGATGACAACATCGCTTATCTTGGTGAAATAAGACAACTATTTCAAGAAGAACAAAAAGAATTAGAACAAATTTATAAATTGTTGAAAAAAGATGTCAAAAGCATTTCGTTAACAATGAATTTTTTTAAAGAGCTAGACAAATATGATGAAGAGTTCATAGAAACTTTAATTAAACTTCCAAAATTAACCCTTGATAATATTGAAACCTTAGACGATTCTATCGCTTCTTTAACAAATGCATCAAAAGGTTTATTTGGATTTAGTTTTAAAAAGAAGCTATTCGATTCGATAAGTGAAGATTTTAAAAAAACATATGGAGATACCCCCTATTTAGTAAAAAGTAAGCGAACTCTGGAAAAATTAAATTCATTTAGGTCTGATTTTAGAAAACTTCAGACTGCTTTAGATGCTGTTTATGAAGATGAGTTTACAAAAAAAAGAAGTGAGTTTTTGAATTTACATATTGAATCAAATCTTACGAATGACGAGACATTCGAAATAGTTATATCTCTGCTGAACAACTTTGGAATTGGCGAATTTGCAAAAGAGCTAGAAACGATATTTAACAAACCTTTTAACATTATTGATTTTATTGAAGATGACGAATCTCAAGAATTTTACTTTTTCTCTATATCAAAAATGTACATAGAGAAGTTCAAAGAATTAGAGGAGGGCTTTAATTTTGAAAAAATAGACTATTTTGGAAACAAATCAAAACTAGAAGAATTGAATGCTTCAAAACTTTCATTCAATATTGATAAAAAAGCAATTAAATATGTAAACGATTTTAAAGCAGATATAAAAATCATTAGAAATATTATTAAAAAGAAGAAAAAATTCCCTACTCAAGAGTTTGAAGCTTTACAAAAAGGATTTCCATGCATAATTAGTTCATTAAGAGATTTCGCTGAATTTATTCCCTTGTATCCTGGAATGTTCGATGTTGTTGTGATTGATGAAGCTTCTCAAGTTTCGATAGCACAAGCCTTACCTGCGTTGTTAAGAGCAAAAAAAGTAATTGTAATGGGTGATAGAAACCAATTTAGCAATGTTAAAACAAATAACGCTAGCAAGGAACTTAACAATCAATACTTGAACTCTCTAATAGATTCTTATGATAAAAAATCTAACATTAACACCGCAACATTAGAACGGATAAAGATGTTTAATATTAAAAGCTCGGTATTAGATTTCTTTGAAATGTTTTCGAACTTTTCTATAACACTTAAAAAACACTTCAGAAGCTACCCAGAAATGATATCTTTTTCCTCAAAGTATTTTTATCAAAATGCTTTGCAATCAATGAAAATACGTGCAAAGTCAATATCTGAAATTATAGAATTTCACTATCTTGAAGATGTAAAATTTCCAGAGTTTAACACTACCAATGCAGATGAGATTGATTACATAATTACAAAACTTGAGGAACAGCTTAAAAATAATGATTTAAGAAGTACGGCCATTATCACTCCTCATACTGAACAGCAGAATTTATTTTTACGAAAATTAAGCTCTCATATTAATTTTGAAGATTTTTCAAAAAAACTTAACTTGAAAGTTTTTACTTTTGATGGATGCCAAGGTGAAGAGAGGGACATAATTTACTACTCTCTTGTTGCAAACGAACACGAAGATAAGCTTTGGGCTATATTTCCAAAAGAGCTTAACAATGACAATGGAGATATCGATTTTAATTTAAGAAAACAGAGATTAAATGTTGGATTTTCTCGTGGTAAAGAAAAATTAATATTTGTACTTTCAAAAGATATTCAGGAATATTCCTCTTCAATTAAAGTTGCTTTAAATCACTATCAAGCAGTATTTGAAAATTCGAACACACCTATTACTAAAGATCAGCTTGATCCAAATTCACCAATGGAAGAAAAAGTTCTCGAGTGGCTGCAAAAGACCGAGCTATATCAAAAAAGCATTAATGACCCTGATGAATTAAAATATACTATTTTTCCCCAATTAGAACTTGGAAAATATCTCAAGTCCATAGATATTAACTATACGTATCCAGAATACAAAGTTGATTTTTTTGTCAATATAACCACCCCAGAAAGTTCTAACAATGTGATTGTTGAATATGATGGATTTGAGTACCACTTTCATACATGGGATGAAGTTACTGAATACAACTGGAAAGATTACTTGACTGAAGAAGACATTGAAAGAGAACTGATACTTGAGTCATTTGGTTATAAAATGATTCGCCTGAACCGCTTTAATATTGCTCGAAATCCTGTAGAGACTATTAATGATATGTTGATTGAATTGATTGAGAAAAATACTTCTAAAGGTTCTGATGCAATCGCAAATTTAATTTCCACTCAGAAAACAGTTAATGAAGGACTTAAAAATAAAGAGATGAAAATATGCCCAACATGCCAAGACATCAAGCCTCTATTTGAATTTTATGACAACCAGTTGAAGTCAGAATATGGAAACACATGCATGAAGTGTAAGAGCAAAAAAGGATATTTTGAAAAAACTAAATGCACATCTTGCAAGAAAACTAAATTTGTAAGAAATTTTAAATCCTCAACAAAATGTTGCGAGTGTTATGAAAAGTAATAAGTGAGATTAAATAATAACACTTTAGAATATAGCATTACTGATATTGTTAGATATTTTCGCTCACCCTATGCTTCTTGGGCAACTTGGGCTAACTTAATCGAACCCGGCACTGTGTTTGTAGAAAATGATATGATTCAAAATTCATCGCTACTTTTAAGATCACAAGAAAACGAAGAAGATGCAAAGAGATACTTAATTAATAATTTTGATACTGTTAAAACTATATCTAATCCTTTAAATTCCGAAGAAGAGTCAAGAAAACTAATTGAAAGCAAGTTTGATGTAATAGTGCAACCTACTATTAAACGAGACTCTTTTGTAGGTCGAGCTGACTTTTTAATTTTTAATAAAAAAACCAGTTTATATGAAGTTATGGATGCCAAGTTAGCAAAGCAAATAAAATCTGAATTTCTGTTACAAGTTTGTGGCTATGCTTGGATGCTAGAAGAGTATCAAGATAACGTTTCTAAATATGGATGGTTCTTTTTAGGTGATGAAAGCGTTGAAAAATTTAAAATCCATGAATTTTATAGATTTTTTCTTGAATTAAAAAATGAGTTTATTCATGCTGTAGATAATTATTCTTTAGATGAATTTCCAAATCCAAGAAAATGGGAAGTTTTTGAAGAATATTCAGACGCAGCAAATCTATATTGGAAAAAAAATAATTCTCTGGAATTAATTGCAGATATTTCAAGCAGACAAATTGATATTCTTGAAAGAAATGGATATTCATCTATGAAAGATGTCTCAAATATTCAAGAATCATCACTCCCTAAACTACCTTCAAAATCCCTAGATAAGTTAAAAAGACAAGCTAACGCCCAGGTGTTATCAGATGATGATTTTACACATATAGAACTTAGGAATGGTGATGAGTCAATTTATTTTCTACACTCACTACTTCCTCCAGAAAATAATGGAGATATATATTTTGACTTAGAGGGTTATCCATTTTACGACATAAGAAGCGAATACACCATGGAGTATTTATATGGTGTAGCTTACAAAAATGATGATGGTGAAATGATATTTAAAGATGATTTGTGGGCTGATAACGAATTTGAAGAAAAAGAGATATTTAATAAATTTGTAAATTGGGTTGAAGAGAGAATTGAAAACTACCCTAATCTTAAAATTTACCATTATGCACATTACGAAAAAACTTCACTACTGAAGTCAGCTCAAAAATTTGGTATCCACGAAATTGAAATTGATAACTGGATCAGAGAGGGTAGGCTTGTTGATTTATTTAAAGTTGTCAAAAAAGCTTTTATTGTAGGAAAAGACTCATACAGCCTAAAAAGAATTGAAGAAATAGCCGGATATAAAAGGGAATTAGATTTAAATTCCGGAATAGATTCAATTTATTATTTTGAAAAGTATTTAGCTACAAAAGATGAAAAGATAAAAAATGAAATATTAATGTACAACAAAGATGATTGCATAGCCACCAAAGTAGTTTGTGATTGGTTAAGAGAAATGCAATCTGAATACAAATATAATTTTATTTACTCAGAACAAGAAAGAGGTCAACCATCAGAAAAAGATATCGAGATAAATAAAATAGAAGAAAAAATTAACTCTATAAATTCTGAAATTGTAGATAGGCAAATAAAAAATTTTATTTCTACGATGCCAGGTTATTACAGAAGAGAAGAAAAAGTAGACTGGCAAGAATATTTCGAATTATTGAATATGCCTATTGAAGAAAAAATTAATACACCTACAGCTTTTGGTTTGCTTTCATTAATAAAACAACCTGAACTTGTGGATAAAAAATACATTCTTGCTTATGAATGTAGCGATGGATCGTTTAAAAAAATCAAACAGGGAGCTAACGTAGTACTAAATTTTTCATATGGAGAATTTTACGAAGTTTACAGTCTCTATCCTGAAGTTAAGAGTGTAAGTTACAATCCTTTTGTAATTGAATTTGAAATAAGTCAAAAAAAGTGGAATGAATTCAAGGAAGTCGCTTCTGAATATGCACTAAACATGGACAATCCCGTAGGTTTTGTAAATCCAGTCGCAAGAGAAACCGTTTGGAGTAGTCCATATAAGTCACTAGTTTCAACTTGTTACGATTTTATTGAGAATAATCATATCCCCCCTTTAATACTTAAGCTACTTTTAAATGAGTCAAATCGATTAATCGCAGACTTTGATAATGAAAAAAACATTGTAGAAAAAATATACAATATAACCTCTAATTTAAATAATTCTTATTTGGCAATTCAAGGGCCACCTGGCACAGGAAAATCAACTACCTTAGGAGAGGTTATATCTAGACTTTATAAAGATGGTCATAGGATTGGAATTGTAGGACCAAGTTATAAAGCAACTTTAAATCTTGTTAAGAAAATTACTCCACATTTAGATCCAGGTGTAGATGTTAACTTTAGAGGTGGTGGACAGGAAATTAAACTGGAGATTGAAAGTTTAGATAATGTTAAAAGCATTTCCACACTAAACAAAGATGATTCTGGCTTGATTGCTACTTATGTAAATTCTATATGTAATGAATCTTATTTAGACTATTTTGACTATATTGTTATTGATGAGGTTGGTCAAGTTCCACTGGTAACCACAATTGCAACAACTCAATCTACTAAAAACTTAATTTTAGTTGGTGACCCAAATCAATTACCACAAGTCAGAAATGGATCTCACCCAAATAATAATGGCTTATCAACTTTGGAGTTTTTAATAGGAGAAGATACAACCCTCCCAGCTGATAAGGGTTTATTTTTAGACACAACTTATAGAATGCATCCAGATGTAAATAATTTTATATCTAAATATTTTTATGACGATAAATTGAAACCCCATTCTGTCACCAAGACCAGGACTCTAAATATAACGTCAGACTTGTTTAAAGACTCTGGAATACAATTTATTTCCGTCAACCACAGTGGAAATACTCAAGAAAGTCAAGAAGAGGTTCAAGTTGTTTATCAACTAGTAAACGAACTCATTGGCAAAACCATTATTGAAAATAAAACAGAAAGATTTATTAAAGAAAAAGATATCTTAATTGTCTCGCCGTACAATCTTCAAGTTTTTGAATTAAGTAAAAAGCTAGGTGACAATTACAGGGTAGGAACTGTTGACAAGTTTCAAGGTCAAGAAGCACCTATTGTTATTGTTTCATTGGCTGCTTCAAATTATGAAGAAGCACCTAGAGGAATTGACTTTATATTAAATTTTAACCGTATGAACGTTGCCTTATCTAGATCACAGTGCTTGAGCATTGTTATTGGCTCTCCAAGTCTTACCCATTTGCATTATCAATCATTAAATTCAATAAGATTAACAAATTTTCACAGAACACTTATGAATCCCAGTTAGATAGTTTTTTAATTTCTTTATCACCAATTACTATTAAAAAGCTTGTTGCTCTTGACATTCCTACGTAGATAAGACTTTTAATATCTGAAGTGTTTTCAGACTCTAAACTCTCTAAATTAGGTATCAGCAGTATTACAACTTCACTTTCAAGTCCTTTGTATTTATAAATGCTTTCAATATTTAAATCTTTAATTCCGCCAATTTTTTGGTTAGCCTTATACTTTGCCTGTTCAACATCTTCTAAATATCTACTGTGTGGAATGAGGATTTGTATTTGCCCCGGGTGGTATTTTTCAACTTCTATTAACCCCGTAAGCACCTTAGTTAATACTTCTAAAGATTCTGTCCATCCACTATCTTTAGTCTCTAGGTACTCTGGCTCAAGTCCATTTATGGCCAATGCCTCATAACTATCTTTGTATACTTTCAATACTTTATCTGAAATCTCCCTTGTGCTCCTTAAGTATTTTGTTAAAGGGTATGTTAACCAGGAATTATTTTCTAGATCCGGAAGCTGCCAATCATCATGGGTTATAGCTTGCCTTTTATCAGAAAACAAAAACCATTTTTTATTTTCTGTCATGAGTTCAAAAATTGGCCAAAACAATGGGGAAAAATCTTGAGCCTCATCAATTATTAAAACATCAAATTCTGTATTAAATTTGTCAAAATTCTCATTCAATGTATTAGCAATTAACGGAGCTGCTTGTTTAGGAGATAAATTAGCAGTGCCCAAGTCTTTCAGATTTATATCTATTGAAGTAAACAATCCAAATAGAGAGTGAACTTCAATTAACGGTTCTTCACTAAATAAATTAGATAAATATCTACTTAAATTCTGGTTGTAACAGAGAAAAAGAATTTTCTTCTTCTTTTCTGCCAGATTTCTTGCTGTCTCTACAGCCAAAACTGTTTTTCCTGAACCAGCTGGTCCAGTCACTGATACATAATTGTTATTATCAGCAATCGCGTTGAGTATTATTTTTTGCTCGTTAGTAGCTGATAATTGCTGTGCTTCTAAATTTTTTGTTAATCCTCTTAAGGGAGAGGTATTTATATCAGGTAATATAACTTCTTTTAATTTTTCCTGCATACCTTTTATTTCTCCAAAGTCTTTTTGAGGGATATTATCTTTAAAATACCCAGTAAGATTCGACAACTCCACTTGGGTTAAAGTATTACTTTTTGATGCCTTCATACCAAGATTATTAAAGTCTGGCATATATGGAAAAGCCACAATTGTGTGTATTGAGGATGTTATTTTTTTTAATTCTCTATCACTTTTTATTACAGGTTTAAAACTTTCAATATTCTGAAACAAAAACTCTATTAAATTTCCTCTAGCTTGTTCAATTTGTGTATACGGATCTTTAGTTTTTTTGTTGTATTTCCTACCTGACTCACTGTTTTCCACTCTGAACCACGTTCCATCTTCACAATAAACACCGTATCCTTTGACTTCAATCAAAACAATTCCAAAATAGGGATGTGTTAGCAAAAAATCTACCTCACCCCTACTAATTCTTTCGTAAAATGTCACATGTTGTTGCATGTTTGAGTAAATATGCCAACTATCACTTAAGGAAAGTAAATTATCAAACACTAATTTTTCAGATGTTGTTACAAAGTCCGGTGTATTTGGAAATGACTGTGCCATGTGTTTACTTTAAAGCTTTGAATAATATTTTCCAACAAAATAATAAAGAGGCCCGAAGGCCTCTCTATATTATCAAAAAGAAAGGAAAACCTTTCTCAAAATCATTATAAGTACACAAAAAGAGCTAAATGTAACAAAAACTTGGTTTCTAGAGTCTAAGTTACGTACGAGGTTTGATTTTGGAATCAAAGTCTGGTATAATGTAATCTAACTGGTTTTAAGCCGGTTTTTTTATTTTTATGCCCTAAATCTAGGGTTTTTTTACTTTAAGGAGGAATTATGACTAACTAGTTATTGGAAGAACAAACTAAAGAAAAAATTATCAAAAAGAAAGGAAAATCATGAAAATAAATGATTTAACTCAATTTCAAATTGAGGCAGTAGAAAATAGAGAGAATTTCCTATCTAAATTTCGTGAAATAGGAATTTCTAATGCTGAAAAGCTAAAAGAAATTAAAACGAAGCTTTATCTAGGAGACTTTAGAGGTAGAAAAGTAAACTTTTATGTTACCTTCTCACCAAACAACATAGAGTGTAAGTCCAATATTGACTTAGAAACAATAGGAAGAAATTTTGATGATTTGAACACTTATCAAAACGGTAGGATAAAGTCCTTTGTTGGCAACTACCCTACAACTCGTAAGGGTGGTTCAAACATTACACAAATAACTTTGGCATATTTGATGGCATTTTCTCACATATGTACATACAAAAAAGTTGGATTTGTAAATGATCGCCCTAGTAAAGAACTTGTAAGAGAGCTTATGTATCTAACTATGCCTGAAGCCGAGACAAATGGTGACTCTAAAATGTATGGAGTTACTTGGTTTACAGTTATTAAAGCATGGAATCTAGAACCAAGTGAAGATTATCACTTATATAAAAGATACTTTAATGGTTGTGTAGATACAGACTTAAAAAATATGAAAGAACTAGAGAAGCCCAGAGAAAACAGAAAGGTTTCCTAGTAACTAAGCAGGTAGGTTTTTCGTTGGCCTACCTGCATTTCTTTAGATAGACTTTTAAACAGAAGGAGAAATATGTTTTGTGATCAATGCAATATGCTGATTCATGACCAAGAAATTAGTTGGGTTGAAATATATGGGGAAGAGTATCCCACATGCCCTATTCACAAGGAGTCATTACAAGAGGCTGTAGATTGAAAAGATTTGTTTGTAATTGTTTGAAAAATGTATATTGATTTGACATAATAAAATTAATGACAAAAAATGAAAATGATAATGAATTCGATTCTCTTGATAAAGAAAATCAAGGAGAAATTGCACCTCAACCTTTAGTTGAAGAAGTTTCTGATGAAGTCGAAGTTTCAAAACAAATTATTGAAGAAGAGAAAGAAATTAGTTTTAATAAAAATTATCTAGTTTTAGGTGTAATTATTTTTATATCAATTGCTGGATTATTTTTTGCATACATAAACCAAAGCAATATACAAAACTCAGAATCTTCTCAGGACCAAGAATCTAACATTTCACCAGACACAACAATAGCTACCCCTTCAGCTATTTCTGAGGCTATGGAACTAGGTAAGCTTATTGGTTGCGACACTTTGCATTTTGATTTAGAGTATGGCCGTCTTCCCTGTGGGGATAAAGAGACATATCTAGAAAAAATGCGTCTTTACGAAAATCAAAGATTAACCACAAGACTTTATGGAATTACTTTTGTATTTTTAATAATCTTAACATTTTTAGTTTACTTAATTTTTAGGCAAGCTCGGCAACATAAATCAATTGAGTTAAATGGAGAAAAGTTTTTGATGCCTAGCGAATGGGCTGAGTTAATAAACTATTTAGCTCAGGGTAATCAAAATAATGAAGAAATTTTAAAAAAACTTTTCATGCTAAATCAAGAATTACCTGAAAACTTTTTAAATTTAAAGAACACATTTCTTGAGCTTCAAAAAAAACTAGACTCTCAAGACACTGAAATCGATAGATTAAAAAAAGGATATGACAATCACATAACCAAAAAAATAATTTCAAGATTCATAAAGGTATTCGAATATGTTGGTGATTTAAAAAATATTAATTCTGAAGATAATAATCTTAAAAACATTTCCTTGATTCTAGAAGACGCACTCGCAGATTGTAATGTTAGTGAGTTTAATCCAGAATTAAAATCTGATTTTAGAGAAGTTGAGGGCATAGATGCTAACCCAGAAATCATTGAAACTAATATAAGAGATTTAAATTTTAAGATTGCTGAAGTTAAGAAGCCGGGATTTATTATATCGTACCAAGATTCAGTGGAAATTTTACAACCAGCATATGTTTCAGTTTATAAGTTTACAGAAGAACCAAATCAAGAAAAAGAGCAGGAATAGAGAGGTATTGCATGAGCGCATTTATTGGCATTGATTTAGGAACTACATTTTCAGCCATTTCTTATATTGATGAAACGGGTAGACCTAAAATAATCCCTAACAAGGAGGGAAAAAATATTACTCCTTCAGTTGTTTCAGAAAGGGACGGAAAAATTGAAGTTGGAGAATTTGCAAGTAAAACTTGGGCTATAGAACCTGACAAAGCTGCTGCTCGATTTAAACGTGTAATGTCTGATAAAAGTCTAAAGTTTAAATTAGGCGATAAAGAATTTTCTCCTGCAGAACTTAGTTCTTTTGTTTTAAGAAAACTGGTTCAAGACACTAAAAATATAACCGGAGAAATAGAGGAAGTTGTCATAACAATACCAGCGAACTTCTCTAACGAGGCTAGAGAGGCAACTATGGAAGCTGGTAAGCTAGCCGGTTTAGATGTCAATTTCATAATCAATGAACCTACAGCAGCAGCACTTTACTATGCTTTTGCAAAAGAACAGGAACTCTCTGGTTACTACGCCGTTTATGATCTTGGGGGAGGTACTTTTGATATATCCGTAATTAAAGTTACAGGACAAGATGTTGAGATAATTTCTTCAAACGGAATAGAGAAATGTGGTGGAGATGATTTTGACAAAGCGATCTACTCTTTAATAGAAAAAAAGTATGAAGAAAAAACTGGTGAGAAAATAAATCCTCTTGATTTCTCTTTAAATGATGCTGAAGAAGAAAAAAAGACGCTTTCTAATAGAGATAAAACTCTTGCAAAAGTAGGGCAAGAATTAATAGAGGTCACAAGAGAAGAATTTATAGATAGCATAGATCACATAATTCTTCAGACAGAGTTGCTTTGTGAAAAGACCATAGAAGAAAGTGGTATAGAAGTAAAAGATATTAAAGAAGTATTTTTATCAGGCGGTAGCACTAGAATCCCTAAAGTTTTAGAGTCTGTGGAAGCAATTTTTAATAAAGCACCAACAAACACAGTAAATGTTGACGAAGTAGTAGCTTTAGGAGCTTCGTTATATGCTGCATATAAAGGTGACAGGAGCAAGTTAAGCGCTGCTGGCAAAGCTAGCGTTGAAAAGATAAAAATCTTAGATGTAACCAATAAGTGTTTTGGAGTAATTGCTATTGGTTTTAACGAGACCAAAAATGTAGCTGAAGAAAGAAATTCTATAATTATTGAAAAGGGTGAAAATATCCCCGTCAGCAAAACAGAATCATTTTATACCGTTGTTGACAACCAAGAGACGGTTGCCTTAACAGTTACTGAATCTGTTCAATATGAAGAAGACCCAAGATTTGTTAAAACTATTTGGGACGGGGTTTTGGAACTTGAAAATCCTGAAACGGTTAATCAAGGTGATGAAGTTCTTGTTACTTATGCTTATGATGAAAATCAGATTATGAAATGCAAATTTAGCTATAAAGGAAAAGAAACTGTAGAGGTTGACTTATCCATGAATACTGCTGGCACTGACATTGTAGACAGTGATGAAATAGAGGTTTTATAGTGGAATTTTTATTATTCTTATTAGTAATTTGGGCTGTAAGAGCAGTTTTTAGTGGAGGAAGTAATAATTACAATTACTCCTCCAATACAAGCTCATATTCAAACACAGAACCGAGCTTAGCTACTCTATCAATAAGAAAATCACCAAGTAGTGATGAAGGTAACTGGTATATAGTTAAATTAAAAGGCTATTTTCCACTTTCTTATGATGCAAATTATAACTTTGTTTGTTCCTTGGTTGATACAACTGATGGTATAGAAAATGCTCATCCTATACTTTCATTTTTTCCTGAAATCCAAGAAGAAAATACACCCGCTTTCCAATTTATAAGACCGGATGTTTTTATTCCGTCTTATGGAGGCTGGGAAGAACATACAGAGATAATGAGAATACCCGCTGACCTTATTTCTCCTCCAAAAAAAGGGAAAAGAAGGTTGAGTTTTATACTCAGGTTGTATCCGCCATATTCAGATATAAGTGATATAAATTATGGTTTTGGTGGAGCAAATGCAGTTTATCAACTCGATCATGATTTTTACTGTACATTTGACCAACCGGGATATGAGGAGAGGATTGAAAACAAGGATACGATTGTAAAGTATTCTATTGAGCTAGCAATATCAATGGCAAATGTAGATGGCACATATGATTCAAAAGAGAAAAAAGTAATTGATGAATGGATTGAAGACAAGAGTAAAGTATTTAACGAAAGTATAAAAGACTGGGAACCAGATAGAGAATTAGAGGACCTATATTTAAAATCTTATGAAGAGGCTAAAGAGGAAATAAAAGATGGAAACTTACCTATTAGTGATATATTAAAAAACTTTGTTGAAATAGCTGATGAGCAATCAAAACATGACTTATTAGATTTATGTTATAAAGTTCTAGCTGCAGATGGTGACATGGGGGTTGAAGAGAGAAACCTGATTAAGGTTATTTCAGATGAACTTGATTTACATCAAGACTTCATTCAAGGAATAAAGGACGAACATATGTTAAGCTTATCAATCGCGGAAAAAGAACATAGCGAGGAAGATATTTATTCAATACTTGGAATAGACCCATCAATGAGTAGGGGCGATAAAATTGACAAACTAAGAAATGATTTTTCTAAATGGAATTCTCGCCTAAATGTCGTCTCAACTCAAGAAGAAAAAGCAAACGCACAAGAGATGATTGATTTAATTTCAAAAGAATTAAAAAAATTAAGATAGGAAATATTTTTGCAAGAGGCAGTTAACTATGCAGAGAAGTATCGTTATTACAAAGATATAATTGGAAACTTATCAACACCAGACTCTTATAAATTAGATTTTGTAGAAAACAACTTAGCTAGAAACTCCTTAAGTATAAATAAAGAAATGTTACCAAGGGTTGAAAATGTAATTTCAAAAGTTTGCAATAAATTATCTTTAGATCGCTCATTAGTAAAAGGGTACATTTATTCATCAAACGAACTTCAGGCCTATTGTTACTCTACAAATAGAGAAGAGTGTATAGTTCAGATTTCTTCTAGATTAATTGAACTTCTTGATGAAAGTGAACTTATGTTTGTAGTAGGGCATGAAGTTGGACACTTTTTATTGGGACATGGAGTCGTACATATCTCTGAGAATAAAGTGAACATGTATACATCAAGGTTTCAAGAACTATCTGCAGACAGAATAGGTGTACTTGCAACAAATGATGAGAAAGCAAGCTATAGAGCAATTATTAAAATTGCGAGCGGATTAAGTAGTGAACATCTTAGATTTGATTTAAACAAGTTTCTTAAACAAATAAACAATGTTAGTTTGGAAATCGGTGAAAATCTTAAAAACACCCATCCATCACTTCTTATTAGATCTCGAGCGATTTTATGGTTTAATATTTTTTTGAAGCAAGAGTACAGCAATGATTCAAAAAAAGAGTTAGATAAAAATATAGACCTTGAAATTGAAAAATATTTAGACGGTCCTCTAAATCTTAGGATTAAAGAATTAAAAAAAGATTTGAAATTTTGGTCAACCATGCTTCAAGTATTAAAAGACAAAAAATTTGATAAAACAGAGCAGAAAATGATATCAAACAATTTTGGAGATGAAATTTTATTAAAAGTTAAAAATTTAATAAAAAATAGTTCAATTGATGATTTAAACAAACATATTGAAAATGAAATACTCAGGGTCAATACTGAGATTAAAAATTTGGAGTGATTTACTTATAAATTTCTAAAAGCTGTGGTTAGAAGTCTAAAAAATATAAATATAAATATTAATATTTGCCACCAAGAATAATTTTTATTCATTTTTCTTTAATTATAGGAATTTCTCCTGTTAAATTATCCAAATTCTTCTGATATTCAGATTCTTTTTCTCTAATTACAGCTCCATTTGGATTAGTAATCATCCTATCAAACTGTGGAATATCGTGTTCTTTATACCATGTTGGAGGTTTTCCTCTTCTAGGTTCTGCGTCTTTAGGGCCAGCTTTAGATTCTTTAATCCACCCTTCAACATTGGTGAGTTTCTCTCTAAAGTTTGCTGGATCTAATTCCACCTCCCAAATAATCTCATAAATATCTTGGATTTGGCCTAAAGTAAAGTGTTCTGGTAGAAAGCGAGTAGCTAAACCGCTATATTCTAAAGAAATCCGAAGCCTGTTTGAAGCTTCTACTAACATATCATGGTGATCAAAGGCCATATTTTCCGGTATAGATCTACTTAAATACCTTCTAGGTATCTTAAACCATCCAATATCTTCACTATCATCATCTAACTGCAACTCTTCATCACTGGTATAAATAGCAGTGAAAGCAGTTGTGACAACCCTTGCCTTCTGACCTGAATGCTCATTTATGATGCGATTATCTCGTTTGATGTCACTATATGACCTGAACTGGCTGAGATACGCAGGAGAAATACCTGTTTCAGTAACAAAAATTCTCCTAGCAGCCTCTTCTAAAGTCTCATTGCCTTGAACAAAACCACCAGGAAGTGACCATTTATTTTTTTGTGGAACAATGCTTCTCTTTAAAAGAAGTACATTCAACATTTTCTCTTCCCAGTCAATTTTAAAGCAGACAACATTAACTGCATTTAAAGATACAGGAAATCTCTCACTCTTACCCATAAAGATAATTATAGATGCTTTGCTTAATAGTGAATAGTACAAAAAAAACATAATATTATTTGTCATAAACACTATAAACCTATATAATATTGGTAAAAATCACTAAAAAAACAGGGCTGTGATGAAGGAAGAACGTATTCCATCTAGATCGACTATATGTTGGTCTATGTTCAATGGCACAAGTTGTTTGTGTAATGAATGTTGGAGCTGTAGGAGAAAAATGAAGTATCACACGAAGAAGACGGCTAAAGAAAAAGCGCAAAGAGCGCGCATGCGCACACACTCATTAATAAAAGAGTATCACTGTAGTTTTTGTGGATTGTTCCATATTGGCCATGTTGGGAGAAAATATTAATGAAAAATATAAATAAATGTAGTTGTGTAACCGTAAATAGATTAAGACAGCACCACGGAGTTGTTTGTACAACATGTAACCCGAATAAAATAGAGAAACTTGTTGTCCCCAGCTCTATTACTGCATACCGTGTTTGGAAATTTAGCCATCAAAATGCATTTCAAAAACCTACACAACTCAAACGAGGTTGGAGTGAGTTTAATGATGTTTTACCTCCAGGATTTGGTGAGGAATCTGATTTTATGAAACCATGGTCTGGTGCTTCGCACTGCTTACATGTTAATCATAAAGCCCCAAACCCCTACTGTAGCTGTGGTTTTTACTCCATAAATACATTTGGAAAGGATTATCCTCGTTCATTTAGTCACGATGGTACAGATAATATCGTAAGAGATTTTGATAGAATGCTTTCGATTCTAGAGAGATATGATGAAGACACTCAAAAATCTATTCTAGAACTCTTGTTTTATAGCCCTGTAGCAAAAACACTAGAAATACAAGATTTCAGTCTTTTAGGTGAAGTCGAGTTGACCGGAACTGTTATTGAGTGTGAATTTGGATATAGATCTGAATATGTAACCCCAAAAAAAATGTTTCTTTTGCTTAATATAGATAAACTTTATCAAATTACCTCACTTATTGGGAAAAAACTAAATAAGGATGAGGCTGAAATGTTACATACCACTTATCAATGGATGTTATATATAGACAACTATATGACTAACATGATGAAATTATTCGAGCTTGATTTTGAGCTGCGGTTTAAATATACATTAGAGCAACTCTCAGACTATGAAATGCTCACAGGGGATCAAACAAAAAACTCAGAATATCTTCCACTAAGAGATCACCCCTTGATGTATACAAAGGTGCGTTATATTTCAGAGGTTATGAAAGAATCAAATAAATTTTTATATTTTAAGCATCCATCACTTGAAATTATATTAGAAAAACTTAGAGGAGATAGTAGCAACATCGCTTAT
>Ga0181422_1000108_pt1 | contig 24975 bp, 19 predicted proteins | sample 45SPOviralmetaG_FD_130147 | JGI IMG/M metagenome (GOLD analysis project Ga0181422, IMG submission 130147) | Marine viral communities from the oligotrophic San Pedro Time Series (SPOT) site, San Pedro Channel, CA, USA - 45 SPOT_SRF_2013-07-18 | ecosystem: Environmental > Aquatic > Marine > Strait...
ACTTCATCTGGTAATATAAGTGCAAGCGGAGCCGTACATGGTACATCTTTTGTTTTAAATGGAAATACACAAACATTAAATTCTACAGGAACAAAATTATTATTTGCTGATGATACATCACAGTATACCGAAATAGAAATAGGGCGAACTGGTACCAATTCACAAAGAATATCATTATTTGGAAATATAACGGCATCTGGTAATATAAGTGCAAGTGGTGATATATCAGCAGTTACAGCATCCCTCAAACGAATACAACTTCCGGATAACTCTAGTATAGTAGCATCACCCGCAGGACATAAATTAGAATTTGGAGCAAGTGAATTGAAACTAACATCAGGAGATGATATTTTCTTACAATTAGATGACACAATTACATTTGCAAATGCTGACACTACAATTCCAGGCAATATAACTGCAGGAGGAACAATATCAAATGTATCAACAACAAATGTAACAGCATCAGGTCACGGACTATTTCAAGCTGGTAAACCAATATCATCATCTTTACATAATTTTACAGCATCTATAAGTAATGCCGGATTTTATCATACTGTAGGAGGAAATTTAACATGCTCAATCAGTACATCAACAGCACCAATAGGAGCTGAATATGAATTTTTCCAAACTTCATCTGCAGGTAATTTCTTATTTGAAACAGGATCAGGTATTACATTAATATCAAAAAACGATAGTTTACGATTAGCTCAACTAGGATCATCTGCAGTACTTAAGAAAATTACAGCAGATACATTCCACTTAATGGGTGACCTAACATAATTAAATGGGTAAGATAGGACCCATAGCACAATCGGATACATCTATCATAACTGATGGGTTAGAATTTAATATGGATGCATCAAAGTTTTCATGTTATCCCAGAACAGGTACAGTATGTACCGATTTGACTAATTCTGAAGATGGTACTCTTACAAATGGCCCTACATTTGAAAATAATAATTTAGGAGTAGTAGATTTTGATGGAACTAATGATTTAATTAGATTTAACAACTCATCAAGTCCTTTCAATATACCAGTAACAAACGCTATTGAATTATGGTATTACCCAACAGGTAATGGAGCTCAAGCAACAGGAAATATTATATTTAGTCGAGGAGGAGATCCTGCACCTTATGTAGATTGGGGTATTTACCATACAGTAAATGATAGTGGTGGAAGTGGTGCTGTTAATACTATAGAAGGGATATATGGTATAACTGATTCCCCATCATTTAATAAATTTAAATGCACTAATAGCATTATATCTACAAATAATTGGTACCATATTGTAATGACTCAATCAACCACTGATCGAAAAATATATGTTAATAATGTAGAACGATATTCAACAACAGGAACATATAGTAATGGAGTTAGTAATGCACAAAGAGTAGATTTAGGTTCATGGGTGTTTGGAGGATATTTCTTTAGAGCAGTTGAAGGAAAAGTTCCTATTGCAAGAGTATATCATAAATACTTAACTGCTGATGAAGTATCTATTAATTATAATGCAATGAAAGAAAGATTTGGATTATGAGCAATACTAGAAAATATGTTGTATTTAATACAAGTGAACTTAATACTATAGACTTTGATCAGGTATTAATAACATCGGCTGACACTGTCCAAAAAACAGCTGATGGTACTAAAACATATGTTAAATATAATGGTGATATGCCATCTTCTGTAATAGCTTTAACTACCAAACAAGGGCCATATACTCATAATGAAATGTTAAATATTTTAGCTGGTCCTGATTGGTTTGTAAATGTACCCAATTAATATGAGTAAGATAGGACCCATAGCACAATCTGATACTTCTATTATAACTGATGGATTGATATTTAATATGGACTTTTCTAAGTTTGCATGTTACCCCAGAACAGGAACAACAACCAGAGACTTAAACGGATCATTAGCAGGAACTGTTAATAACGGCGCTTCTTTTTCCACTGATAATTTAGGAGTTTTCGATTTTGATGGGGTTGATGATCAAATTGATTATGGTAAACCAGCTATACTAGAGACATATCCCTTATCATTTGGTATATGGTTTAATGCAGATAGTACGAATACAAAAAATGACGGTATTATTACTAAGGGAACTACTCGAGGTTCTACAAGTCAAAGAAGTTTTGATGTATTTGGTAATGGTACTGATTTAATTTTTGTTGTAAGTAATGGTTCATCCTATGTAGTTAACATAAGAGATACTTACCCATCACTAAATGCATGGCATCATTTAGTTTGTATGTGGGATGGAACTACTAATTCAAATGGTGCTAAAATGTATTTAGATGGCAGTTTATTTGCTCAAGGTACATCATCTGCTGCAAGTTTTTCAACAAACCATAATATATTTGCAGGAGGAAATAGAGCATCATTTTATTTTGATGGTAAGATCGCAGTTACAAGATTTTACAATAGAATTTTAACTGCTGATGAGGTAGCTATAAATTATAATGCTATAAAAGAAAGATTTGAATAATGAGTAAACATGATAATAGATATGTTATATTTGATGTTACCGAGTTAAATAAAATAGATTTTAATCAGGTATTAGAAACATCTATTGATACTGTTATATATAATTTAGCCGAAACTAAAACGGTAGTAAAGTATGTTTTTGGGGATATGCCATCTTCTATACAAACATTAACTACTAAAGAATTATATTCTTATTCAGAAATACAAAATATTCTAACAGGTTCAGAGTGGAGAGATCCTAATGTGGGTTTAGATTAAATTTTGTAATTTAATAAAAGTTTATTATATTTATACCAGTAAAAATAAGTCATGTCTAAAGAAAATAAAAAGTTAACACAAGAAGAAATTAAAAGTCTTACTGAATTAAAAGACCAATTTGATGATGTTGTAGGTAAAATTGGAGTAGCTGAAGCTCAAATTATGGGGTTAGATAGACAAAAACAAACCCTAAATTCTGAATTAGTAGCACTTCAAGAAAGAGAAAAAGTTGTAGCTCAACAACTCGAACAAAAATATGGGAGGGGACGTTTATCATTAGATACAGGGGAAATAATTCCTTTGTAAGTTTTTTTTAAAGGTTTTTGTCATATTTATAACCAAAATTTAAATAAACTAAAATGGCAGAAACAATTGTATCCCCCGGTGTACTGACGAGAGAAAATGATCAGTCCCAGATTACATCCCAACCCGTAGTAGTAGGAGCTGCTTTGTTAGGTCCCACAGTTAAAGGTAAACCTAATATTCCTACTATTGTAACAAGTTACTCAGATTATCAATCTAAATTTGGGACTACTTTTACTAGTGGATCAGGAGTAGGAGGAGTAGAAAAATCATTCTTAACTTCAATTGCAGCTAAAAATTATTTTGATAATGGAGGTGAAACACTAGCTGTCACTAGAATTGTTTCCCTATCTGCAGCTTTTAATGCAGCTTCTAGTTCAGCAATTGCTACAGGTTCAGGAGGTCCTTCTCACCAACTAGATCCCTTTGTATTAGAAACTTTATCCGAAGGAACTATATTAAATAGTATTAATAGTGATGGTACTTCTACAGTAGGGACAAATGGTATTTTGACCAATGGTACTGATGATAACTTTAGATGGGAAGTTCGTGATTCTAATACCTCACAAGGTACTTTCACTCTTGTTATCAGAAGAGGAGATGATAGAGATCAGAATAAGATAGTTCTTGAGGAATTTGCTGGTTTATCATTAGACCCGAAATCCCCTAGCTATATTATAAAACAAATTGGAGATCAAGTTCAAACTGTAAGAGGATCAGGCACAGATATTTATTTACAAACCACGGGTTCATATAGAAATGCTTCCCGATACGTTAGAGTTAAAGCAGTTAATAATAATACTCCAGATTATTTTGATAATAATGGAACTGCAAAAGATGCTCTTACGGGTTCTATTCCAATTAACCAAAGTGGTACATTTAGTGGAGGTAATGGAGATGTTTATTTTGGAGCAGATACCTTATACCAAAAAATTAATGCTACATCTACTCAAGGGGTAGTTGGAACAAGCTATGATGATGCTATTAATCTTCATGCTAATAAAGATGACTTTAGATTTAATGTAATATCAGCACCAGGATTATATTATGAGGGTTATTCAACCCAAGTAAATAATCTAATTTCAGTTTGTGAAAATAGAGGTGATGCTATTGCAGTAGTTGATTTAGTAGCATATAATAGCACTATAACTAATGTAAATACTCAAGCAGGTCAAATTGATAGTTCATATGCTGCTACTTATTGGCCATGGGTCCAAATCCAAGAACCAGATTTAGGAACTCTTGAGTTTGTTTTCCCATCAACTCTTATCCCCGGGGTATATGCATTTACAGATAATGTATCTGAACCATGGTTTGCACCTGCTGGCATTAATAGAGGAGGGTTAAGTAGAGTTAATCAAGCTGAAAGAAAATTAACTCAAGCTAATAGAGATGATCTTTACACAAATAAAGTTAACCCATTAGCAACCTTCCCAGGAAGAGGAGTTGTAGTATTTGGTCAGAAAACATTACAAACTAGAGCTACAGCTTTAGATAGAGTGAATGTAAGAAGATTATTGATTGCACTTAAAACATTTATAGGTCAGGTAGCTGATAATTTAGTGTTTGAACAAAACACAGCAGCTACAAGAAATAATTTCTTAGCTCAAGTTAACCCTTATTTAGAAAGTGTTCAACAACGACAAGGATTGTTTGCATTCAATGTAGTAATGGATGATTCCAACAATACTCCCGATGTAATTGATAGAAATAGGCTAGTTGGCCAAATATTTGTACAACCAACAAGAACCGCAGAATTCATTGTTCTAGACTTCAATGTTTTACCAACAGGAGCTGAATTTCCATCTTAATTAAAAACTTAAATTTAACATATTTATAATAAAATAAAGCAAAATGCCAGTATTAAACCCAAACGAAATATTTTTTACCCCCTTTGAACCTAAAGTTCAGAATAGGTTTATAATGTTCATTGATGGCTTTCCCGCGTACGTTATTAAAGGTGTATCGGGTATGGGATTTTCTCAAGAAGAAATAATGCTCCCACATATCAATGTTTATAGAAAAATTAAGGGTAAATTAAAATGGAATGACTTGACATTCACTCTTTATGATCCGATTACACCTTCAGGTGCTCAAGCCATAATGCAATGGACTCGTTTACACCACGAATCCGTAACCGGTAGAGATGGTTATTCTGATTTCTATAAAAAGGATTTAACTCTTCAAGTATTAGGACCTGTTGGAGATGTTGTTTCAGAATGGGTAATAAAAGGATCATTTATTAAATCAGCTGATTTTGGAGAATATAACTGGGAAAATGACACAGCAGCCCAAAACCTCTCATTGGTAGTAGGAATGGATTATTGTGTATTGAATTTCTAAGGTATTATTTTATTTATTTATTATTTAAGGGTGTCCGGTATTTATTACCGGACATTTTTTTTCTATGAGAGCAAAAGTTATAAAACCTGCTATACAGGATAGAACTGTAAAATTTACTGATCTAACTTCAACTGGAAAATTGGTTGCACAGGGGTCTGTGGAATTTTCAGGATCAGTTTCAACTGTATCTGCATCCATCCAACATATAGATATGGCGGATGCTACTTTTATTGATAGTAGTAATGGTACCTTAACATTACAATCCGATGATGGAACTAATATAAAAATAACTGATGTAGTAAAAGTAAATAATAATGTATTTGCTCAAGGATTTAACGGTTCTTTTAATTTATCAGGTAGTACTGCTGGCACTACTTTAACAGTATCTTCTTCGTTTACTACTACTTTAAGCTTTCGTACTAATAGAATAATGTCTGTAACTACAGGTTCGGCATTATCAATGTCTATAGATGCAGATGCAAGTATATTAGGTAATGTTATAATGACTGATATTTCATCTTCTGTTGGACTACATTTAACAAGTTCTGAATTTAAAGTTTTAAATGGTACATTTGACACTACCAAAAGAAATTATGTATATTATCATTATATTGGTAATGATACAGCATTAGTTACAATCAATCAGGAATCGTAATGTCAATGATAGCAGCATTTTTTAGTGCAACTGCTAAAGCAGCAGGACAAACTTTTTTACTAGATCAATTTGGAGATAATATAAGAATAGCATATTCAGTTAGAAAATTATCTTCAACTTATTCAGGAGCTGCAATGAGAGTGCGAGAATCATCTGGTAATACTGAAGCAGATATTGGATTTGATTCAAATGGAGGTTTAGATGAAACAGCATTGTTGTCTCATGTGGGTTCAAATAATGGTTTTATTACAAAGTGGTATGATCAAAGTGGTAATGGTGGTAACTTAGAACAAACTACAACAGCAAACCAACCTCAAATTGTATCAAGCGGCGCAGTATTAAAAGAAAACGGTAAACCAATAATTACAGGACTAGCAGCAAGTAATGGATCACATTTAGATCTTTCGGGAACAAAAACTACATACTTACCATCAACAGGACAGCATTATTTCTTCTCAGTAAGTAAGGTATCAACAGACAGAGCTATTTTATATCGAGAGGATACAAGATTTCAATTAATAGCACAAAACGGTAACACATCAACCAATACGAGAAATGATCCTAATTACTTGTCAAACACTTACAGAAAAAACTCCGCTGCATATACACCAACTAATAGAGGAGAAGTACGTACGAGTTTTATTTCACAACATTTATTAACTATTGATGGTAGTTTAGACAACTCTGTTAGTTCTTTTATATTAGGTTATGGATCATTTTCATTTGCTAATTATAGTATGCAAGAGTTTATTGTATATGATGGCGATAAATCAAGCGATGAATCTGATATAGAAACAGCAATAAATAACCATTACTCAATTTATTAATTATGTATTTATATTACGAATATCCAAACTCAAGCTCAGCTTTAGCAGCCTCTGCAGATGTTTATGATCTAAATGCTCCTCCAAGAGACCAAAGAACATCATTATATGCTTATAGTGTATGTCCTCATACAGGAAGCACTGATCCTAGGTGTTTAGTAATGTATACTGACGATGAATATTTTAATACTGGTTCTATATTTGATGGAGTATCTACTTTAACTAATCAACAAGCTATAGAACAAGGGTATTTTGTATCTGGTTCACCTGCTTATGATGATGGAAGAATAGATTAATTTTTTTTTATTTTTTTTTTAATTTTTCCTATCTCTTTATATATTTATCACTGAATAAAAAGTTATTTTTTTAAATTGTAATCTATGTCTGAAACTAAGTTTAACTTCCCTACTGAGACCATCGAACTTCCTTCTAAAGGATTAGTATACCCCGAAGATCATGCTCTTCGATCTGGTACTATTGAAATGAAATATATGACCGCAAAAGAAGAGGATATTCTCTCTAATGCAAATAATATAAAAAACGGAACATCTCTAGATAAATTAATGGAATCCCTTACTATGGGTAAAATTAATGTAAAAGACATGGTTCCTGGAGATAAAAATGCAATGTTCATTGCAGCTCGAGTACTAGGATATGGTTCTGAATATTCTTTCATGTATGGGGATAGTGAAGAAACATCAAAACAATATGATGTAGATCTATCTACAATTGAAAATAAAGAGTTTGATACTTCTCATTTAACAGAAGAAGGATATGGTATTTTTACTCTTCCTAAATCAGAAACTGAAATTACTTTTAGATATTTAACTGAAGTAGATCAGGAAAAAATAGAAAAGGATGTTAAGGCTGCCGAGAAAAAGCATGGGTTTAAAGGTGGTAATGTTACTACAAGATTGAAGCACCAAATTGTATCTGTGGATGGAAACGAAGAAAAATCAAAAATCGCGGATTTCATTGACAACTATATGCTCGCGCAAGACTCACTAGCACTTCGCGAATTCATCAAGGAATCTTCACCGGATATTGATTTAACTACCACGGATGATGATGGAAATGAGATAGAGGTGCCAATCACCATAAAATTTTTTTATCCCCACCTCGGATCCTAGCCAACTTGCTCAATATAGGGCGTCAGTTTTTAATCAAATCCACGAAGTTGTTTTCCACGGTAAAGGTGGATATGACTATATGACCGTATATAATATGCCCATATGGTTAAGAAACGTTACTTTTAAGAAACTTAAAGAATGGTTTGATGCTGAAGCTGAAGCTAACCAAAAAATGCATCAAAAGTATTCAAATAGTGGTAAGGGTAATACTACTAATATTGACCTCAATAATCCTAACAAATCTGCCATACCTGAAGGGCCTAAGGTTAGTGTACCTTCGTATGTAGCTAACATGAAAAAAGGTAAATAAGTATATTTATTACTAAAGTAGGTAGGTGAGTACCAACAGATCCATAAGAGATACACTTATAAGTCAAACCAAAGAATTAGGTTTCCAATTAACTCTAGGTAAGGAAATTAGAAAATCAGTAAATACGATTTCTGATACTGAACTTGAACTAGAAACATCTATAGAATCAGAAGTTGGTAGTAAAAAAGAAGAATTAGATCTTAAAAAAAAGCTAGAAAAACTATTAAAAAATCAAAGGTCTTTAGCTTTAAATAAGAAAATATTAGAGGATTCTAAAACTAAACTAGGGTCTGAGATAGTTGATAATCTTGAATTACAAGAAATTGATAATCAAAAACTAGTTAAATCAACTAAAGAAAGACTTAAGTTCACTCAAAAGATTAGAAGTAACTTAGCTGTTGGTTTTTTTGGGGGATTATCTGAGCTCACCCAACAAATAGCAGGGGCCTCTTCTCAATTATCTATAGCTTTTGAAGAAGCTGAAAAAGCTGCTAGGCAGGTAGTAGTAGATTCTTATAGAACATCTCAACAAGAATCTGAACAAATACAACGTTTAAAAGAAATTAAATCCCATATAGGTTCAGGAGGGAAGTTCACTAAAGCTGAAGCTAAAAAGTGGGGGTTATTATCTTCTAATGGTAAACTCTTAACAGGTAGTGCAGCAAAAGAACACGCTAAAAAAATAACTCTACTATCATCAGAGATTGAATCTAACTCTAACCCTTTCCAGAAATTCTTTAAAAGTGTTCCTTCATCAAAATCCTCAAGTCCTGCCGTTATGGGTAAAGCTTTTGCTAAGGGATTTAAAACTTTTGCTAAAGCACTTCCAGGAATAGCTGTAGCTGCTATAGCGGTTCAGGGAGTAGCTTTAGCTGTAAAGGGAATTAAAAAAATTGTTTCTTTATTGGAGGGGGCTTCTAAAATGTCTGCTGAACTCTCAAATAGTCTTTTACTTTCAAGAGAAGCTTCTAGAGACTTAATGCATGATATAAGTGGAATTGTTAATCAGTATAATGATTTAGCTTTATCTGAGGGACGAATGACTGTTCTTAGAAAAGATATGGTTGATGGTAATAAACTATTGAATGAAGAGTTAGGTTTATCTATGAACTTTATGACAGGGATGGGAGACACCATGTCAGAAAATACTATTGAGGCGGGAAAAATGAAAAACTATCTGGGCTTTACAGATAGTACTATTGCTCGAATGACAATGGATGCTCAAAAATCTGGTAAAAGCTTAAGACAATTCACCGATGATGCTTTATTTGATATAGCTGATACTTCTAGAGGTGCTGGAGTAGCTCGTAATTTTAGGGGTTTAATGGATGAAGCTGCATCCCTTACGGGTAGACAAAGAGCAGCTATGGGTGGGGAGGTAGATGTTATAGCTAAAAATATGGTTAAAATGAAAGCCTTTGGGGGTAATCTAGGTGCATTAGAGGGGGCAGGGGCAACATTAACTAACATTGAAGATAGTATTTCTAAAGAAATGCAAGTCTATGCTATCACTGGGGTACATTTAGATTTATCTAAACTAAGATTTTATGCAGAAACTAATCGACTTGGTGATTATCATAGAGAAATGAATAAACAGTTATCCTTAATAGGAGGACTTGAACAATATAATTTAGCAGACCAAGAACTTATAATTAGTGCTTTTGGTATATCATTAGATGATTATTATCAAATGAAAGCAGATGCTGCTGAAGCATCCGCACTAGCTGCAAAACAACAAACATTAGATGAATTTTTAGAATCTAATGAGCTTGCTTCAGAAATAATGAACATAGAACATTTAGACTTTAATGATGTTGACATTAAAGAAAAGATGAAGCAATTAGATGTTGGTAAGCAGATTGAAATGATGCGAGAAAAAGGAACAGATGAAGTTGAAATTAGAAAAATAATATCTGCTCAAATCCGAGAAAGCCTTGAAACAGAATCCGCACAACAAAGAGCAACTAAAGCCTGGAATAGAGCTACTGAAATATTAGTTGATAAAATGGGAAATGGTGAATGGTTTGATATGTTTACAGATATGTTAGCAGGATTTGCTTTTTACACTGTTCCCACAATGATTGGCTTTTTAAGTAGTGCTGAAAACTTTGTTAATACTTCTCTAGATATAGCTAGTGGATTTAAAGAATTTTTTGGTGGAGATCCTATTGAAAATAGAATGAAATTTACTTCATTAAGTGATGAAGAAGTTAAAAAAATGAATGAAGAGGCTGAGGCTTATCGAGCATATAGAGATGGTGTATCTGTAGATGGGGAAAATATTGGATTCCACTCTCCAACAGAAGCTCTTTCAAGAATAACTATGATGCCCCAACTTCAGGAACAATTATTATCTGTTGAAGCACATTATGCCGAACAATCATCTACTTATACTACTGAAGTATTCTCAACACCTAAGGCTGAAGCCATGGCTGCAAGCGAAGAAAATCTATCAGATGAAAATATGTTATTTTCAGCTTTAGTAAATACTAAAACTGAAGGACTTAGAAATCTTGCTAATGTTAAATCTTTAGGAGAATTTGATATAACCACTGATTTATCTTCTTTAACTTATGAAGAGTTAACTGAGTTAGGACCATCATATTTTGAAAATAAAAAACAAGAAATTTCTACTTTTACAGCTGGGGCAATAGAAGAAAACAAACCTTTAGTTTCTTCACAAATTTCTTCTGCAGTACAAGAATATACATCCTCCACTCCTGAAACGAAAGAAATAGCTGAGTCGGATGCTCAAAATACAAGAGATGAAAGAGAAGTTGTAACCGCCGCCCCAATAATAAATACTTTATTAAATGAAGGGGGTTTACTAGGAGGTATAGAAGGTGCTTATGCTTCTACAAATGTTGTTTCGGGATTACAAGGAGATGTAATATCATTCCCAGGTGAAGAACCTATTAGATTACCTGCAGGTAGTTTAAATTTAAGTACTTTAGGAGGTATAGCGGGTAATATGACTAATCAATCTAATTTAACCGCGAATAGTAAAAATATGTTAGGGGCCGCATTAGAAAATCTTCTAAACGCAAATGATTTAGTAATAGAAGGAACTTCTGTAGGACAAGTTTCTTAAAGTAATATTTATAAACAAAAGCTATGTCTAAAAGCAGACAGGAATTAGAAATAATGAAAAAACTAGCCAGTGAGCTAGAAAGATATAATAAATCCCAATCTGATAGGTTAGATGATGAGCAATCCATTAGGGATGTCTTAGTAGATCAAACTAAACAACTAAAATTCCAGGTATCCATGAAAAAGGATATCAGAAAATCTACAAATGATATCTACAAACTTCAATCAGATTTACTTTATGAAGAAAACCAAGTTTTAGGAACTAGAAAAGCAGCTTTAAAAATTGAAAAAGATTTAGAAAAGGTTGAAAAATCTATTAATGTTTTAACTAAAAACCGAACCAATTTATTAAGTAGTGAAACTAAATTAGGTAAAGATATTGCTAATAGTATTACTACTCAACTCAAATCTGCTGAAAAGTTAAAAAAAGAATTACAAGAACAACAATCTATATCTAAAGAAACTCGTAATAATTTTGGAGTTGCTGGCTTTCAGGGATTATCTGAAATTATGGAAAAGATTGGGGGTAAAGCCTCTCAATTAGCTAAACCATTTGAAACGATGGCCGAGGCTTCTAGAAGTACTGTAGAACCCTTGATAAAAAGAAATAAAGAAATATCTAAATTCCAATCAGTTTCAAACCAATTAAAAGATATTTCTAAAGGAAATCTTGAGGTTACTGAAGAATTAGGAAATAAATTAGGCCTAGTAGATGAAAAAGGTAAGGCTTTAACCGGAGAAAAAGCTAAAGAAGCAGCTGGAAACGCATTAAAAATAGGAGAAAGTTTAGGAAGCCCTATGAGTAAAGCCCGTATAGGGTTAAAAGGATTGGGTGCTGGATTTAAGTCAATAGGAGGAATAATTAGCAAAGCATTTGGACCTGTAACTATTATAATAACTGCTGTTAAGTTTGTGAAAATGATCGTAGATCAAATGTTTAAAGCTTCACAGGAAACAGCAGATTTTTCTAATAACTTTTTAATGTCTAGAACTGCTGCTAGAGAGTTATACAATGATAGCTTTAAACTAGTAGCTAACTATAATCAGATGGAAATGTCTGAGGGTAGAACTGCTATCCTAAGAGAAGACATGTTAAAAGCTCATGAAGCCATTAACAATGAATTAGGTTTATCCATGAACCTTATGACGGGATTAGGAGAAGCTACGGGTCAAGATGTAGCTGAAGTAGGTAAACTAATGAAACATTTTGGTTTATCTGAAAAAGCAGCAGGTAAAGTATTTATTCAAGCTCAAGCTACAGGAAGATCTGTAAAAGATTATGCTAAGGATATGTATGGAGACTTAGCTCTAATGTCGGCTAAAACAGGGGTCCAAGTAGATTTTAATAAACTTATTAATGAAGCTACAGGTGTATCTGGTAGATTAAGACATAACTTAGGTGGAACTGTTGATAATATTGCAAAATCATTATTCCAGGCTAAGTTAATGGGTATTGAGTTAAATAATATGCAGGTTAATGCTATGGGCCTCTTAGACATAGAGAGCAGTCTTAGAAAAGAAATTGAACTTGAAGCTTTACTTGGTAAAGAAATTGATGGCGACAATTTAAGAAGAATAGCTATGCACGGAAGTGAACTTGACCTTATTTCTGCTATTATGAGGGAAACTCGACACTTAGGAGGATTCCTAAATATGAACAGGATGCAACAAGAAGCTTTTGCTAGCTATGCTGGTATGTCTGCAGATAATATAATTGATATAATCTACAATCAAAAGGAAATGGCCGCCTTGATGGCAAAGCACAAAGAAATCATGGGTGCTTTTGAAGAAGAAAAAAACCGATTAATTGCTCAAGGTATAGATATTTCTGATGATGCTGCATTTATGGAGAAATATAATCTTGCCCAACAATATGATCTTTTAAAAGCTAAAGGTAAAACTGATGAAGAAATTAAAGATATTTTAGTAGAAACAGTTTACATGGCTAAAGAAGAAGAAAGTGCCGGAGAAAAATGGTCTAAAACTGTAGAGCTTGTTAAAGAAGCTATTATGAAGATGGTAGGGGATGGAAGTGGTTTAGATAGAATAATAGAAAAGTTTGAAGGATTTTTCCAAAGTAAAGTATTAAGACTTATATTAGGGATTTCGGGGGAAGATGTTGCTCAGGATCAAATGTTAAAAGAAATAGATGAATCTAAAGGAAAGGCTATGGCCGCCGAGGTTCAAAGTGCTGTAGAACAGGGATTTGAATTCTATGACCCAGCAACGGGTGCTGGGTTTAATGCATCTGATATGGCTAAGGATATAGCTCCTGCTACAGAAGATGTTATTGGATTGTTTAATAATCTTAGTTCATTAGCAACAGTAACGGGTACAGACATGTCTGAACTTATTTCAGACCTTTCATCCCAAGAAGGAAGTCTTGAACAACAATTATCAAATTTATTATCAGCAGGTGTAGTAAATCAATCTCAAATAGATCAGGCTGTAGCTGGAGGAACCGAAGAAGAATTAATCCAAGGGATTTTAGGGAATTTAGATACCCTACAAACTACAATGGATAAAGTAGCACTTTTATCTCCCTCTACTGGGGGTGAACTGAATATTGATGCATTATCTACAGCCCTAACTCAAGGTATGGCTGGGGCAGATCCTGCCGACTTAGAAGAACTAAGTAGTAAATTTTTAAATCTTGCAAGTATTCAACTAGAAGAGGGAGAAGTTCTTACTGAACAACTCCTTAAGGATCAACTTACACCTGAAAAGTTTGATGCTATGCTTCCTGGAATAGAGGATAGATTTAAAATAGCAGTAGCAGAAGAAGCATTTCCTATAGTAGGTGAACTAACTAAAAACCAAACTGCTCTTCTAAAATACATGAGTGATTTTTCTAAAACCGAAGAGGATCGTAATGCAGCTAGGAATGTAGCAGGACAAATAGATGAAAGATATTCTAAACCAACAGTTCAACCAGGAATGTCTCTTGAGGAAAGTGGTATCCAAGGTAACGAATATGAAGGATATTCAGTACCAATGACAGATTTCATCCAACGCCCAGGACAAACTCCTATTCGCTTTAATGAAAACGACATTATTATTGGTGGTACTGAGTTATTTAGTACCGGGGGTGGAGCAACTGGAGCAACAGGAGGAGGAAATACTAGTGGGGATGATTCTCATTTAATAGGGTTATTAGAAAGATTAATTACTGTAGTGCAAAATGGAACAACAATCCAACTAGATGGTAATAAGTTAGGTCAAGGTTTAGTATTAGGATCTTCTAGAATTGGTACTACAGTAAGATAATATATTATTAGATGGAAGAATCAAAATATATAGGTGATCTTATAAAGCAGACCCAAAACCTCAATGAATTTTCTACCGAAAGGTTAGAGGAAGAACAATCTATTAGGGATACCCTTCTTGATCAAACTAATTATTTAGGCTCTCAACTTGAATTAAAAAAAAGTTTAAAAAGGTCTGTAAATTCTATATATGATATCCAATCTGATATATTAAATCAAGAAAATCAAATTTTAGGAACTAGAGAAAGTTATCTTAAAATTCAAAAAAATATTGATAAAATAGATAGGCAGATTAATTCTTTGGAAAGAGATAAAGAATCTTTATTAAAACATGAATCTAAAATTTCCAATGATATTATTAATTCTATAAATCAACAAGTTGCTGAAGCTAAAAGAATAAGATCTAGTCTTAAAGACCAAGTTGAGGTATCTTCTCAAACACGTAAAAATTTAGGAGTATCTACTTTTCAATTATTTTCTGAAATACTTGCTAATGTAGGAGGTAAAGCATCTCAAATTGCAAAACCATTTGAGGCAGCTGCCGAAGCGTCTCGAAAATCAGTAGAGCCCTTAATTGAGCGAAATCAAGCTATATCTAAATTTAGAGATGTAAGAAGTAAATTAGACGAAATTGCCAGTGGAAGTATTAAGGCCACAGAAGATTTATCCCAAAAATTAGGATTATTAGGGAAAAATGGGGAGGTATTAACTGGGGGTGCTGCTAAAGAAGCAGCTGCAAACGCATTAAAAATAGGGGATAGTCTAGGAGATCCAATAAGCAAAGCTTCTATTCATGCTAAAGGATTACAAGCAGGAGCAATGGCTATAGGCCCAGTTTTAATGGCACTTTGGGGTCCTTTAGGAATTATTACGGGTATTGCTACTTTAGTGAAAGGGGTAGTAAATGCAATGTTTGAGGCATCTCAAATGACAGCTGATTTTTCTAATAATTTTCTTATATCCAGGGACCTTTCCCGGAAATTATATATGGACTCTTTCAAAATTATAGACAAATATAACCAAACAGAAGCCATAGAAGGAAGAAACATGATCTTAAGAGAGGATATGTTTAGGGGTCACGAAGCTATAAATGAATCCCTGGGTTTATCTATGAACTTTATGACAGGGTTTGATGAAGCCATGTCTATGGATGTAGCTGAAGTAGGTAAATTAATGAAAACTTTTGATTTATCTGAAGAAAATGCTGGAAGGGTATTCATGGATGCCCAAATAACTGGTCAATCCGTAAAAGAATTTTCTCAAAATTTATACGGAGATTTAACTATGATGGGGGCCCGAACAGGGGTAATGATGGATTTCAATAAACTCATTACTGAAGCAGCTAATATATCAGGTCGATTAAGACATGAAATGGGGGGAACTGTTGATAACATTGCTAAATCTTTATATAGTGCTAAAGTAGCAGGTTTAGATCTAGAAGCTGCTAGTGGATCTCATACTAAATTACTTGATGTTTATGAAAGTATAAACAATGAAAAAGATTTAGAACAGATAACAGGGAAGGATATTGACGGAAATAGGTTAAGGGAACTTGCTATGTATGGTACCCAAAAACAATTACTTTCTGCTATAATGTCAGAAGCCTCAAAAATGGGAGGGTTTCTAAATATGACTCGAACCCAACAAGAGGCTTTTTCCAAAATGGTAGGTATATCTGCTGATGACATTATTGATATGATATACAAAAGACAGGAAATGGCTGCTATTCAAAAAGCTCATGCCCAAAAAATGGCTATATTTGAAGAAGAAAAAAACCGATTGCTGGCCCTAGGTATAGATATTTCTAATGAAGAAGAATTTATGGAAAAGTATGGTATATCTGAAAGATATGCTATGCTAGTAGAACTAGGAGCCTCTGATACAGAGATAAAGAAAAGGTTAATGACAATGGTCACTACAGCTAAAGAAGAAGAAAGTGCCGCAGAAAAATTCCAAAGAGCTATAGGAATTTTAAAAGATAAGTTTGTAAGATTTGTGGGTGATGGAGAATCATTAGATCTAATTATAACTCGTTTAACAGATTTTATAAATAGTAAAGCTGTAAGGTACTTACTAGGAACAAGTGATAAAGATTTAATAAATGGTATTTTAGAAGCCGATATAGACGAAAATCAAGGTAAAATAGTAGCGGAGGAAATAGGAAGGGCTTTACAAAACGCAAATGAGGATCAAGAAGTATATTATGATCCTCTAACAGGTAATATAACATATATTGATAAAATAGATCCTCGTAGTCAGGAACTACGTGATCAACTTTCATCTCTTTTAGATCCCAAAACAGGGGCTTATGCCTTAATAGATGAAATGTACTTGGGGTATGGAAAGGGAACAATATCTCCTCTTGAATCTACTGAAATTGGTAGAATAGAAAACCTCCTATTTTTACTATCAGGTATAGAAACTGGTATGCTAGGAATGGAAACTACCACAGATGTAGATACTTCAGACCCAGGAGTCACTATAATAGGTAAAAATAAAGACTTTTTCAGAGAAATAAACGAAACCTTTGAAATGAGTAAAAATACCTCTGAGGAATTTGCAAAGAATCGTTCAGCAGTTTTAAATTCACTCCCCCCAGAGTTAAGGGCTATGGCCCAAACCGGAGAACTACAATCTGTCCTACAAGATATATTATTTCAATATGATATAGAAAATAGACAAGAATTCATGAACGCCGGAACAAGTCTTGTAGAACAGGGTTTCATAAACGTAACTGACATACAATTAGAAAACAATAAACTTACAGAACAAGCCCTACGAAACCAGATGGACTCAGAAACTCTTGATGCAGCATTTGGTTTATTAGAAAATCGAATTATATATTCTCTATCAGCTGAAGCTACAGGACAAGCCGAATCATTGTCTGAAAATAACCAACTTATGTTAGGAATGTTCCTTAAAAACTATGGAGGATCTGATGAAGATATAAGACATATGAAGGAGATAATGAGGGGTGATAATGAAAGATTTGGGGTTGATGCTAGGACTAGGGAGATATTAGATAAACAAAATTTTAATATGCAGAAGGGAAAGATTGATTTCCAAAAATACACTTCTCAAGAATATGAAGCTGATAAACAAAGAAACTTAACAAACGTAGCTAAAATAGGTGGGGGAATAGTTTTAAGTGGAGGAGGATTTTTTTCTTATCTTGCCTTATTAGGAGGAAGTGGTGCACAAGTTGTCCATAATGAATTAACTGAAGGCTCTAACCAACCCGATATGCTTGATGGTATGGATTTTTCAAATATAGGAAAAGGATTTAGTAAATTCTTTGATGATTTTATTCAATCCCCGGGCCAAATCCCTCAAGCTTTCCAAAAAGGAGAACTTAATGCTGGCGGAAATACTCCAAGTAATGATCCTATTATTCAATTATTAGAAAAATTAGTTGTATCTTTAGAACAACAACCCAATAAAGTTGATTTAGATGCAAATGCCATTGGGGCAGGTATAGTAAATACATCTACTAGAATTGGTACAACTGTACGTTAAGAAATAAAATTTCCATATATTTATAACAAAATAATAAAATGAGTGGATTAAAAGATAAACTTGAAAATGATAATTCGGTCCTATCTAATTTAAATGGAGGGGATAAACCTACTAGACGCTTTGGTCAATCCGAAGTACATAACACATTTTCTATAAATGCTACACCTACTATAGATGCTATTAACAGAGGAGAATTTGGCGTTGGTAATTTACCAGCAGCGACTATTTTAGATGGTACTTTAAATGGGAATTTACCTCAATCCCCACTGGGAGCTAGTACATTGACTTCATTTGCCAACGGAACTTATAGAAATAGCACTCCAGAACAAGCAAGTTTCTAAATGAATGGCAAGTCGATTACTAGAACTAAAGACCGACCTAAGATCTTTACGATTTGGGTTTGATAGACCCCAAGGGGACTCAAGCAACGAGCCTGCTGTTCCTTTTAACTTAAACCCTGACTTTAATAATTCAAATCCCCTCACAGGTATTGGGGGTGCCCTAAACTTTTTAAATAGTCCTATAGGTCAAATTGCGGGCACAGTAGGAGATACTGTATTAGGGGGAGGAGGAATGATTGTTCCCTCTAAAATTTCTTCTCAAGTAGTAAATTCTTTAAGACTTACCCAATCTTTGATGGGTAATGCCTTTAATATTTCAGGAGGTGGAGGTGGATTTGATTTTAATTCCATAACTTCTACTCTTAATCTATTCAACTCAGCCGTAGGAGGAGTAGGAGGTGGTGGTTCTAATACTTCATTATTTGGTCAAGCTCCTGATGGAGTTTTTGGAGCATTAGGAAAAAGATTAGGATTATTCGATAATTCAAAGGTTCATTTTAAGCTATTTACCCTCACTGATATTTACGGAATTACCGGAAATAAAGATAATGCTAGTCCTAGTGAGGGAGAAGGTTTATTAAGTAGAGTATTTAATGGTAACTTTTCCCAACCTGGTGAAATCTCACCTGCTTTTAACAATAGGATTCTAAGTAAAGGAAAACCTGGCACTACTAAACAAGCCAATATCAGAAAAATTTCTTCTTTTTCTCCTGACTACACAAAAAGAGGTAGAGGTAGAGGAGTAGAAGGTACTGATGGTATGGGAGATGCTGGTAAAAGAAGACCTAGAGCAGATTATGCCTTTAACTCATCAGCAGATAGACTAGATCTCATTAACGCTCAACTCCCATACGATCAAACAACTTCCGAAGTAATTAAAAATAGCGATGTAGGCGGGGACGATATGGTAGACTTCAGGATTAAAGTCTTAAGTAATGATACTGCTGGATTAATGAAAATTATTAGGTTTAGAGCATTTTTAGAAGGTTTTCAAGATTCATATAATGCAAATTATAATGAACAAAAATATGTAGGTAGAGGAGACACTTTTTACAATTACACGGGATTTACACGTGAAATTGGGTTTGGTTTTAAAGTAGTTGCCCTATCCCAGGGCGAGTTAATACCCATGTATAAAAAACTAAATTACCTAGCTAGTATTATGATGCCCGATTATAATCAATCGGGATTAATGAGAGGTAGTATGGTTAAATTAACTGTAGGAGATTACATTAAAGATTTACCTGGATTTATAGGTGGTTTTACTTATGCATTTAATGATGCTGCTCCATTTGAAATTGGTATTGATGGTAGAGGAATAAGAGATCCAGAAATTCCCCAAGTTCCACATATGATTGATGTACAATCATTCACCTTCAAACCAGTACATAACTTTATTGCAGAAAGAAACTCAGATTCCCAGGGTGATACTATTAGGAGATATATTTCTTTAAATGAAAAAGCTTATACATCTACCCCAAATATCAAAGCTAAATCATATAATAATTTCGAAGAAGAAAATAACCCAAATACTGGAGAAGATACTAAAAGAGAAGTACAATCCAACCAAGAACAAGTAGATGAAGCTGCTAATGCTATGCAAAACTCCCCAAATACTACACAAACTCAGGAGACGTCAGGAGAAGTTACACAGAATGCTACATCTACTACTGAATATTAATAAATTATGCCTCGTTATTCTAAAATACCAAGATTAATTGATAGAAACTCCTTATTAAGAGAAAATTCTCCGGAATATATGAGAACTGTTGTATATCCCTTGGTTCCTAACAGTCCTAATGATATATTTATAATTACAGAATTTGGGGATAGATTGGATTCATTAGCTCGTAAATTTTATAAAGATAATTCTTTGTATTGGATTATATACAATGCTAATCCAAATATAATTAGACCAGATCAATTATTTTTACCTGCGGGGGTTCAATTAAGAATTCCTACAAGTATTATAGAAATTAAACGTCTGTTTGACGAAATTAATGTAAGGAAGTAAAAAACATAAAAGTTATGGCTCAGACTAGAAAAGGTAATTTAACTAATACTCCTCCACCTAAATATGTCAGGGATCAAATTCTTTTAAGACAGCAAGTTCTAGGTGAATATAATAACATTTCTGATACAGTATTAAGTGCCTACAATAATAGAGGTGTTTTTGCAAGGATATGTTCATCTATTGAATTAGATCATGATATAGAAAATCAACTACAAGATAGGATAAATATCCTTAAACCTTTAGTTGAGGCAGGCAACGCTACAGCTACTCAAAAAAATGAATTATTTACCGCCGAATTAAATAAAAATTCTTGTGCCACTGCTAGATTAAGAAAATCAGGTTTAGATTTTATAGATAAGTATAAGGGTAGAGAGCTTTCAAAAAATTTTATAATACAAGGTACAGTTACAAAAAATCCCTTTAAGAATGACAATGTTTTAGAGGGAGGATTAGGATCTTTTGAAAATTATTTTGGAGGAGCTTATGGGTGGGGATCATTAACTGATGATAAGAATGGATTTGGGTATTCTCCTCCTCCGGGCATTACATCAGTAAATGTCAAGTATCTTAATAAGGGTGCAGTTACCGAAACCACTATTAATGTTAAATTATTTAATAAGAGACAATTCCAATTATTTGATGTTTTATATCTTAGACCAGGTTTTTCATTATTAGTAGAATTTGGGTGGACAAAATATTTACTATTAGACGAGGATAAAGTTATAAGAAATGTAGATGTTGATCTTAATACAGAAGCTCTTAATACTTTTTTTGAAGATACACCTGATAAAGAAAAAGTATTTCAAGCTATAGAACATGGAAGAAAGATAAGTGGGGGTAACTATGATGGTGCTTTCGGAGTTATCTCTAATTTTGACTGGACATTTAATGAGGATGGAACTTATGATTGTTCTATTAAATTGTTTGGGCATGGTAGTGTTGTCGAAGGAATGGATGTTGGTTTTCAAAGTGGTGGAGAATTTGAATTTTCAAAACAAGTAAGCTACGTTAAAGAAGAAGTTCCTGCTGAGACTGACCCATCTACAGCAGGTTCCACCTCCACCTCATCAGGAACCACTACTGCAGGAGGTGCAGGAACGGAGGTAGTAACCGTAAATCGAAGGGTTAAAGAAGAATTTGTAATCAAAGATGCCCAAAAGTCAGCCCTAGGTCAAGAATTATATAGTATTATAAAAGATTATGATTTAATTAATCATTGGAAGGTCGATGGATATAATTTTTTTAAATTTAAAGATTATTATCTAACAGGATTTAGAGATGTAAATGGAAAATCTATACCTGGTTTGAGGTTTAAAAATGCTATATTAGCATTTACTTTAGAAAGTGGTACTGGAAATACTTATCGTTTAGGAGAAGGTGAATCTTATGTTCAAAATCCTATTCATTATATGTTATTTGGGGCCTTTTTAGCCCTTTTACAATCAAGATATCTATTATATACTTCTAATGATAACTCAGATAAGTCTCAACCTATTACTGGGTTTGATTTTAATTTTGTAAATAAAAATAGTGATGGGGAGTTTATTTTAGATGAGGATGATGTACATCTAGGAGATGGGAAAAATGGCACCATAAATGGTGTAACATATTTTAATGATGGTTTGGAAAATGATGAAAATCTTATGCTCACCGCCCCTGGTATATTTTCTGCAGACCCCAGTGTATGTTTAACTAATTACACAAATGTTACAGCTGAAATATCAGAAATAACAAATAATCGTGAACTAGATAGTGAAAATTCAGGATTGGATGTAATAAGTTCGGGAATATCACTCCATGAGGGCTTAAGTGGAGTAGTGAGGGATAAAGTAGATGGGAAAAAAACTTTTCTTAAAACCCAAAGTAATACAAGATCTTTTCAGCTTTTACACTATTTGTTGCAAAAACCTAAAGACCCAGACGCATACGATTTAGATGCGAACGATCCTGACGTAAATAAAACTTTAGTTCCTGTGGAGGTAGGAGATCAAATTGAAGTTTTTAGTAACCCTCTTGAACTTACTAAGGAAGCATTTTTGGGGAAAATAGCTCACATATACGTAAACATCCATATGTTAATACGTTTAGCAGGACAAGCCACTGAAGGAGGAAAACTATCTGTAAATAATTTTTTACAAAGTGTCTTAAATGAAATTCAGGGAGCCTATGGAAATATTAATCAATTAACATTATATTCAGAACGAGATGGTCTTATTAAAATCCAAGATTTAGTCCCAAGCATAAATAAAAATTCCGTAACAGTTCAAAGATTAAATGATGAAAAACCTATAATTAATATTTTTGGTGTAAATAAAGAAAATAATCAAGGATCTTTTGTGAAAAAATTTAATATCACAGGTAATATTCCTAAAGATTTAATGAATCAGATTATGATTGGAGCTACTGCCAGGGGAGATAGTATTACAGCAAATTCAACTGGGTTAGCAGGGTATAATAGGGGATTAATAGATGTTTTTAAAAAAGAAACTTATAACGCTCTAGAAACTAGAGATAATCCCGATAAGGATTTAGAAAATATATTTAAAAATAGGGTAGCTCAACCTTACTTATTGACTTATAATGAAAGAATTTTTACAGATGATAATTTAAATGCTTTAAAAGAATCTGCAAAAACTTTTTTTAAAAAATTATTAAGTGCATATTCTAATAGGAATATGGTCACTTCTACTTTTTTACCTTTTGATATGTCTTTAGAAATAGATGGGTTAAGTGGGTTTATAGTATTTAATGCTGTTAGAATTACTGAAGAAGTATTACCCGTTAGCTACCAAGGACAAGGAACTTCTTTAATGTTAAGTGGGATGGATCAACAAATTGATGATTCAGGATGGAAAACTTCATTAAGTTGTATAACATTTAGCGATCCAGATATAACCGTGGGATCTGGAGCAGCAATATTCAGTACACAAGATGCTATTGATAGTCTTTGTGAAATGGATTTTGGAAATGCTCATGAATTATTTGAGGAAACAGCAAGTGATACTTGTATAGGAAAACAAATGGATGGAATAATATTTAATGATCCCAATAATAAATTATCAAGAGGTGCTGTAATCAATATAGCTAAAATATTTGAAGTTTGTCGTGAATTAGGAGTAACTAATGGATATATTATAAGGGGATTGTATGTAGCTATGGAACCTGAAGGAAGCTTAGAACATAAAGCCGAAAAAGCTTGTGGGCGTGAATCTGAACTACGATTTTCAAATTATGCTAATATGGACGGGAGTGAATATGATTATAGAAGTCGTTTTCAACATTGTTGGGGAGGGGAGTATGAATATGGTGGAAAGATGGTACAAGGGTATGTCTATAAAAATGCTCCCGCCATGACTATAAATAATGTGGATTATCCAAATATGCACACCCCTGAGGCAAGAAAAGCTTATTTTGAGCATGTATGGCTCCCCCTAATGAAAGAAATATGGGATGAAGACTCAGGTAAATCAGGACCAGAAAGATATATAAGAACCGAGGCAGCGTGGATGAATACTATCTATGGAATCAGAAGACAATCAGACTTACGTGATAGAGGTGAAGGGAATACTATGAAATGGGAGGACTGGTCATTAAAAGAACGAATAACAGATCCTGGTAGAGCTGGGCATAAGTTTAGAGGAATAGGACTAATGCAAACTACGGGTCCTTCAGGCTTTAGAAAAATGGGTGAGTTTTTAGTAGAGGCTGGTTTAATTACACAAAACTTTGTTAAAGAAAACCCAGAGTTTTTTATTTATGATAGTGCAAATCCTAATACAAAATCTAATACATTTCCCTACCCAGATGACCATTTTACAAATTCTTCAAATACTTATAAGTCTGATGGAAAACTTGGGGGAGGTAACTTATTTGATTATATAACTGATCCCGATGGTAGGCTTGGTGTTTTAGTTAGAGGCCTATTATATAAAAAAATAAATGATATAATGCAAGATAGCGGAATGAGAGCCGAAGTTCGCAATGGTGTTATTAGACATGAATTAGATAAAGACGGCCCTGATGGACCTACTCGGCCTGATTTAACCCAACAAGCATTAAACCAACTTAATTGTATTGACCAAGAATGGTTAGGCTTATGTCTTGGAATTTTTATATGTACGGGAGCAGGTTCTAAGTCAAGTCAGAAAAAAAGTAAAGTCCACGATAAACAAGAAGAAGTTTTTGAGAAGCATGGAATGTCTATTATTGTTACTCAAAATACAGGAGGAGAACTTATAATAGACACCGCAGAAAACTCAGATAAAGCATATAATATTAACCCCTAAAATTAATGATTTAATCTAATGTATATCCCAAAAAACCAATTCACTCCTAACTTAAGAACAGATGGAGGAGCCTTTGTGGATACGGAGGGTAAATCTTATAGTGGACCCTATTTTTCTACATCATATGGTACCTACTATAAAGGTAAAGACCC
>Ga0181422_1000109_pt1 | contig 24915 bp, 43 predicted proteins | sample 45SPOviralmetaG_FD_130147 | JGI IMG/M metagenome (GOLD analysis project Ga0181422, IMG submission 130147) | Marine viral communities from the oligotrophic San Pedro Time Series (SPOT) site, San Pedro Channel, CA, USA - 45 SPOT_SRF_2013-07-18 | ecosystem: Environmental > Aquatic > Marine > Strait...
AAATATGGGATATATTTTAGTTAGTGCCGATGGTCAGGCTGTAGCCAATGGTGATGCACCTAGTTTTATGGCGTTTGGAACTAGCGCAGATGGCTCAAGCAATCCAACCGAACGTATGCGCATCGACTCAAGCGGTAACGTTGGTATTGGTGTTTCGCCTGCTAATCCTCTACATATAGCACGTACATCCGCTAATTCTATTATATCAATTCAAAGAACTACGAGCAATACTACTGGTGCATTTGGTGCATTACAATGGTTGGCTAATGATGGACATTCTGTTGCGTGTATTGATGTAAGGGGGGATGGAGATGATAATGGGGGAGAAATAACATTTAGAACAACGAGTAATGCTTCCTCAAACGACCCTTATTCATTAACAGAACGTATGCGCATCGACTCAAGCGGTAACGTATTGGTGGGTAAGACTACATCATCAATAGCTAGCGAAGGTGTAGAATTATTTCCTAATGATAGAAGTGCATTTACTAGAGATAGTGGCTTTCCTATACTTATTAATAGATTGACATCAGATGGCGATTTAATAAGTTTTCGAAAAGACGGCACAATAGTCGGAAGTATTGGTAGTACATCAGGCGTTATAAGTCATATTATTCTTGACCCTAGAAGTAGCTTAAAAGGAGCAGGTATATTAGGTGCTTCTATAGATGCTAATACTGGAATAATACAACCTTGTGATAAAGCAGGAGCAGTAGCAGATAACGCAATCAATCTAGGAAGTACTTCAAATAGATGGAAAAACCTATATCTAGGTACTGGTGCTTATATAGGAACTACTGGAACACCAAACGGTACTGCTAATTATGGCAGTGCATTCATTGATGGTGGAAGTGGTCTTAGGCAGTTACTTCAAGCTACAAGCACTACAAGTACTGTTTCTGTGCAAAGATTTTACAACCCTAACGGAAATGTTGGTTCAATACAACTTGGTGGTTCTGCAACTGCTTTTGTCACTTCTTCTGACTACCGACTAAAGGAAAACGTTGTAGAAATGACTGGCGCATTGGATAGGGTTGACCAACTAAAGCCAAGCCGATTTAATTTTATTGCTGATGCTTATACAACAGTAGATGGTTTCTTGGCACACGAAGTAGCTGACGTTGTACCCGAAGCGATTACTGGTGAAAAGGATGCCGTAGATGAAGAAGGAAATCCAATGTATCAAGGTATCGACCAAAGCAAGCTAGTTCCTTTATTAGTAGGAGCGATTCAAGAACTTAGAGCAGAAATTGAACAACTTAAAAACCAATAAAAATGAACTGGAAAATTAACACACTAGAATACACTAACGACTCTGACAAAGGAGTTGTAACGGCACATTGGGATTGCACCCATACCGAAACTGTTGGCGAAGGCGATGACTCTGTGTCATACAGTTCAAGAAGGTACGGTTCTTGCTCTTTTCAACCTGATGCTTCATCTGAAGATTACATCGCTTTTGATGACTTAACCGAAGACATCGTTCTTGGTTGGGTACAAGCTGAAGTAGTCGATGACCATGTTGAAGCAAGTATAACTGCACAAATCGAAGCAAAAAAGAATCCTGCGACTTTGAAAGGAATGCCTTGGTAGTTATATTTAATTAAGAAAATTATTACTTTAAATAGTAAGTAGTTACTTTTTATATAAATAAAATAATTAAATAAATGACACTAGAAGAAAGAATCGAAGAATTAAAGATCCAAGAAGCAAGATTGCAAATGCAACTTGATGAGATCAGGTACGTTAAGCAAGGGTATGAAAATACCTTAAAGGCTCAAGCTGAAGAAGCCGAAAAGACTGAAGAGTAATTCTAGTGTGTGGGTAACTTGTTGCTTATTTTACTTTTCCAATAAAAAAGTATAATTTAGATAAACCTTCACTAACCAAAGGTTATGAAACATTTTGTTGAAGAGTTATCTGAAAATGTACATTTATTTGAATTTCAGAATGTAAGATCAACTGACGTAGTTCCCACACTTTTTTGCTCTGATATACACCTTGACTCTATTGGGTGTAAGAGAGACATCTTAAAAAAACATTTCGATGAGATAAAGGAGGCTAATGGCCTCATTTTTATTTTTGGCGATTTATTAGATGTGATGGGATCATACGGAGATAGAAGATTACAGAGAGAAGATATTGATCCCATATTTATCCAACATGGCCGTACCTACCTTGACTTAGTAGCAGAGTTCACTATTGAGTTTCTAAAGCCTTACGCAGAGAATATAGCGCTCATATCGTATGGTAATCATGAAAAGACTATAAACAAATTTCATAACCACGATATTTTACGCAGTATCGTTTGGACTCTTAATCTTGAAAATGATGTAAATATACAACTCGGCGCTTATTCCGGTTGGGTATTTTTAAGAATGAAGTCTCCAGGAGGTACTAGTACCGTTTGCAACATACACTATCACCACGGCTTTGGTGGAAGCGCTAAACGCTCAAAAGGTATGTTAGATGTACAGATTGAGGCGATGAAATATCCGGATGCACATATATTAGTAAGAGGCCATACTCATCAAAAGTGGTTTGATCCTTCTACTGCTAGAATGCGAGTAACACGAAACGGGAAAATCTACAAAGATAAAATCAAGTATATACAATCAGGATCTTATGTTGATGGTATAGGTACTGGTAAAGCAGGATGGCCAGTAGAAAAGAACTTTAATCCTACTGATATCGGAGGGTGGTTTGTTGATTTTAAGTACAAGAAATCTAACGACTCTCAGCTCATTATTACTCAAGTCATAGAAACACCAGTAGAAACATTTTAATTCTTTTTAAAAAAAATTTAAAAAAAGTTTTTTATTAATAAAAATACTTGTATATTGCTTCTGAACAAACAATAACAAAACATACAGAGCAATGAAAATAAAAGTAATACAGAATAAAACAGAAGCAAATCACATGATGCACATGTCAGGTTTTAAAGCTTACCTAGGTGGTTGTATTTCATATAAAGATTTAGTAGATACTTTTGGCGAGCCTACTTTTACCCCGGAAGATAGTGGAGATGGTAAAGTAAAATACGAATGGGTATTTATGTTTGACGATTCGTACTTCAGCGTATATGATTGGAAAACTTATGACGAAGAATACACTCGCAACGAATATACTAACTGGCATATTGGTGGTCATACTGGCGCAATAGATACTAATAATTTTATTAATGCTGTATTAGATCAAATGCGCGAATCACTTTTTGCCTAATGAAAACAGCAATAGTAGGAATCTTAAATAACCCGGCCAAGTCGTTAAATTCACACTCGGCTGGCTGGGTTCATATTGTAAAAGAACTATTAGACAAGGATGCTGTAATAGAAACCGAAAATGGCAATTGGGACCAGTATGATAGGCTAATAATCTGCCATGGTACTAATTACAAAGCCGGATCGTTTAATGTTATAGGTGGCATACAGCAATCTCATATAGACAGATTACAAAAGCTTAATAATTTTAAGGGTATTATAGATAGCTTAGATGATTTTGATATACTAGAGTATATTGAAAAGCGTAAAATAGATTTTAAATGGACTAAGACTAAAGAGTTTTATAATAAAATATCTTTGCCTGATTACGAGAAAGAAGTAATCGGAGATAGTCATTCCTTGTCAGCTTGGAGACCTGGCTATAGTATTAATAGGAACGATGGTAAAACATTGTTTGGTTTTTTAAAAAACCCTAGCGCTAAAAAAGGATCAATAATATACTTTGGAAATATAGATATAAGATTCCATTTACCAAGACAAGACTCTGCTTTATTTGCTACGCTGCAATTAGCTAATAGATATGTCGATTACTGTAAAGAAAATGATTTAACCCCTGTTTGTTTACTACCTATAGAAAGTGAATCAAGGAAAATACCTAAAAGCGGTATGTATAAGGGTCAGCCATTTTATGGCGATCAAAAGCTAAGATCTAAATTAGTAGAAATATTTAACGCGGTATTACTAGATAATTTAACCAATGTTATTACATGGCCAGAAAAATGGTATAAAGATCTTTTGTTTTACGAGAATGAAGTAATGGAATCTAAGCAATCTGTGCACGTAAGGCCTAAGCATTATAAGCATAATTTCAATAAAAAGATTGATGAGCCATTACTCTTTTGATATAAAGCCAGAGCTTCTTGAAATGCTAGATGATTATCATAATAAGTCTATGCTTATGGAGCGCCATGTAATAGAGAAAAAACCTTTTGAAGGTGATCTAGAAAAAAAAGTAAATGACGATTTAATCTATAATGTTCCTATATATGATATGGGATCAAGGAAATATGCTGCTTTTTGTAACTTTACTCAAGCAGTTGTTCATAAGGAAAAGGACGTAAAAGGAAATGGTAAATGGTTTAAAGATGCTGAGATAGCTGAGTTTGATTTGATATACATGATGTATTTATTTAGACTATGCGGTAGCGGTATAAATTACAAGCCGATGCCTAGTGGTAATAATTTATTTGAAGACATACCTTTTTTAGGTAAACATGGATTCGGTAATTTCTGGATTGTAAACTCATTATTGCAAGGTAAGTACACAAAAAAAGAATGGATAAAGGATTTAATAGATCATGACGGGCCTTTTAGCAATAACAAGGGTTATATAATACCTCAGTTTAGTATTGGATTAAAACGATACATAGTAGATTACTCGGAAGATTTTTTACGCGCGTTATATAGCGAATTTACAAAGAGTAAAATGCAGATATATCAATTGACCGACCTTGGTAATAAGATACTAAAAGAAAAATATGGATTTAAACGGCAAAACTTTGTTTTAACAGCGCTAGCTGCTGACGTGGCAGAATATTTCCCTGAATATATAGACGCTAAAGGAATGGTTTATGCAGGTACTAATGCTCAATTATGCATTAAGACATTGTTTAAAAAAACAAAAAGAATAAAAGACTTTGATTTCCTAAATGAAGTCTTACACTTTCAATCAGAAAGATATAATTTAAATCCAATAGATTGCGAAGATAGTCGTAATTGTGACGTTATAAGATACTTAAGAGAATACCAGTCTAAGTGGCATATACAAAAAAATAATGGCAAAACAATGAAAAATAATTCTAGTTTAAAAAATAAACTAGGTAACAAAGGATATTATGAATATACAAGCGAAATTCAAAAATAATCAAATAGGGATAGAAAACAAAGACCTAGATACTTTTAGGAATTTAGATTACTATTTAGATATAACAAAAGATCATAAGAGCAGCTTTGAAGATTTCTGCATAATAAATGAAAATGGTTTTAACGTAATAGATGAATCTAAGGCTTGTCCTGTTGGTTACAAAGCTAGAGCAGGTGAGTTATTAGTGCAGACGTTAAAAAAGCAAGGTGTAAAAGAAATCGTTTACGTTCAACCTAGAACAGGGTTCGCTGGTATAAGTCTTTCTTATTTATGTAAAATACATAATATGGACTTAACGCTAGTTATGCCTGCCTCACAAAGAGTAAGTGATCACCAGGCCTTGTGTATAGAATACGGTGCTAAACCTTTATTTGTTAGAATAGCTGCTATGCCAGTGGCTAATTCTTATGCAAAAAAATATGCACAACAAAGTTCTAGTAGAAAATACATAAAGTTAGGCTTGTATCACGAGCTCGTAATTGCCTGCGGAGTAAGATGCGTATACGATTATTTTGTAGACAAGGAAAAACCTCGCGTAATGTGGTCAGCAATATCAACAGGTGTACTAACTAGAACACTACAAATAGCATTGCCAGATACCGAATTTAGAGCCGTGGCAGTAGCTAGGAATATACAACAAGGAGAATTAGGTAAGGCTAAGTTTTATGGCTACCATAAGAATTTTACATCAATTAGTGATTATGTACCTCTTGGATTCGAAACAGAACCGACTTATGATGCTAAAGCTTTTGACTACATGAATAGATACGGAGATCAAGGTGATTGGTTTTTTAATGTTGCCGGTGTTGCCCCAGAGCCTACCATAAATAGAAAAGATATACATTCTTATAGGGAATGGAAGGATTTAAGCGATCTTAACTTATAGTCAGATCTTGACAGATCATGTTAGCAGCTGTTAGTTATTGACAGATATTAAAACTCAATATCAGTTATTGTTAGCAGTTGTTAGTTATTGTCAGCTATTGTAACAACATGTCAGTTATTGTCAGTTATTGTTAGCAGTTGCTAGCCATAGTAGCTATATTTTTACCATGTTTTAAAAAAAATTTTAAAAAAAGTTTTTTATTAATCTGGATTGTATGTATATTCCTTATAACAACAATAACAAAACTACAGAATGATGACAACAAATAAGCACCATAACACAACCTTATTAGAGCTACTTGATAAAAATAAAGAGCGACTAGATTCTGTACGCTCACTAAAACACTCTAAAGATGCAACAGAAGAATGGAAGCAAATAATGGATAGCCATTGGGATGTTGAATTTTGGTTAATTACAGAAGTAATAAAGCCTGCATTAGAAGAAGCTTTAATTAACCAAGAGTTAAAAAACTTTTAATTAAAAAACGATAACAAATAGATAACAATGAAAAAAATACTAGCATACATTTGTGGCATCATATTCTTTTTTTTCCTTATGGCAGAAGGGGAAACTATGAAGCACATACTTATACAATTTGTAATGATAACAATAACTGGAACATACTTAGTAAATTATGTCAATAGAAGAACCGTATAACTTAATCAAGAAAGTCGAAGAAGGTAACCTTAAGGCAAGTAATGCCTATGTTACGCTTCGTGCTTTAAAAAGCGAAATTGAATACGCTATAAAGCAAATAGAAAGTCAAATCATTGACGAGCTAACTTACTTAGATAACAAAGAAGCTTTAGTTGTAAGTGGGTATAAAATTACTCATGTTGCAGGTAGATCATCTTATGACTACAAAGAAAGCTTAATGTGGAAAGAAGCAGACACAGAAAAGAAGCGAATCGAAAGATTAATAAAGGTAGCAACTAAAGACGGTGTGTCAATAGTAGACCAACACACGGGCGAAGTAATCGAACCCGTACAAATTAAACAAGGCAATGGATATATTAAAATGGAACAAACAAATGAAGATTTACAAAAAATTATTTAAAGTAACAAGCACAATGGATAAGATGAAAAAGGATTCTACTAATCCTTTTTATAATAGCAAATATTTTGATGTTAATCAGCTAGTAGAGGCTGTAAGGCCTGCGTTAATCGCAGAAGAATTATTACTATTACAGCCAATAAGAGATAATCAAGTTGGTACTATTATTATTGATACGGAAAGCGGTGATTCAGTAGAGGCGTTTTTACCTTTGCCAGATCTGCAAGACCCACAAAAAATTGGATCATGCATTACATACTACCGTAGATACACATTGCAATCATTGCTAGGTATAGAAGCCGAAGATGATGATGGTAATAAAGCAGTTGGATCTAAACCAGAGGTATCTAAAGCATTTAAAAAAGATGATCAAAAGCCTTGGCTTAACGAGGGCCAACCAGAATGGGATAAAGCTGAAGACTGGGTAAAATCAGGAGGTGATCCTAAGCTTTTACGGCAAAAGTATGCAGTATCTAAACCGAATATGGATTACTTCTATTCTATTGCTAAATGAGATTCAAAAGAATGTTTAGAATAACAGACGGTGAAACCACTAAGGCTTGGAAGTTTGACCTTCGGGACTATTTAGCTTCCTTGCCTAATGGTGAATACACAATAGAAGTATGTAAGACCATTAACAGTAGAAGTGCTGAACAAAACAAACTATACTGGAAATGGATAGCAATAATAAGTGAAGATTTAGGCTACTACCCAGAGGAGCTACACGAAGCTTTTATAGATCAATTTTCACCTGTTTATACAACTAGGGATTTAAACAAGAAACCAAAACAAAAAAGAACAAGAACTAGCCAGATGAATGTAGATCAGATGTCTAAATATATGGACCGTATTTCACACTTCTGCGCTGAACACTCAATAAAACTACCATTATGACACCAGAAAAAGAACTAGAAGAAATAAGGGATTGGCTTACAACTCAGGATTTAGATGAGTTAAGCTATGCCATACAAGTACCAGTGCCAAGACTTAGGGCATTTAGAAACATGAACACAGTCGATCCTTCTTATACGACAATACGTAAATTACAAAACTATAAAAATGGAAATAATAAAAGTATTACTTGATTCAGTAGATTTGATAGCTAAAATACTAGGATTTTTATCTCTTTACGCAATAGCTATAGCTTTATTAGATTGGCGCAAGACGTGTAAATATGAACAACAATGTAATGACATAAAAAATGGGCCTAAGTAAAAGTAAGAACCTAAGTACTGCTAAAAAAACATGCGATGCATGGTTTAGTAGGTACATACGAATACGAGACGCGAATCATAATGGCTTGTGTAAATGTGTTACTTGTAACACTATCAAGCATTGGAAAGAAATGGATTGTGGTCATTTTCAAAGCCGTAGATTTATGGCTACAAGATGGCACGAGCAGAACGCGCATGCGCAATGTCAATCTTGCAACAAATATAATGCAGGTGAACAGTACAGGCACGGCATCGAAATAGACTTACTATACGGTGAAGGAACTGCAGATTATATAGAACAACTATCTAGAAGCATGATTAAACTTAATAAAGTTGAGGTTATGGAACTAGCACAGTATCACCAACAAGAAACAATAAAACTAGCAAAACAAAAATCATTAGAATTATGAATAAAGCAATATTAATAGGCAGACTAGGCAGCAACCCTGAAACAAGATTTACGCAAAGCAATACGCCAGTATGTAATTGGTCTTTAGCGACTAGCAAAAAAGTAAAGGGTGAAGATAAAACAGAATGGCATAACATAGTAGCGTTTAGTAAAACAGCTGAAATAGCTCAAAGATACTTAACTAAAGGTTCTTTAGTTTGTATTGAAGGTTCTATTACTACAAGTCAATATGAAAAAAATGGCGAAAAACGTTACAGTACACAAATTATCTGTGATAGATTAGAGATGCTAGGTGGTATGAATAATAACGATAATAAAGGTAGCGCGTTAGAACAAAAACCTGGAAGCCAGAAAGTAGATGTAAGCAACTGGGATCAAGTATCAGACGATTTACCTTTTTAATTATGGAAACAGAATATAAAGTACTGCAAAAAATAGGCCCTTATGATGGCCCTTATCAGAAAAATTTAGTAACTTATATACTAGTTTCTAAAAGCAAAAGAGTGGCGTGGCATGAAAAACCTGGCAGAAGGTTCCCTCATAACAAAGGAGACGTTGTCACAGGTATAGCGCTTAAAGGCGATAATATAGATTACAAAAAATCAAATCCTAAACTAATATTAAAACAACTTAATTTTTATGGAAATATTTAACAATATAAGATCATGGGCTAACGAAAGAGGCCTTTATGACAAAGGAGATACTAAAACTCAATTTATTAAATTAAATGAAGAGGTAGGAGAATTAGCAGAAGCTATACTAAAAAAAGATGAAAAAGAACTTATTGATGCTATAGGTGATATAGTAGTTGTTCTTACAAATTTAACATATTTAGCAAATGTTGATATAATTAGATCAGATTATATTAGGATAGAAGACTGTGTACGATCGGCATATAATGAAATAAAAGATAGAAAAGGCAAAATGGATAATGGAACCTTCAAAAAAGCATGATTTATACATGCGTATAGCCGAGTCAGTAGCTTTAAGTAGCCACTGTAAAAGAAGCAAAGTTGGTTGTATTATTGTAAAAAATGATAATATTATAGGTATTGGCTACAATGGTACGCCTTCTGGCTTTGAAAATGACTGCGAATGTAATAACGTTACAAAAGACGAGGTATTACATGCAGAGTCAAATGCAATAACAAAATGTGCTAAAAGCACTATAAGTTCAGACGGCTCTATAATGTATTGTACATTAATGCCTTGTTTTAATTGCGCTAAATTAATAATTCAAAGCGGGATTAGGCAAGTTGTATACAAAGACGATTATAGAAATAGATCAGGAATAGAACTATTAACAAAAGCAAACATAGAGGTAAATAAATATGAGTAAATCAATATGCGAAATAGCGCATGAAATAGTAAACGAAAGAAGCGAAGAAAAAGAAAGAGAATACGGGCCTTTCTCTGAAGGGATGGAAAGAGCCGCGCATATATTATCAGGATTAATAGGATACGAAGTATACGCTGAGCACATGTACTTAGCGATGATAGCTTTAAAATTAAGTAGAGAATCATACAACCATAAAAAGGATAATTTATTAGACGCGATAGCATATTTACAAGGATTAGAAAATTATTATAATGAAAACAAATAACGCAACAACAGCCTTTGAGTATTATTACGATTTAATTATAAATATCGGCAAATCAAAAAAAGGCACAAAATATTTGAGAAATATTTCATTTACAATGCTAAACCCATTGGATAATGTTATAAGTACAAAATGGAGGAATTTTAACTTAGACTACGCTGAAAGAGAATGGCAATGGTATTTATCAGCTAATAGAAACATAAGCGCCATGGAGCCACCTGTGCCTAAAATATGGCAAGATATTAGCGATGATAATGGCGATACATTTTCTAACTATGGTTGGCAGTGGCAAAGATCTAATCAGATTGAATATGTAATAAACGAATTGAGATCTAATCCTACGAGTAGGAGGGCTTGTATCTCGATATATGATGCAAAAGAAAACCAAGATTGGGCAAGAGACGTTCCATGTACATTAGCCATCTGTTTTTATATAGAAGATGATTCTTTATGCATGAGCGTATACATGCGATCTAATGATCTAGTCTTTGGATTTTGTAATGATCAATACTGCTTTAGTAAGCTACAAGAGTATATAGCCAAAGAAATTAATATAAAAATTGGTTATTATCATCACTCTGCTACAGATTTACATATATACAAAAGACACTTTGATCTGAAGAAAAATGGATAAAGGATGGATTAAACTACACAGGCAATTCCTTGAGTGGGAATGGTATGACGAGCCAAATTGTTTGCGAGTATTTTTACACTGCTTACTAAAGGCTAATCATAAAGATAAGCGTTATAGAGGTGATGTAATCAAGCGAGGCACCTTTGTTACAAGCTTAGAAATACTTTCATTCGAGCTAAACTTAACGGTACAGCAAATTAGAACTGTTTTTGACAAACTGGAAAGTACTGGTGAGATTAACAGGCAAAGCAACAGGCGTGGAACTATTCTAAGTATATGTAATTACAATAGTTATCAAAATGATGAAGCAAAAAATAACAAACAGGATAACAGAAAGATAACAGGAAAACAACAGACGTCTAACAGGAAACTAACAGGTACTAAGAATGAAAAGAATGAAAAGAATGAAAACAATATAATACCCACACTATCTGAAGTAGAAGAATACTTTAAAGAATCTAATAAGATAGATAAAAGCCATGTTAAGTTAGAAGCAGAGAATTTTATTAACCACTATGAGTCATTAGACTGGAAGCGTAATCGTAAAAAGATTAAAAACTGGAGGCTTCAGGCTTCTACTTGGTCTAATAATTATTTAAAATTCAATGCAACAAAAAGAAATATTCACGATAATCCATTTGATTAATGAAAATACAAATAGCCAATAACAAACAAGATGCTAAGAACTACAGTAGCCAAGGGATAGAATTTGATTACTCAAATGATCTTATGAAACTATTATACGACTTCCATACTGATATAGGTGCGACTAAGGAATTACCAACTGATAAGGTTAAGGTAAAGGAGTATTTGATAAGATTACATGAAACTATAACAGTTAAAAACCCATTGTACCCAAACGATATTAACTTTGATATGATATATGGTATATGGATGATGGCTGTGATATATGAAGAAGCACCAAGATATGGTAATAACATATCAGCATTAGCAAGGTGTTTTAATGAATGGTATAAGAAAAATTCAGATCAATTTATTAAATCAAATCAAGATCATATAGTTAGTAAGTATAGAAATATTACAGATTTTACTAATGTAGAAATCGCACGACTTTATGATGTAGTAGAAATGCTAAATGATGGTGATCTAATAGGTGGTTTGTTTAATACAGGTGGTGCGCAATCATTCTTTAAAAGATTAAAATCTGAGTATATTGCAAGAGGTTTATAAATTTTTTGTATATTATACTTAATTAATCAAGTTTTTTCAAGATGGCACACGGTGGTAAAAGAGCTGGAGCAGGTAGAAAGCCTAAGGCTGATGAAATATCTATGATACAATCCATGGATGCTACATTAGCGCCAATAGAGGTATGGCAAAAATTAGCTCTTAGAGTCAACGAAGGATCTGACACTGCTATTAAGACTTGGTTATCTTATAGGTATGGGCAACCTAAGCAAAGCGTGGACCATACAACTGATGGTGATAAAATAGAAAGCGTAACGGTGAGAATAATTGAACCATAGCTTTGATGCAAATAAGCTTTATTCATTAACCTATAATAGCAGGAAACCCTACGTAGTTCACCAAGGTGGCACCTCAAGTGGAAAGACTTATGCTATATTGCAAGTCTTGATAATGAAAGCAGCTACAATTCCCAACTTAGTAATAACAGTAGTAGGCCAGGATATACCTAACTTACGAGTAGGTGCTTATAGAGACGCTCAAAATATCATATTTAATGATCCATTTTTTACGCAAGAGCTTAAAGATCATAACAAGAGTAATAGGGTTTTTACTTTTAGTACTGGGTCTAAGATTGAGTTTAATTCATATAATGACGAGATAGATGCTAGATCAGGTAAAAGAACTCATTCTTTTTTTAATGAGGCCAATGGTATAGATTATGGCATATTTGAGCAGATCAGTATGCGAACTACCGAGCAGACTATTATAGACTTTAATCCATCTGCGGCATTCTGGGCACATGAAAGATTACAAAGCAGGGATGATGTTGATTGGTTTGTGTCTACATTTAGAGATAATGCATTTATACAATCTAGTATCAAACAAAAGATACAAAGTTACGAGCCAACTGATGAGAATATAAAAGCCGGTACAGCTAATCAATACCGATGGCAAGTATATGGATTAGGAGAGGTAGGTAGGTTAGAGGGCTTAGTTTTTCCTAATTTTGAGATCACAAGCGAGTGGCCTGATAATTACAAATGGAGATGCTTCGGGCTTGATTGGGGATATACAAATGATCCGACAGCTTTAGTAGAGATAAGGTACAATGGTGGCGCACTATACTGGAAAGAACATATTTACCGAAAGCAACTTACCAACCAATATATTAGTCGCTTAATAAAAGAACTAAACATAACTGATGAAATAGTAGCAGATAGTGCTGAACCTAAAAGTATTGCCGAGTTACGCAATACAGGTATATGGGTAAAGCCTGCTAAGAAGGGTAAGGATTCTGTTATGTTTGGAATCCAGTTGCTACAAGATTATCCGATTAAAATACATACTAAAAGTAAAAACGTGATAGAGGAATTTAGTAGTTATACATGGGCAAAGGATAGAAGTGGCACATCGACAAACAAGCCTATAGATGATTTTAACCACGCTATAGACGCAGGTAGGTATGCAATAATGGACAGAATGAAGAAAAAAACACTAGATATTTCACTTGCTTAAAAAATAATTTAAAAAAAGTTTTTTATTATTAAATAAGTTTGTATATTGCTCTTGAACAATTAATAACAAACTACAGAATGATGAAAATCACAGAAAACGAATTTACAGTATTACAAGCAATCGCTCAAAACGAGTATAATGTATGTAACTACGGAACACCAAGAAATTGGGACGATACCGTTACTTACCTTTGGACTTTTGGAGATGGTAATTACTTACTTATAGAAGGCCAAGAAATGCCAAAGAGAAAAGACTTAACCGAGGTTCTTAATAGTTTAATAGAAAAGGGACTAATACTCACTAACCGAGAAGATTTATATTTAGCCTCTAGACATCACCAAGTTTGGCACACCGCCAAAGGATTTAAGGCCTGGGAAGCAGAATCCAAAAAGAGATACTCAGACGATGACGTTCTTACTTTGGTTTATGGCTTCGACTTGATGCCTCAATACGGGGGATGTAGCGAAGTATATTACAAATAATAATAACCAGGAAGCCTTCGGGCTTCCTATAACTTAAACTACAGAACAATGACTGGAACACTTAGAACTATAGAATGCAAAGACTGGAAACTTGAACCCATTACTTACTATGAAATGGATTTAAAATTCCAACACGCCTACCATAACTTTACCTACTTCAGCTTAGAAGGTGAAAGCATGATTGGATTCACGGACCGTATTAGATACGAAGTACGTAAGATGTATGGCGCAGAACTCACATGGGTAGAAGAATGATTAAATGCGAATGTTCAGACGAAGAACTAGAAATAGAAGATTTGGAAATCGAAGACAATAGCTTTGATCATGCATTCGGTACGAAATACGAATATGAAGTTACATGCCCTAACTGTCAAGCGTCTATGGGCGAATTTGCAAGCGTAGAAGAAGTTATAGAAGCTAAACGAGGATACTAATGACACGACCACATAAAGAAGAACAAGAAATATGGGAATGGCTTCAAGATAAGCACGTTCCAGATCTAGCGAGAAAAACTGGACTAGGTACAACGCCTATTTATTATTTTAAGAATGGTAAAGCTAAAAATGCTAGCTTCCAGCTGGTACGTTCACTTCAACTTATAAAGGAAAAAGAATGTACACCTTAGCACTAGATGCTTTTAAACGATTTGAACAATGTGTTACTGGGGAACTAGAGGATAACCACGTAGAACTGATTGCAGAATTTTGCGATAAGATCAACATAGGATATGATACTTTGTTTATTAAAAGTAGAAAGTCTAAGTTTGTTAATTACCGTTCACTGTTTTTTAACTGGGTAAATATAAGCCATATAGAACTTGCAAGATTATTTAATATGCATCATAGTAGTGTTATGCACTTAAGACAAGATCATGAATGTAGATTAGAACACGATATGCATTATAGGGAAATATATAATAAATTAAACTTATAGTAGAATCATTTACTCTGTAGATATGCCACTTGATTTGAAAGTCAGGTGGTTTTTTTTGCTTATTTCAATAGTTGTAAATATTTGTTAATTTAGATGCAACTTTAAAAAGTAAATTATGGCTTTATCTGACCTTCTACCTTTTGCTAGGACAAAAGCACCTAATAACAATTTGGTGAACGAGTTAAACAGGCAATTATTTAGATTTCATAGGGGTATGCCTATTAGTCTTGATGATACCCAAAACGCTTACGTTGAAGATGGGTATGAATTAAACCCTGACGTATATAGCGTAGTCAATGGAATCACGAAAGCAGCAGCTGCTGTGCCTCCAATTATTCATATCGTTAAAGATCAACAAAAAGCATTAAAATATAGACAAGTATCTAATACTGTAAAAGACAAAGCTACGCAAGGGAGTGTAGATAATTTATTAGAACTAAAAGAACAGGCTTTTGACGAGGTGCATGATGAGCGCGATCCTTTATATAAACTAATTAATCAACCTAATCCATTACAAGGCTATCCTGAGTGGTATGAAAACATGAAAGGTTTTCAGTTGATTACAGGTAATGCTTATACGCATTTTATAGAACTTGGAGACGGTACTTTTGGTGAAATGTGGGTAATGCCATCTCAATTTACTAAAATAGTAGCCGATCCTACTTACGAGACTTTGATAAAGGGTTATATTATTGACATGTATGGCCATGATGGTCATCAATTGCCAGCTGAAACAGTAATGCACTGGAAGTATTGGAATCCTGATTACGATGCTGTTGGCTCTCACTTATACGGCATGTCTCCATTAAAAGCTGCTAGGCGAGCTATAAGACTAGGTAACGATGGTGATCAAGCACTAAGCAAAGCACTAAGAAATGGCGGCGCATCAGGCGTAGTCTATCCTACTGATCCAGATCTAGAGCAACTAACACCTATGCAGCGATCTCAATTAGAGACTTATCTAAGATCAATGCAAGGCCCTGATAATTATAAGGCATGGTTAGTAAGTAATGTCAAACTAGGATTCGAAAAATTTGGAATGCCGCCAGTCGATTTAGAGATCATAGAAGCTGGTAAAATGACCCAACGTGATATATGTAATGTTTATAATTTCCCTAGTGAATTATTAAACGATCCAGATAATAAAACTAATGCTAATAAATCAGAAAGCCGAAAGCAGCTTTATTTAGATAATGTTATACCTGAGCTTACTAGAGATTACGCGGAACTAAACAGATCTTTAGTCCCTGTATTTAATAAGGCTACCGGCAAGAACTATCATTTAGATTTTGATGTACAAGCTATTGATGCGTTAAATAAAGATAATAGTGAAAAGGTAGATTGGTTAAGTAAAGCATGGTGGCTAACTGCTGATGAAAAGCGTATCGAAATGGGTTACCAACCAGTTGGTGACAATAACAGATACATACCAATGAATCTAATACCAGATGCATCTAGTGAATTAACAGATGATGATATTAAAATGTTAAAGAATGAGTACGGATCTTAAATATTTTTCACAATCAGATTTTGACAAGTGTAACCCGCCTTGCAAGTTAGAGGATATGGATGAAAAATTCATGAAAAAACTAGATATTGCAAGACAAGTGTGTAAGACACCATTTATTGTTACATCGGCCTTTAGAAGCGAAATTTGGGAGCGAGAACAAGGAAGAAACGGTACGAGTAGCCATACAAAAGGTTTAGCAATAGATTTAAAAGCTGAAAGTAGTATTTTTAGACACAAATTAATCGTCTCGTTGCTTTCTGTTGGTTTTAATCGTATAGGTATCGGTAAGAATTTTATTCATGTGGATATAGATAAAGATAAAGCATCAAACGTAATTTGGCACTATTATGAGTGATAAAGAAATGAACGATTTAAAATTTAAAGTAAATAACCTTGAGGCTATGATTGAGTTGCTTGCTAAAGATATACAAGATATTAAAGAGGCCTTATTAGGTAACGAGTTCGGTCAGGAAGGGCTTGTAAAAAAAGTAACAAATAACGAAAAGCAAATAGCTGAACTAGTTAAGTTTAAACAAAAAATAATCGCATGGGCAACAGGCGCAGGCCTTGGTTCAAGTGCTTTATTTAATGCTATATCGGAGATGATGAAATGAAAAAACCAATAAAGGACTGGAAAATTGTACGTATCATATCACAAACTGCCGAAGGAAAAAATAAAGCAGGCGAAGTGTTGCACGGAGCGCTCGATATTTTGCCATTGCCAAACCAATTCCTGGGTAAAGCGCTTAAAGCAATCGTTGCAGGCGAATGGAATCAAACTAAAAACGAACTTATCGAAGCTTTTACGCTCCGTAATATTGTAGCAATAGGTCTCACGACCGCGCTTATTATGGGTTGGTTAAGCCCTGAGGATATAGAAAAATTTATGCAAGTACTAAACGAGCTTCTGTAGACATATCTCTTTTGTTATTTTATACTAAACTGTGAAAGGTTTAGTATTTTTTATGCCTATCCAAGAATCAAATACAAGCCAACAACACAAAAGATTTATTATTTGGAAAACATTCGATAATAAACGCCGAGCTTTTGAGCGTTTTGCCGAAAGGACTTTCCATAATGCTTTACGTAAGCAATTAAAACAATATTTAGACGCCGTAGATAAAAGGCAAGTTATAAACTTTGATTTAGAGGGTATAGTAACAGCCGATTCGGTATCAGATGCTTTTGAAAAAGTATACACTAGGGTAATGAAGGTATTTGGCCAAGAATCGCTTGCTAACTTAAAAGAATCCATGCAAAAAGAAGTAAGCGTTGATTGGGACGTGCTAATTGCACAATGGATAGCTGGTAATGAAATATTAAACCCCTCTGATACAACTAGTAAAATTGTTTTAGTAACAAGGACTACCCAGGATCGTATAAGAAAAAACGTAGCAACAGCTTTAAAAGAGGGTACATCTATTCCTAATTTTGCTAAGCAATTAAAATCAGATTATGGCTTTAGTTTAAGGAGAGCTACTTTAATAGGGAGAACCGAGGTTATAGCCGCTTCGAACGCTGGCTCAGTTTTAGGTGCTCAAGCCTCAGGAATACCGACTAAAAAAGTATGGCTAGCTACACAGGATGATAGGACTAGGGATTTACATTTAGCAGTAGATGGTCAAAAAGTACCTAATTTAGAAACGCCTTTCAATGTAGGCGGCGATGAAATGCAATACCCTGGTGATTCATCATTAGGCGCAGCTCCTAGTAACACGATTAATTGTAGATGTACGGTTATATACGAGCCTTATGATATTGATTTTTAGTTACAATAGACCATCCATGTTGGCTAAGGTTATTGAGCAATGCCCAGAAGAACCAGTCGTTATTGATGATGGCTCTGACTTTGATTCTCTTTTATTCGCTAAGAAATGTCAGTTTCACAGATTAGAACATAAAGGCAAAGAACAATACTTTCTTAATTGGCAATATGCTTTTGAAATATGCAAGCAGTCTAATGATGATTTCTTTTTATTCTTACCAGATGATTTTTTACAAATAGACTTCGACACGATTTACAAACTGCATTTACAAATCAAAGGCAAGTATGCTTACAACCTTTTGAATGATGGCAGGCCTAAAATCTGGACTAGTATAGAACACAGAGAAGTAAAAGTAAAAGGTATTGATTCTATACAAGTTAGCTATTGTGATGGTGGTTATTTTACAAATAGACAAACACTAGAAGCTATAAATTTTGAACAAGATTTTATTACATCTAGTAGGTTTGGTAGATCAAAGATTTCATCGGGTATCGGTGAAAGTCAAAGCCATAAATTTTTTAAATTAGGGATTCCTATGTATTGCCCTAAAAAAAGCTTATGCTATCATGGTGATCACAAAAGCATGATGCATACAGAGCTAAGAAAACAACAACCACTTATAAGCTTATGAATAAATTAGGATTAGTTGCGGGCATAGCCTGCTTAATATGGTCTGCATTGTATGATTGGCAATTAGTAATAATACTTACCTTATTCTTTATTGCATTAAAAAGTGATATAGTAATTTTATTGGAATCAAAGTTTGATGTATTCATTAAACAGTTGATAGATTCACAAAAATGATTAGTGCCAACCTCGCTACGATAAAAGCACGTAAAGAAAATTTACAACAAGTAGTAGATTCTTTAAGGCATCAAGTTGATATAGTTCGGGTATATGGAAATGATTACAAGCCAAAGCTCAAAGGTAGTAATGTCGAGATTTTTTTTGGTAAAGATTATACAGATAATGCTAAGTTTATTTGGTTACCTACAAGTAAAGGGATTTATCTTTCTTGTGATGACGATATTATTTATCCACCAGACTACGTAGAAACAATCCTAACGGCTTTAAAAAAATATCCTAATACATGGTTAACCTTTCATGGTAGAAAGCTAAAAGGGTTAAATTTACCATATTATACAGGGCACCATTCATATCAATGCCTTAGAAATGTAGACGCGGATTATCAAGTAGATGTACCTGGAACTGGGGTATCAGCTTTTAATACGGATTTAATAAAATTTGATGCTACTACTTGGAGGGATTATAGGATGAGCGATTTAAGAGTTGCGTTAGAGTTAGCTAAAAAAGATATAAGAATTATATGCTTAAAACACAATATGCATTGGATAAAAAGCACAGAGACTTACTTGACGCAATCTATTCATAGAAGAGAACAAAAAAATAATAGGCAAAATAATTTAGCTAATGTTATTTATGAACTTGTCGCCAAAAACAAATTGCAAACATAAGCAAGGCTTGAATATCAGATTTCTCTACTGCCCAATTATTATCTAGTTGCTCTTGTACTCTATTTATTAACTTTTCCATATTAAAAATAAAGGGTTTAATCAAACTAATTATTGTAATTGTAAAATGATGTTAAAAATGTATATTTTTATAACAAACTATTAGTATGAGTTATACCGATTATCCAAAAAGCGCAAGTAATAATGCAAAACGTGCCTTAAAGTACAAGGAGGAATCCGGTAACCCTAAAGGGTGCGGTACTTCTGTAGGATGGAGGCGCGCTACACAGCTTGCAAACCGTGAACCTATTTCTGAGGACGTTGTAAAACGTATGGCATCATTTAATCGCCATAGACAGCATAAAGATGTTCCTTATGAAGATGGATGCGGTGGATTAATGTGGGATGCTTGGGGTGGTACATCTGGAGTAGACTGGGCTATACGTAAATCAAAACAAATCGATGAAGAAAAAAGTATGAAAGCTAAAGCGGGTGACTTAAAAGTAGGTGATTTTGTTTCGTGGAATTCACCAGGCGGTAGAGCTAGAGGAAAGATAACAAGGATCAAAACTAGTGGAAGCTTAGAAATACCAGATTCAGCATTAACTATTAGTGCTAGTGAGGATGATCCAGCTGCATTAATTAGAATTTATCGAGGCGACGAGGCTACTGATAGAATAGTAGGTCATAAATTTAGTACCCTTACAAAAATTAACCCAATAAAAAGTGCTATGAACTTACCGTGGAAAACTAAAAATACGAGTGCATCTGTAAAAGGTGTTGATATGGACCGTAGAATAATCGAAGGGTATTATTCTATCTTTGATTTTAAAGATTCTGATGGCGATGTAATGCTAAAAGGATGCTACGAAAAAACATTAAAAGAAAATGGCCCTAATGGCAAGAATAGGATAATGCACCTCTATCAACATGACCCACTACAGGTACTAGGTAAACCAATGACGTTAATGGAAGATGAAAAGGGTTTATATTTCCGCACTATGATCTCTGATACAGAGCTAGGTAATGATGTTTTAAAACTATACCGAGATGGTATTTTAACTGAGCATTCAGTTGGTATTAATTTTATCCAGCGTGAGTACGATAGCCAAGAAGATTCATATCTAGTGAAAGAATGCAAGATGTGGGAAGGATCTACTGTAACCTGGGGCGCAAATGAAATGGCTATAGGCGGAATGGCTAAAGGATCTCAAAAAGATCAAGTAGAAAAATACAAAGAACTTAGTAAAGCGTTTTACTCTGGCGATTATACTGATGAAACATTTAGGCTAATAGAAGCGCAGCTAAAACATTTTGAGCAGTTATTTAAAGATTCACTTCAGACTGAAAAGCCGATTCAAGTCACTTTAAAGAATGAAGCCGATGTAATAAATGATACGTTCAAACAATTCAATCAATCATTCAACTTACAAAAGGAGTTCCAAAAATGGACTTAGAAAAAACCTTAAAAGAAGGGCTTGAATCGGTTAAAGGACATGTAGATGTTCTTAAGTCTGATCTCGAAGCTCGTTATGATAAGCTACAAGAGCAGGTAAAACTTGCTGGCGAAGCTGATTCAGCTACAAAGTCTGAAATCCAAAACTTAGAAGCTTTGATTTCTGGACAAAAAGATCGTATCGAAAGTATCGAAAAAAGCACAAGTCGATTAGGCTCTAGTGCTCAGCCTACTTCTATGAAATCAAAAGTTCAAGAAGCCTTAGAAGCTAAAGAAGTACAAGATCAAATGCAAGCATTTAAGTCTGGTAATATCTCAGGCTTTACCATGAACACAAAAGCAGTTATAACTGAAGCTGATGCTTATACTGGTGATGTTGTTCCTGCTGATTATGTTGCTGGATTTAAATTTGATCCAGAGCGAAGAACTCATGTACGCCAGTTCTTACCTAATGGCACGACTAATAGCGACAAAATCCGTTATATCAAAGAAAGCAACTTTACTGATGGTACAGCTGTTACTGCCGAAGGCGTTGCCTCAGGTCAAAGTGATTTCGATTTAACCGCAACCGATGCTGTTGTTGAAAAAATCGCTGCTCATTTCCGAGTTTCTAAAGAAGCTCTTAATGATACTGCAGGTCTAGCTAGCCATATTTCACTACGTGGAATGGAAAAATACATGGTAGAAGAAGATGCTTATTTGCTATATGATTCAACCTATGGATTGACAGTAACTTCTACTGACTATACTTTAGACCAATATACCGGCGATGCTGATGCTCAAGAGCATGATGTATTACTAGAAGCTATCAAACAAGTAGAAAATCGTAACTTCAGACCATCTGCGATCATGATGGGAATTGGTCGTTTCTATGAAATGATTCGTAGAAAAGATGCCGATGGACGTTACATTTTCCCTAATGATGTAGTGTTTGGCCAAAGAGTACCAGTAGTACGTGGTGTACCTATCATAGCTACTAACGCAATCAATGCAACAGACGGAAACGCTAACGATTTCTTAGTTGCTGATTTTGCACAATTAACTACTTTATTTGACCGTGAGTCTATGCAGGTTCGTTTCTACGAGCAAGACCAAGACAACGTGGTTAAAGATCTAGTTACTGTTCAGATCTCTGGCCGTTTAGCATTACCAACTTACTTGCCTAATGCAGGTGCCTTCGGTAACTTCACGAGTGCTATTACTAACGCAGGTAATTCTTAAGATTACCATAAGGATGTTTGGAACTTGGCAGGGTTCGATTCCCTGCCATCCTTCTTAATTAATTTTATTGCTATGTATAGATGTAGAAAAAACTTTAGATATGGTAAAAAACCATATAAGATAGATCAGCCATTTAAAGGCCCCAAAGACATGGTTAATGACATGCTAAAACGAGGCTTACTTTACGAGACTAAAGAGGATAAAACTGCATATAGTTTAGATAATAAAGTATATATTGAAAAAGACAAGAATACTAAGACAATGTATTACGTCAAGAAGGGTAATCAAATAATAGATAGACTGCCAGAAAGTAAAGCGGAACAATTAAAAGAAGAACTAAATGCTAAGAAGTAGTTTAAAAACACCAGATTATGGACTAAATGGCGTTGTAACGGTCTCAAGCACTGCTACTGGTACTAATACACCATCGGATGTACTTAGCGCGTCAGATGCAAAATCTTGGATGAAGGTAGAAACCTCTGCGGATGACTCTTTGATAACGGATTTAATTGCTAGTACTATAGACGTAATAGAGCAAGCCTATTCTTTTCAGTTGATAGAGAAAACAGTAACAGCTGAATGGGAGATGTACGCTAAAAGAGTTGACTTGCCTTTATTCCCTGCCCAGTCGGTGAGTTCTGTCAAAACCATAAATCACGAAGGCACTGAAACTACATTGACGGCAGGGGATGATTATTACTTACAAGGTGATACGTTAATCTTAAATACTTTGTATGATTACCAAGATCCATTTAATAGGTTACGACTTAAAGTAATTTATATAGCTGGTTACACCTCTATTCCTTCAGGGATAAAGCTAGGCCTTAAAAAAGCAGTTTTATCTAGCTACGAAGATAGACAGGATTTAGTAGAGGGTGGTGTTAGTGAGCTTCCTAATGGTTCTAAATCGTATTTCAAAAAGTACGCTAAACTAATCTGATGAATGAAAACAAAAAACAGACAAGCGAACGTAGGTTTAATGAAGCAAAGGCTAACAATCCAGTATTACAACCTTTCATCAGATGGCATGGGTGGAAATACACAAACATGGAACACGCTTGCGACTGTATGGGGTAACGTGAGCGCCGTAAGCGGCCGAGAAAGCTACGAAATAGGCGGGTTGAAAGGTAAAGTAAAGTACAAAATTATAACGCGTTACAGAGACGATTTTGTAAGTGCAGGATATGATAGGGCTACCTATGATTACTTATTAAGAATTCAATACGATGGTAGAACTTTTAACGTAGACTACGCTCAAGATAAGGGAGAGGAGCATAGTTATACAGAACTGATGGCGGTAGAAGATGATTAAAGCAGAAATATCGCAAGCTGAAATAAACAAAGCAATTGGCAAACTTGACTTACTTTTAAAAAAGAAACGAGATCAAGTAGAGGTTGTAATAAATCACCATGCCTTAAAGATTGAAAGTGCAGCCAAAAATAGAGTGCCAACTGATAGCGGCCGATTGAAAAGTTCTATAAAAACAGAAAAACTAGGCGAATTAGGCAGAAAAGTTTATACTAATGTAGAGTACGCCCCTTATGTTGAGTTTGGAACTTATGGAAATGTAGAAACTACTATTTCAGGTGTTGACTATTCTTCTGTTGCATTACCTTTTAAACGGTCTAATGGTGGGCCTGGGGGTATGCCTGGTAGATCATTTTTATTTCGTTCTTTTGAAGAGGCTAGACCAAAGATTATTAAAGATTTAAAAAAGGTAATCAATGCCAAATAAAAACGGTATAAAAAATCTGCATAGAACTACCGGTAGAATGATCCGTGAGGATGATACGTTTATAAACCGAGCAGATTATATCTATAACTCACACAGAGACTACTATAAAAAAGTCCTTGATTTCCCTATTGAAGCATCTAAAGGTAATGTTCCTAGTCATACGGTTATACATAAATTTGGCCGTAACTCAGCGATAACTAACTCATTCGATCCTATAACAGAATCTACCTTTTATCGAACTCCTATATCAAATACAGCGCTCGAAGTAGTATCTGATGATGCTGATGATAATGCAACCGGTGCAGGAGCAAGATCAATTACTTATGAAGGCTTACAAGAGTCCGGAGGAAACTTAGTAGTAGTAACTAATACAGTATCTTTAAACGGTACAACTCCAGTAGCTTTACCTGATTCGCTTATAAGATTGTACAGATGGCAAGTAGCAACCACTGGAACGTATGCTCATCAAACTGCGCCGAGTCATCAAGGAACTTTGACTATACAAGAAAGCGGAGGCGGTGATACTTGGTCAGAGATAGCAATAAACACATTTGGAAGAGGGCAGTCTCAAATAGGAGCTTATACAGTTCCTAGCGGATATACCGCTCTTATTTCCGATGTAGTTTATAGCATAGAAAACGACAAAGAGGCTGAGATACTTTTATTTCAAAGAAATGGCGTTTTAAATACTACTGCTCCATTTGATCCTATAAGATTAGTAACAGAGATAAG
>Ga0181422_1000110_pt1 | contig 24889 bp, 23 predicted proteins | sample 45SPOviralmetaG_FD_130147 | JGI IMG/M metagenome (GOLD analysis project Ga0181422, IMG submission 130147) | Marine viral communities from the oligotrophic San Pedro Time Series (SPOT) site, San Pedro Channel, CA, USA - 45 SPOT_SRF_2013-07-18 | ecosystem: Environmental > Aquatic > Marine > Strait...
ATTGCTTGGCCTCCGCCTTGGCCTCAGCAATCAGCGCTTCAGCGTCGCTTTCAGCAGCTGCTGCAATATCTTTGGCAAGTGTTTCTAGGGTCATCGTATCGTCTCCATTGTTCGTAGTTCATGTGGGCAAAGCCCAACGGTCAACCGTTTTCCTCAGTTTCCTAGGAAGAGCGGAAGGGCACCGAGAATCACGATGGATTCTGGGAGAGCGGTGAAGATCAAAGCGACACCGAACTTGCTGCCGTCTTCGGCGAGCATGCCGACAGCAGCGCTGCCGATGGCGGCTTGGGAGAATCCAGCACCAATGGCGGCAAGGCCAAGGGCTAGACCGACACCAACATCGCCAGTCATTCCGTCAGTGGCACCGGAGTCCGTCGTTTCATCTGCTGCAGCGACGCCTTGGGCGACCAAAGCTACAGTCAACAGAACGATCAGGGTGCGTAGGCTCGTTTTCAGGGTATTCTTGTTCATTTTTCTACCTCCAGTTTTTTGTCCGTGGGACTATGATTGCCCCTCCGTATGGAGGGTGCGACCGCCGATCGGGGTAAAAACCCGACCGGAGCCGTCGTAGAACTTGCCCATCCATTCCACGAAGTGGAGACGGGCAGCGTGGATGCTCGGTGAGAGCAGTCCAAGAGCGAGTGCGAAGGCTTGAATGAAGATGAAGAGGACCAGGCCAAGGACGATGGAAAGGATGCCACCGCCGGACCACATGAGGTCCCAGCCCATGGTGATGGAAACCTCGGCAATTTTGACTCCGGCCACGCCGACGCCCATCACACGCAGATAGGAGAGCGTGTTGGCCAGCAACCCGAAGGTCTCGATGGGGCCCATGATGAGGCCGCCTGCCAGCCCGAACTTCTCGAACACGGCCAGGCCGATGATGAGGCAAACCACGCCAACAAGGATGGCGATGGCGTATGGAGTTGCATCAAAGACACCTTGGTCAGTGGTCAAGAAACCGTAGATGTGAAGGGTTCCAGCGGCGAGGATAATGATCCAACTCCCCTTCTCGAAGAAAGCAGCGAGGAGGCCGTGGGCACGGGCGACGTTGATGAAACCGAGGATGAAACCGAACATCAGGTGGGCCACGCCGAGGTAGACGGAGAGAAGCACATACTCATTCAACGAAGAGGTGGCTCGGTGGAAGGGAATGTGCATGTAGCTCATGTTGAGCGTGTCGGTGATGAAACTGGGGAACGTGATGTTCTCGTAGGTCCATGCATAGATGCCTGCCAGAGGCGATGAGTCTCCCATTTGACCAGTATTGTCCCATACGAAGCCAAAGCCTTCAGCGAACAAGAAGCCCCAAATCATGCACCAAACGCCCATCCACTTCAGAATAGTGACGCCGTTTTTGGCCACAGGATCAGCTGCTAGGGGGAGCGTCCCTAGCCACAAGCCAAGGAGGAAGATGATGAAGCCGTAGCCGAAATCGCCGAGTATAAGTCCGTAAATCATCGGGAAGGTGAGCATCAAAAAGAAGGTCGGGTCAAAGGTCCCGTAGGTTGGCCGGCCAACGAGCCCAACCATCAATTCGAAAGGACGGGAAACGACGTCGTTCTCAAGCGCCACCGGAGGCGTTGGCTCGTGGTGGTGGTCGTCATGATCGTCGTGATGATGGTCGTTGACAAAGGCTTCAACCTCAACGTGAGAGGCCATGTCTTTGAGGGCCGACTTCACGGCATTGGTTTTGGAAGTGGGGACCCAGGCATCCAAGGCAAAGGCTTGGCCGGAGACGGCGAGTTGGGTGGGCGCCGTGTGAATTTCGTCTTCTTTTGTGAGGTACTCGTGTACAGCGAGGATGTTTCGACCGTTGTTTCTGGCCCAACGCTGGGAATCTTCCGAAGCCGAGAACATCGTGCCCTCTACCTCGCTTCGCTTGGCAAGGAGAAGTTTGAGTGCTTCGTCTGGCGTACCATTCATGCTCGGAATTTGCACAGGCTTACCACCCATTTCTCCGAGGGCCATTTGCACTTCTGCACCTTCGGAGGGCATGCATGCTACTGCGACGATTCCTGGGGCTGAAGCAAGTTCGACCTTGCTGAGCAAGGCCCCAAAGGTGCTAGCAGCCTTACTGGCTTTTTTGGTTTCAGCGACGTAGACTTCTACTCGGTCGGAACCGCTCAACAGTTCCAAATCCATGTTGAGAGGAGCAAGGCGGCGCAAGAGATGGATTTGTTCGTCAAGAACCTCCAACTCAGCCTCGGCATCACGATGCGTGTCAAGGAGATCGAGCCCGGTTTGGAGTTCGTGGCCAAAGGAGTCTTCGAGGAGTTCTTTCACACGACGTAGCGGAACAGGACCGTCCACATTAACGGGGTTAAACGCAGAGATGGCAGCCCTGACCTTGGCGAGGAGACTACTGATATGGTTTGCTTCGTCGGAAGCGCTAGCTTGTCCCACTTTGACTCCGTCTTCGAAGTTGGTGTAGGATTCAATATGGACGCAACCGAGTTCGGTGCACGCCCTCAACACATCCGCCATGCGACCCACGGGGGCAGCGACGGTTAGTCGGGACATGGCCACCGTGTCGAACATTGGAACGCCTCACTCGGATGAAAGAGCATCAACAACCATTTTGACGGCTGCATCTTGGTTGCTTGCTGAATTTGTTTCGATGTTGGAGACTTCCCCCGCACCGGTCGCCTTGACTTGGTCGGCTTCGCCTTGGGCCTTGTTTCGGGCTTCATCGAGGATTTTCTGAGTCATGGCCACCGTCTCATCGGCTGCATTTTGGACCATTTCAGAAGATTTTCGACGAGCATCTGAGACGATTTTCGTGGCTTCTTCTTGAGCCTCGGCAAGACGCTTTTCGGCACCCTGCTCTGCAGATTTAATGCTTCGGAGAACCTCTGACATACCCATGAAGAACACCTATTGAAATCGCCAGCGAAAGGGGGTTTAAGAGTCTAACGGGGTTGCCTGCTGGGCATCATTTCCCGGCTTTGTTCCGCGGAAACGACTGGCCATCCCGAGTGGATAGAGAAGACGACCTTGCACGCTTTGAAAGCCAACGTCCTTCAACATCTTTCGGTAATAGCCGTTGGTCCCGTAGTGAGTATAACTTGCAGCCAAACCTTTCCAGGGATGATTCTTTTCTTTGGTGATGATTCGAGCCATAACTTGCACAACGCTGTTCATCCATAAGTAGCCAAAAAAGCCGTGCAATTTGTTGGCTTTTCCTGCGTCGCAGATGACCAGTTGACCACCTGGCTTGAGGACACGATAGATTTCTTCCAAACCTTTGGCCTTGTCTTGAAAGTCCCTGAATGAAAACAAGCAGAATACCATGTCAAACGTGTCATCGGGAAGCGGTATGTTCTCAGCGATTGCTTGAACATATTCAGCTGGACCTTCACCTCGGGCGGCACGGGCAGCGTCCACACGAGGTTGAGCGGTGGCGAGCATTTCGGGTGAAGGATCGAGACAAGTCAATTCCATTCCAATCAAGTCTTCAGCAAACGAGCCCGGACCGCATCCAACCTCGAGCACCTTCATGCCGGGTTGGGCGTGGTTCCTGACATTACGACGCCACCGCTTGTCCTGGCCGAAGGTCATCCAAGTATTGACTCGGTCGTAGTTTGGGATGGTCGCTTCGAGTTGGCCTTCAAGCACTTCCCATGCCTCGGTATCAATGCCCGATGCATCAAACCCGCCAGTGGCTGCTCGCTTCCCCATGAGTGATGGCGAGCCCCCGACTGTTTTGGACATGTCGTTTTGACCATGAACTGCTTCAAGCGATGCGTTCCACGGTTTCGGGGGTAATCCCTTCCTCGGGCGTCACTCGGAAAACGAGAATCTTGAGGTTCTCGGGAGCGTTTCGGAATTTCGAAACGATCATAGAATTTTCAAAATCGGTACCAACGGTACGTACCTTGAACGAGAGAACCATGTCAGCAATGGATGAGAGCTCCTGCTTTACCACCGGATCAAGACCATCGGTAGAAACGGAAATCATCAGAAGCCCACGCACCATTTGGGCATGAGCCTGAAGCATACGAACCATCGAAATCACCCGAGCAGGATCCTCACGCTGAAGGAAGAAATCCAAGTTGTCCAAAACGGCTCTGAAATAAGGGCCAAGACCCATGATTTCGTTGGTGACCTCTGTCAAGTAGTCCTGGCTGCTGTCGTCGACGAAGCGAGTTTGAGCCAAACGTTGAATGTCATCGAGTTGAAACCCTTCGAGCCGATATCGACTTGCGAGGAGTTCCCGCTCCAGGACATTGGCGTTGTATTCCTCTCCGATGGTCCGGACGTTGATGTCGAGGGGCCAATCGTACTTCTTGAAGATTCGAATGATTTCTTGTTTCCCCTCGTCGGTCGCGATGTAGAGTGTGTTCTCAGGCTCCTCAGCAGGAGATGTGAATTGCTTGGCAAAAAGCTCACTCCCTGACCCGGTCTCGGTAAAGCCCACCATGGTGAAGCCACGGGGGACACCTCCTCGCATTTCGTTGTCAAACTTCGGCACCCCGAAGGAACCAACGGAGCCAAAGAATTCCTCATCTTCTGGATCAAATGTCACTTTTCTAGCCATCACACATCACCTCAGAGCAGGACCACCTGTCCCCGGTCGATCAAGTCGGTGCAATAGGTGTCAAGATTCGCCAACACCAACGGCGGCGTTTGATCTGGAACATTGAGAATGACCGAGAGCACCTCGCGCTGTCGGAACGTGTTGATGAAGGAGTGAAGGTACTCAGCGAGCATGCGGTCATCGTTGTAGATGGCTAAGGCGTTCACACTGTCCAAGAAGACGAAGTTTCGCTGAGTGTTGACGGTACGAAGGGTGTAGAGAGTACGAAGCATGATGCTTTCCAACATGATAGGACTGTCGACAAAGGTGACGTTCGGATAAGGGACGTCCGTCCCTCCTAGCACACCTGATGAGACAAGGTCGAGGAATTGAATGTTGGAAACATCAATACCAATGGCTTCGAAGGCTTGGATAATCTCAACGGCTCCACGGCTCGCTGAAATGTAGACACCACCCATTTCGAACATCTGCATCAGCGGGACCATGGTGCTGGCCGTGACCGCGAACGAATTGGCCGAACTCATTCGAACCTGTACGGAACTCCCGAGGGATACTTGCGTCAACTGCTCTGCAATGCGTTGGTCGAGCTCAAACATACCTATGCCCCCCACCGTGATGCATTGTCGCTCGACGCACCCCATTTGAGCATCGGAATCAACATGACTCCGAGCGGCGTGAGCTCGATAGCGTGTTTGGCGCGACTGTGAGACGTACCTCGCATTTTGACGACTTGGAGAAAGCGGAGCAAGTGCCCCATGCGTTCTGAGTCACCCATGACGATGATGCCGTCTGCAATGGCTTCTTCCACTCCGAAGGAGGACCAATGGGCGTTTTCAGTGGCCGAGGTAATCTCCGAAATGAGGATGGTGGTGCAACCAAGCGTGGCCAATTTCTTGCCAAGCGTGAACAGGAAATCACGAATCAGTTGTTCCGACTTAATTTTGTAGCACAGCGTCGTCACCGAATCGATAACAAGGCGAGTCACACCAATGGTGTTTACGATATCAACGATGGATTTGATGAGGGCGTGAACGTCATCAAGGTCAAACGAGGCCTTTTCCAAACCAAGCCAGGAATAGAGGACGTCCATGTCAAAGACGTTGATGAGTCCGGAATCAACCATGTTCATGTCAAAGAAGGCGTATTGGCGAATGTTTTCAAGCAACTTCACCGAGGGCTCAGTTGCCGTAAAATGCGCACATGCTTCCCCAGCGAGTGCACCGCGCACAAGGAATTCCATTCCGAGCGTGGTCTTTCCAGATCCGCATGTACCGGCGGCGAGAACCGTTGAACCGTAGGGGATGCCGCCACGGAGAATTTCGTCCAAACCGTGGATGCCAGTGACGCAACGGTCTCGGGTGTAAACGCTTGTAGGTTGCATGGGACCATGCAGAAGTAAAAGCCCGGGGTAGATGAAGTGTTTGGACGGAACGGGATGTTCGAGAGGTGAATCACGAATTGATTTCGCCCGGAGTTGGTGTGTCCTCGAGACCCCATGCTGTAGCGCTGAAGCGATCTGTACCGTCCCAAACGAGGGATTGGCCGGTGACCATGAACAACTGCGTATCGCCGCCCCATTCCACTCGAACAACATCTGCAGGCGTAATTTCATCGAGTTGTGTGTACCGTAGACTCAACGTCCCTCGCCCATCTGAAAGGCCATTTAATTGGCCGACGCCAAGAAAACCAAGAGCACCTAGATCAATCACATGGGTGGCGTTTCCGACATCTTGAGAGGACGGGTCGCCCGTCAAGATCGAAAGGGACTGGCCCGATACAACACCGGATTGAAGCAAAAGATTGCTGGCCGCCGACCCTGAAGTGTGGTTGAGGGACCATCCCTTGAGGGCGATAGCAAAGTCGTTTGGATTGCTGACCTCAATCCATTCTGGGCCGGCCGATGATGGACGAACCATCACTTCAGTGATGTGAAGGATGTTGTTTTTACGACCCCCATCGTGTACTTCCAAGACAACTCGGATTAATTCACCATCTTGTTGAAAAGAACGGTAGGCCGTAGAACTGGAGGGGGCAGTCCCTCGATCCGTGCCGCCGTTGAACAATGAGACGCCGGTTCGATTTGCGTTTTCGCTGCTTACGACGTGAATGCTGAGATGGAGACTCATGTCATCGTCCAACCCAAGCCCTGCCGCTACACCGTCCTCCGTTACGTTGTGAAGGGCCTGAATTCGGTCGATATCCAAACGGTGATTGAGCATCAAACCAGGTTGGACTCGGCCGTCATGAAGATCCTCTGCCGAAGCGAGGTGCCATTGGGAGGTCGAGTTTGTGTAATCCAAGCCATCGTCCATTGGCACAAACCAACCTTCTCCAGAGGTTAAGCGGTCTAAACCGAGCGAAGCCGCCCGGTCAAGCCGGTCAACATCGGGGTCGTTGGAACCCATTTGGAGTTGAGCCAATGATAGGAAAGCGGTGAGGATCATCAAAAACAGCGTGAACGCTGAAAGAAATTCAATCACGGCAGTCAAGGCGCCTTCATCCCGTTCAGTGTGAGGGGATGCTCTGCGCATGCCTTGACCACCCATCCACAATTCATGAGGTTGCCGCTTTTTTCATGCCTGATGACCATGACCTACGGAGTCAATGGCGAACGACAAGAAGGCCAATTATTGAGGAAAAACCGACTTTGGAAGCGATGAGTCTTTGAATTACGGATGTGAGGAGTTCATGATGACCGAGCGTAAGCCACGGAATAGTTCCAAGAAGCGAGCCAGCCTTGGATTTGTGTTAATGCTCCTTCTTTCATCGTTGGGAGCCTTGGCCACAGTCCCCGCTGCGAGCGCTGCGTTGCCGGGTTCCATTGGAATCACGGACAGCATCTCACCTATGCCAAATGCCTGGTATTCGTCCTTTGACATCATTGAATTTGAGGCAGAGGCCACCAACTATTACGCTGCACCCTCAGGAGCAGCACGCACCCTAACATGGTATGCCTGCGAGGGAGACATTACAACAGCACAATGCAAGTCGGTGTTCGATGATACTGGACAGTTCAACATTGGAAACGTCCCCGGGCAATCATCACAAATCATTGATTCCGCCGACCTTTGGAGTCCCGGGTCCAACGCTGAAGGCATTTTCACCATCATCTACACCTTCAGCGAGAACGACCAGGTGGCGGCCGATGACGAATTCCGATTCCACATCAATCTCACCAGCGATTTCGTTGATGTGATTGCAGACACAGAGCACAACCCTCTCGAACACTTGGCAAATTTGGCCGTCTTTGACGACGAACAGGTCTTGAACACCAACACCGATTATGTCTTCAAGGCCAAAGGAGAATCAACCCTGTGCGGCGTCTGTGCGTTTTCAGGAGAATTCGGATGGCAACTTTGGGATACCGAGCAAACCATGCTCCTCAAAGAGGCTTACAAAACCGTCTCAACCCTTCCCGCCTGGGGTGGAACCGACCCCTACAACCTAGAATTGCCCGATTTTAATTACGGTCAAGAGGGACGTTACACGCTCAAATTCGGACTCTTCAGCAGCACTGGAAATCCGTACGCTGACCTCAATGCGTGGAACAACATAGCCACCTACGAACTTGTTCTCAACGACAGCATTGACCTCAAGGTGCTTGACGTGTACCCAAGCCACAACGCTCAGGCATCTTTGTTCTATTACGGAACAGACCGCGTCGTGTCCACCTTCACCAATCAAGGAAACATGTCGGTTGAGAACATCTCGGTCTCCTACCAAGTTTACAATTCACAATACGACCTCGAAGTCGACGACTCCTGCCTCATTCCAGTCATGCATCCTAGCGACATCGCCAGCTGTACCTTCAACATGACCACCACAGGCGCCAACCGCCTCATACGAGTGCAAATGCCAACCATCTACCAAAACGGAGAAGACGTTCGCATGGGTGACAACCTCTACCAGTTGGCGGCGGATGTTCAGGTCGGCCCCATCAACCCCTATGTGCAAACCAACTCTGAGAACGACATCTACCTCACCAGCGACGATGTTGAACTGGTCGGTCGATTCAGCAGCATTGCCTCGCAACCACTCACCTTCACCTGGAGAGAAGGGTTCTATGTTTGGGGGACTGGCCAAGTGCTCAACAAAACCGGTGAGGATTTCGGCCTTGGCCACCACAACCTAACCTTGCAAGTTGACGACCCTTGGGGCGAAACTGAATACACTTACGTAGAATTTGACGTTCTCAATTCGGTGGCTGTTTTGGCTGAACCTTACATGACTGGAACCGCCATTACCGAGCAGGAAGCCACTTCATCTCACACCATGCTGCTGCCCTATTTGGGCAAGAATTACGGCATCGGCGGGGGTGATTCACCCTTGATGATGATCGAGGTTAACATTGAAACAGAATCATCAGAAGACCTCGGACTCCGTAGCTTAGACCTCTCCTTGAACCTGTCAGAAATCCTCCCTGAAAACATCGACCTCTCCACGGTCGACCTTCGATACCTCCCTTCGTTGGACAGCGTTTCTTGGGAATTCCTGGACGGTGTTGATTCGTACACGTTCAGCCCAGACTTTACCGAGGTTGATGTTTCCATGACCAAAACTGGCGTCATTCTTCTCGTTGGTGTCTTGCCGACGGCCGATGTAGCTGCGAGTGAAGTGGAATGGGCTCAATTGCAAGGCGGCCAAATTGAATTGAATTGGATGGCCACGGGTGATATGACGAACCCCTACGTAGGGGGATGGAACATCTACAAAATTGCCGGAATCAGTGGAACAACGGTGTTCCCTGAAACCGCCACTGGAATCAATGAGAACATCTGGGAAGAACTCACGCTGGATTCGTTGACCACCACCCTACCCTTGGCTGCGGAAGGTTGGATGGACCCAATCCCGCTGGAAACTGGCATCTGTGCCTCCTATGCCATTATTCCCATCGACCGAGAAGGGAACGCGAACCTCCAACGCGCCAACATCACCCGTGTGGACGGTGCTGCAGCCCAGGTTTGCGGCGATGCCATCCCTCCATCAACCTCATTGACGAGCCTTTCCCATTCATGGATATTCACCAACGATACAGCGTGTTTCGACCAAAGGCAAGACTGGTCAGTGTGCTATGAAGCGACCATGACGTGGACATGGCCCAACCACGAAGCCCAAGGCAATGTCACGTGGAACGTGTACCGAGTTGAGGCGCGACCAAACGACATCGACCTTCGATTCATTGAACCCATCGTTAGCGGAATAGAGGGCATACCCGGAGAACAGGGCACGCTCGTCCAGACCGGTCTAGAACGCGATGGCATCCAACCACACCGCACCTACTACTACATTTTCGCACCTATTGACAGCGTTGGAAACGAATTGCAAGCCGCAACGTATCCCTCTGACAACATCGAACGTGTCAACATTGACGATGACTGGTGGACCTACAACCAACACCTCATCCCGCCTGAGCCCGAACCCCCAGAACCACCGCTTGGCGTCCCTTGGCTGCAGAAACTCAACGACGCCATGGGTGTGGAAGAATTTCAGATCGCAGGGGCTGCTTTATTGGCCACGATTCTACTCAACTTCATTCTGCTTCCTTTGATGCTGAAGAAGCGAAAGCGGCTCAAGCGAGTCCTTGAGGCTCGAAAGAGGAACAGCGCAGCAGCCACCACTGAATTTGACGACTTCTTTGAATGAGGGTGGCGCGGCAGGGGAGATTCGAACTCCCGAGGTGAGACACCACTGGATTAGCAATCCAGCGCAATGGCCAGGCTATGCGACTGCCGCTCGCACGCCGTCCACCAAGGAACCTCACATCAACATGACGGTGTTCAACATTCTGCACACGAAAGCCGAGAACGGCTCACAGCGGGCCCAAAAAGCCGAGCCAAGATGGTGGAATGAAGGAAATGACCACCAAGGAGAGGAACATCCATCCAAGGTAGAAAAGGCTCCTGAAAAACGACTTGGCCGCCTTCGGCATTCTTCCATTTTCGTCAAAGGGTTCATGGGGATCGATGGACCATACAGATTTGGCATACCAAAGGGTCAACCCACCCGATACGAAGGCCCATAGAAGCGGAAGACCAGATTCTGGCCAGAAACATGGCACGGAGCCCAAGAGGAACAAAAGAACACAGTAGATTTTGGATTGGAGAATGGTGTACTCTGCCCCTTTTACTTCGTTCATCATGGGAATGTTGACCTTACCGTATTCCCCGGAACGATAGAGTGCAAGGGCCCAAAAATGAGGTGGAGTCCAGAGAAAAATAAGGAAGAAGAGCATCCATGGAACTGGGGAACCAAGATCCAGCATGTTGGAGTTGGCAATGGAATCACCCGCAGCAGCAGCCCATCCAATCAGCGGGGGGGTCGAACCGGCAATACCACCGATGACAATGTTCTGGGGCGTTCGACGTTTGAGCCACATGGAGTAAACCAACACATAGAACAAGACAGAAAAAGCAGACCAAAAAGCAGCCTTGACGCTCACGAGAAGGAACAAACTTGAGCCAAGGAGAGCGATGATTGAGCCAAAGACCAGTGCAAAACGAGGTGTTGCATGCCCCAGGGGTACCGGCCGATTCATGGTGCGACGCATGTGAGGGTCAATGTCAGCGTCGTACCACATGTTGATGGCATTGGAACCTCCAGCGGACAAGGTACCACCAATGACGGTGATGAGGATGACCCAAGCGGTTTGAGTCCACGTGCGTTCCACATCCATAACATCGTAGCGAGCAAAGGTATCGTGAACAAGGATGGCACAAATCGCCGTGATTTGAAGGAGAACGATAACCCTGAGTTTCATGAGTTGGGTCATCACTCTCAAAGTACCCGGATGAGGGGGGGGTTGAGTTGTGCCGGACCCACTCATTCTTGTTCACCCAGATGAGAGGGGCTCCTGTTCTGGTTTTTAGCAAATCGGACGGCGAACATCAAAAAGACCGAAGAAAGGAAAGCCGCAACTCCACCCACCAAATGAAGCAATGAAAGCCATTCTGGGAAATCGCCTACCTTTGCAAAGACGATATAAGAGCCTCCAATCATGACGTTGAGCATCCATAGCCCGGTGGTGAATTCTGCAAACCGAACCAATTCTGCACTTCCCGCCTCCTCTTTGGAAGCCATGCGGAGGTTGCTCAAGCCCAAGACCAACACCAATCCAACGATCAAGGCCCCGAAACGATGAATCATTTGGATGAAGATACCAGGCCCGTCCAAGGATGGCAGAAACGAGCCTTGACACTTTGGCCAGCCGTTTGGGAAACCAACCGAGCAACTTTGGTTGTATTGACCTCCAGCCGAGGAGGAAACCCAGGCTCCGAGGACGAGCAGAAGGCCCACGGCTGCCGTCATTGAGTGAACCCGCTTGGATTGAGCGTCAAGAAAATCCATGGGAGCCCGAAGAAAGGTCCATTCGGCGCCTTCAGCGATGCGCATGGCCATGAACTGCCACAGCAGGCCAGCGGTGAAGATACAGGCAAGGGAAAGGTGAGCTGCAACCGTCCAGTCAGCGTTGTCATAACGGACGGTGACGGCCCCGAGGAGGGCTTGAAACAGGAGCAATGCGGCTGAAATTTGACTCGCCCGTACGACGTTTGAGCCATAGGCATCTCGTCGTTTTGTCATGGCGAATACATTGATGAGGATGGGGACGGCAATCACGCCAACCAGCATTCGATGGAACCACTCAACAAAGATTTGGAACACCGTATAACGGTGGTCACCCCCTCGAGAATCTTCCTGATTTGGGTTCGCTTCCCAGTACGCAGCCTGCTCATCTTCTGAGATGTCAAAGTGCCATGTGCCGAAGCAAGTGGGCCATTCAGGACACGATTCTCCGGCGTCGTTGATTCGAATGGAACCACCTACCACGACGATGAGCAGTGCAAATACTGCAAGCATCAGCGGAAGGGTGGATGGACGGCGCCACCACGAAGGTTCCATGGTTGGGTGTGGGAGCAGACCCCTTTTGAACAAATGCCTCCCCCCCTGTGCATGGGTTCTCAACCTTGGCCGCTGCTCATCGCCGCCGTGATGGTGTTGAGCATCGTTCCTGCCTCAGCCAACCAAACAGGAACCGAGACGGCCCCGATGGAAGGTTCCTTGCTGGATGTAGCCTTGATGTCTGTGAGTTGCATGGAAAACGAAACATGTGAGGCACACCGCCCGGTTCACCTCATCGAGTACTTCAGTGCCGATTGGTGCGAACCTTGCGTCGAAGTTGGTGAAACATTGAACGGCATTGCCAGCAACCAAACGGTCGTACTGCAACACCATCCATCACCGCAAGATGCCACCTTTTTGGCTGAATCAAAGCTACGAAACGATGAGGATTATCGGTTGCTTTTTCTCCCTTCCATCGTCCTTGATGGCACACATCTGCTCACAGGTACCCGTCAAGCCATGGACCTTGTTTCAACCATGGAAAACACATCAAACCACTGGCAAGGCCTTGACAACGTGTCCATCTCCAACAACACGCTCCAATGGTCGGCCACCAGCCCCGGAGCACTAGTGGTTTGGGCCCTTGCGCCAATCCCACACGAAGATTCTGGTAAGATCCATCCGTCTGTAGCCTACCAACGGTTCACGGCAAATGCTTCCATCGGAGAACTGGCGATCAACACAAGCAGTTTTGCATCAAACACCTCGTTGGTTATCCTCCTTGAACAGGAGGGAGTCCGCAATTTGACCGTGGCCTCTCTCGCTCCGACGGGCCTGATGGACCTCAACGACAACACACCAGGGGAAACAACGGGGCCATCCAGCAAATCTGAGACCTACCTCCCCGTCTTGGTTGGGGTGTTGTTGGGATTCATGCTCTTGCCTGCGTTCGTCGCCCACCGTCGCCTCATGAAGCCGAAACAAACCGAAACCAGCGGACAAATTGAGTCAGAAGAGTGAGGTAGGTTCAAAAAGAGTTGGCAAGTGGGCGGTATGCGATACCTTCGCAGTTGATTGTCAATGGTCAAGCCAGCACGCCAACACACCCGCTTTGAACGCGCTCGAATCATCGGTGCACGCGCCCTCCAAATTGGAATGGGTGCTCCTCTCTACGCTACGGAAGAAGTCCTGCGTGAAAAATTCAAAGAAGAACTCGTTTCACTCTACGGATTGGAAGAAGCCAACATCCGTTTCGTTCTTGACCCGCTCAAGATTGCGCTTTATGAGTATGAGAACCATCTCATCCCCATTGACATCGACCCTCACGAATCGTGAGAAGCGTTGGACATAAAGCCGTAGAAATCGGCCTCAGACACCTCTGGGAGGGAGTCCCGTTTCACGAGAAGGGTTCGAACCGCCCACAAGTCGACAAAAATCCGGTACTTTGTGGTCGCATCCAAGTAATCGACACCGCTTGAACCTCCCGTACCCATCCTTCGTCCAATCATCCGCTCAACCATTCGAGCGTGATGCGTCCTGAACAACAACATTGATTGTTCCAATTCCACGAAACTATCGATGAGCCGACGAGGCCAGGACAGCAACGGAAGGTCGCGATAGGATTCTATAAACAGCAGCCCTGCTCGATGACGAAGGGCCTCGCCGTCCTTCATGAGAAATTCCTCTGCTCCGGAAACACCCGCTTCGATTCGAGGGCGTACCGTGGCTTCATCGCCGTGCCCAATAGCGATCATGTGGGCGATTACGTGCTCACCGTGTTGGCGCATCGCTTCGAGATGTTGGTCCACGTAGCTGCGAACGGCTTCTAGGTCACCATCGGCTCCAGGGGACGACCCATGAATCGGCGTTCGAGACAGCCATGTCGTGAGCACATCGTTGAGTGAGGGTTGCTTGGTTGTGGCTTCAAAGTCTTCAAGCGCCTGAGGCGAAACTTTTCCTTCTTGAGCGAGCTTTTTCATGTGCTGAAGTGGATCCATTCCACCAACGCGTCCATGGCTTTCAAGACCCATCAACACCTCCAACTCCCGCATCTGCCAAGACTCAAAACCGGAAGAAGTCCCGAGGCGGTCCCTGAACGCCAGGAAGTCCTGCGGAGAGAGGGTCTCCATGACTTTCCATTGATCGGCCAGCAAGCGGAAGATTTCACTTACCCGCTCCAAATGATGAACCACTCGAGGAATGGCCGACTCCTCAATGTGCTCATGATTCATCAGGGCTCGTGCTTCTTTCAATTCACGAAGGATCAACTTAAACCACAATTCAAAGGTCTGATGGACGATGATAAAATGCAATTCGTCGTTGGATGGAAGCGGAGCATAACCATCTGGGCCGTCCTGGAGGGAAAGGAGTTCCTCCAGACGAAGGTAGCCGCCGTAAGTAATGCGCGCAGAGGGTGATGACTCGGCCATGAATCCAACTGGGCGAAACAACCCCATGAAACCTTCACCTGAAACCGATTGAAACTGAACCCTTGAATGACCAAACGCCACGAGTGGTTTCAACCAACGAACTGCATTTCGCAAGATTCACTGACATAATACTCATAGAGCGATTACGAAACCCCTCCATATGGGCGTACCACAGACCTCAGTGCAGGATTGGCTCAAAGGCTACGACAAAGATGCCATCACTGTGGGCGTTGTCGCCTCTCATTCATCGTTGCAGATCCTCCACGGCGCCCGGCAAGAGGGTTTCCGAACCCTCGGTATCGCCGTAGGTGAAAACCGGCGTCGGTTCTACAAAGCCTTCCCCGGTGCCGACCCAGATGAGTGGTTGATGCTCGACGATTACCGTGAAATGCTCGACTACGCCGAATGGTTCCGTGAGAAGAACGTCATCATTATCCCTCATGGTTCCTTGGTGGAATACTTGGGAGCAAATAATTTCAGAAACCTCGAGGTCCCCACGTTCGGGAATCGAAACATCCTCCACTGGGAGAGCAGTCGTGCCCTGCAACGTCAATGGTTGGAAGACGGCGGCTGCACGATGCCAAAGGTGGTTGAAGACCCACACAACATTGACGGTCCAGTCATCGTAAAGTATGCTGGAGCCAAAGGCGGTCGAGGCTACTTCGTTGCTCGAGACTACCGTGATTTCCGACGAAACGTCGACATTGAAGAGGAATTTACCATCCAGGAGTACGTCCTTGGATGCCGATATTACCTCCACTTTTTCTTTGACCCCACCGCCGACGATGGGTTTCAGGTCCAGGGTCGTGGCGAACACGCTGGAAAGAATCTGGGGCGCCTCGAATTGCTCTCCATGGACCGCCGTGATGAAAGCAACGTTGACGAGTTCTACAAACTCGGTTCACTCCGAGACTTGCGCGAAATGTCCCTGGAGCCGTCGTTTGTCGTCACAGGAAATCAACCCGTTGTGATTCGTGAATCACTCCTCCCGAGGGCCTTTGAAATGGCCGAAGGAACCGTGGCAGCCTCGTACAATTTGGAAGAAGGTTCTCGAGGTATGCTCGGACCATTCTGTCTGGAAACCATTGTGACGGACCAACTTGAGTTCAAGGTCTTCGAGATCAGTGCTCGCATTGTAGCAGGGTCTAACCCGTTCATTGGAGGCTCCCCTTATTCAGACATCAATGAACGGTTTATGTCAACGGGTCGTCGAATTGCAAGGTCCATCCGCAAGGCGTTGGACGCCGACCGATTGGACGAAATCATTTCGTGAACTCAGTCTTCGTCGCTCAGTGCGTCCAAGTCGGGTGCGCTCGGCAGAGAAACATCAGCATCGGCTTCAACGGGCGCAGCGACATCATCCACCTTCTCTTCAATCGAAGCGTCCTGATTCATGCCCAGGGAAGCGGCTTCAATTTCAGCCTCAAGTTCTCGCTTCCGAGCTTCTCGCTCTTCAGGCGATGGTAAGTTGAATTCCGCCACGAGCATGATGGGGTCTCCAGCGGACAATTCTCCGTTGTACTCCAATGGTTCTCCACCCGGAGTGACGATGACCTGAAACTTTGTTGGGTCCTTGCTCTTCCGCTTCTGGTGCTTTTTGTAGTGATGGACATAGACTTGGTAAGGGCCTGCGGGGGCTTTTCCTTCTTCCCAAAACACGTTTTCAACCGGTTTCCGAGTTTCTGCTCGAACGTTGGCATCGACGTCCAATTCGCCACCGCATGCAGACGTCTTGTTTCCACCGTGGATGCGTTCACCTGATGGACAGACAACATGCAGGTCCAAATCGTTGTAGTTGTTCCACATCAAGGAGATTTGGACATCAGACGACTGGGCACCTTCGCGCTCCAGTCGTGCCTGAAGTTCAGACATGGCACGTTGAGCGGCTTCTTTCGCTTCCAGCACCTCTTCCTCTCGGGCGGTTTCAATTTCGGCAAGACGCTCAGACTCAGCTGCTTCAATTTCGGCTTGACGGGTTTCTTCAACCTCGGCGATGGCGGCTCGTGATTCGGGAACATCCATGCCTGCTGCACGCAACTCCTCCTCGAGGGCTTGGCGACGGGCGGCGCGTTCCTCAGGTGATGGAAGGTTGAATTCCGCCACGAGCATGATGGGGTCGCCAGCGGTCAATTCGCCGTTGTATTCGCGAGGGTCGCCGCCTTCGTTGACGATGACTTGGAACTTCGTGGGGTCCTTGCTTCTTCGCTTCTTGTGCTTCTTGTAGTAGTGGACGTAAACCTGGTAGCGTCCTGCGGGAGCTTGACCGTCCTGCCAAAAGACGTTCTCAACGGGTTTTCTTGTTTCGGCCCGAACGTTGGCGTCGACATCCAGTTCACCGCCGCATTCGGATTTCTTGTTGCCACCGTGAATACGCTCGCCAGAGGGACAAAGAACATGCAAATCCAAGTCGTTGTAGTTGTTCCACATCAACGAAATTTGAACATCGGAGGATTGTGCGCCTTCCCGATCGAGCCGAGCACGCAATTCAGACATAGCACGCTGGGCTGCTTCTCGTGAATTGAGCATGTCTTGTTGGCGAGCTGTTTCGATTTCTGCGAGGCGCTGCTCTTCAGCCTCGGCGAGTTCAGACTGTCGGAGTGCTTCTTGTTCCCCCGCCAAACGAGCTTCTTCAGCATCTCTCGCAGCGGCCCGTTGAGCAGCTTCTTCTTCTTGTCGACGTTGAGCTTCTTCCAATTCAGATTGGCGAAGTGCATCGTCCAACTCTCGCTGGCGGCGTGCCTCTTCCTCTGCCCCGGCTTGTTCTTGCCGTCGTTGATTGAACCGTTCTTCAGCGAGTTGGCGATCGCCTTGATTTTGCTGACGGAGAATGTCTTGTATGGTGGCTAATTTACGATCGAGGTTCTTTTTTGCCTTTCCAAAGCCCATGCCTGAATGTTGCTGCAGGAGCCCTTCCGCCATCATTCCGCTTTGGAGGTTGACCTGTGCTTCCCTCCGCATGACGATGAACATGAGGCCAATGAGGAACGCCCCTCCAAGGGCAATCGATAGAACATAATCTTCCAAAGCCATGATGTGTTCCAGCACGAACTACCTCTTGAAACATGCGTTGAAAGCAACATGACCGTTCATCAACGCCAAAGAGCCTAACAAGGGGGACAGCGAGCAAGAAACATGCGCGAGGTAGCACTGACCTGGAACAGGGAATCCATAACAAAAACCGACCTTGCTGTCTTAGATGAAGTCGTGGAACAATTGACTTTTGTGGCCAATCTTCTCATCACCCCGGAAGGTGTGCGACAAATCATTCTTCCAACCTACCACGAAGGGAAATCAGCGGAAGACCTCGAAGAAATCCCCTACATCACGATTGAACAACGCCTGAATGAGCGGGAGAGTGAAGCCCTCATCATTTGGAACACACACTCTTTGGTTTGTCTCGCCTCAACAACTGAAAACATCCACGTGATGCCACCCATTGAATTTGACAACGGCACCTTGACCATCAGTTTGAGAGGAATCCCCCAAGCCATTGCGTCCTTCGTTAAACTGAGCAAGGTGTTTCTCCCCCCGGCCGACATCCGTGTGAGCGATGTTCGAGCGCATGAAAATGGGCTTGAGCAGGCCCTCACCCCTCGCCAATACGAATGCTATGGCCTCGCCCTCAAACATGGCTACTATGAAGAACCGAAGGCCATCACGATGCAAGCCCTGGCGGACATTCTCGGCATCGCCCGATCAACGTTCCAAGAACATCTCCAATCCGCCGAACAAGCGGTCCTCATTTGGGCTGGAGAGCAACTCTGAGAACGGGCCGAGGCAAACCAAACCTTTGATGAGGGCGGCATCCTGGCGTGTTCATGGACAAAAGTGACCGGCTCAACCGGCTCCTTCCAAACCAACGAGGTGTTTGGGTTCCTATTGACCACGGTGCTTCGGACTATCCCACTCCTGGCCTTGAGGACATTGAAGGGCTCATTCGTTCACTCATTGACGCTGGAGTAAACGCCATTCTAGCCCAGAAAGGCTTGGTCAGCAAATACGCCCACCTTTGTGATGGAACGGACACGAGCATGGTTGTTCACTACTCTGTTTCAACCCGACACGCTGGACCCAACATGAACAACAAGGTCATCGTCGGACATGCTGATGAGACACTCAAACGTGGCGGCATCGCTGTATCAAGCCAAGTCAACATGGGAAGTGAAAACGAGCCGGCCATGATTTCGCGCATGGGTGAACTCAACCGACAAGCCCTTCATTTGGAACTTCCTTCGTTTGGCATGGTCTACGCCAGAGGACCCCACCTCAACCACCAGCAGAGCGACTTTACCCATTCGCAAGCCCATGCAGTACGTCTTGCCTTTGAACTCGGATGTGATGCGGCAAAATGCGTCTGGACCGGTGATAAGACCTCATTTTCAACGGTGATGAAGAGTGCACCTATCCCATTGCTCCTCGCAGGAGGGCCGGCTAGCGGCGACACTGCTGAAGTGTTGAACATGGTTGAGAAAGCCCTCAATGCGGGTGCAAGTGGAGTATGTATGGGGCGGCAAGTGTTTGCCCATCCAGACCCAGGGGCCATGGCAAAAGCACTTTTGATGATGGTTCACGAAGGGGCCACAGCCGTCTCCGCCATGAGCGCCGTTGGATTGTGAGGTTGTCTCATGGAAGTTTGGCTCCGCTCCAATGACGGTTCAAATGTATCGGGCACTGACCGGTTTGACCGTATCTTGTGGGCTACACCCCACGATTCAAACCTCCACGTGAAGGGAACAACCTTGTTTCAGGGAAACAGTGTGTTGGGGGCGTATGTCCATGTTCGAGACGGGGCAACCCAACAAACGGGCATCGCTCACATGGGAACGGTGGATTGGATTCTTGTAGAATGTGAAACTTGGTCAATGATTCCCCTTGAGAATTTAATCGCCCACCGAAAAGGGAGTCACACAAAAATCGCCGCCATGATTTCGACGCCCCTTGAAGCTCAAGGAGCGGGTTTCGCACTTCAGGAAGGCGTTGATGCCCTCGTGATTCCAACAGAGAGTACGATGATCGAGGCTGCCTTGAGCATCAAAGCTCAACGATTGGAGCAAACAGAACCAGAAAGTAAGGTGGAGAACACATCCATGGATTCAGTGGACCTTAGCACCTTCACCGTTGAGTCAATTGAAGAGGCTGGCTTGGGCGACCGCTATTGTTTGGACTTCTTGTCACTGTTTTCTCAAAACGAGGGTGTCCTGGTTGGATCAAGTGCACAGTCGCTTTTCCTCATTCACAGCGAGACCATCCCCTCAACCTTTGTCCCCACCCGACCTTTTCGAGTGAATGCTGGCTCACCTCATTCCTACATCATGATGGCCGATGGCTCTACCAAGTACCTGGCCGAACTTTCTGCCGGCGATGTTGCGTTGGCCGTGAACGCGTCAGGGGTTACACGGGGCGTCGTGCTTGGTCGAATCAAAATCGAACAGCGACCAATGCTGAAGATTTCATGCAAATTTGGCACGAAATCGCATCAAAACGATAATACATCTCATATTTTTATGCAACAAGCGGAAACAGTTCGCCTCATCACCGAAACATCTGCAGCCGTCTCGGTCACCGACCTCGCCCACGACCAACGTGTTCTGGGGTGGGAGGGCCATTCAGCACGGCACGTGGGTGTAGCGGTCGGAGGAGAGATTGAGGAGCGTTGAGCAAATGGCCGTCCTAGGAAAAGGGAATGCACACGGTGCATGCAGCCTTCTCCATGCCGCCGCTCTGGGTTATGGGGCCAACATTGCATTGGACTTACCCATGACGGTTCGTCTACTGGACCGCCCAAGCAAACGCGAAGTGCATGACAACGATGGAGTCCTGAAGGCCCTTTTGCAGGCATGGATGGAGGCTGGATATCCGCTCCCCCAAGGCATTGAAGCAGATAACCTTCATTGGGGTGTGAAATCGAAAATCCCAAGGAAGCAGGGGTTGAAATCTTCTGCAGCGACCTGCATCGCTGGCCTTCGTGCTTTGTGCTCTGCCACCGATGTAAAACTCGAACCACACGAATTGGTCACTCTAGCAGCTCAAGCTCAGATGGCAGCTGGCGTTTCATTGACAGGGTCGATTGACGATGCTTGGGCCTGCATGGAGCCAGGATGGAAACTGGTCGATGTTCAAGCACCCATTGCGGAAGGGGTTCTGATGGATGAACCTGGACTCGCCGCCGAAGATTGGACGGTGCTGTTGGTGCTTCGTGGCGCACGGGAAATCATGCCCACGATGGAGGACTTTGCATCTCAAATCACGGCGTTCCAACAGGCCCTCACCGCCCTTCAAGAAAAGAAACCACTCGTTGCGTTGACGTGGAATGGTCGCGGAACTGTGGCCGCTTTGAAGGACATCGAAGGGAGAAAAATGGCCAATGATTCCTTCATGAACAGCGCTCGGGCGGCAGGAGTTTCAGGTTCTGGCCCCGCCCTCGTCATCGTGGTCTCGCGACAATTTGGCCCCACATTGGAACGCATCAAAGCGTGGTACAGCACGAGGTTCCCCCAAGCCGAACTGATCGAAACATCCTTTTTGCCAAAAGATGCCGTTGATGCGCCTGAGTGAACACCTTCTAAAAGGGCCAGCGGTTCCTATTGCCGTTGAACCATGCATATGCGTCTTGGGGAGGCTCTGCGAATAACACTCCGGGGCTCAAGCCATGGACCGTTTGTAGGAGCCATCGTCGAAGGCATGCCCGCAGGATTGCTCGTTGATAATGAACAAATCAAGGCCGCCATGGCCCTCCGAAAAACTGGAGGCACTTACAGCAGCAAAAGGAAGGAAGAGGACGCCGTTGAATGGCGAACTGGAGTCGTTGATGGCCATACGACCGGCGAACCCATTGAGGTTCATATCGCCAACGCTGATGCACGCTCAAGCGATTACAGTTTTTTGCCCGACCATCCCCGACCTGGGCACCAAGACATGGTGATGTTGAAGCGGACCAATGGGGAGGCAGATTTACGCGGTGGAGGCACGTCAAGTGCGCGAATGACCGCTCCACTCGTCGCCATTGCGGCCGTCGTACGTTCGTGGCTTGAGAACCAAGGCGTCAGGGTTGAAGCCCACCTTGGAGCCATCGGAAGCATTGAGGCAGCCTCAATGAACGATTGCCCGCCCCGTTGGGCCAACCAAACCTGCAAAGAACTCCGTTGCAGAGACGAAAAGGCGGCGGCAAACATGGCGGAGCTCGTCGAAGCGACACGGCGCTCTCGCAATTCAATTGGCTCAAGGGTTGATCTTCAAATTGAAGGTTTACCCCTTGGATTGGGCGAACCGTGGTTTGACGGCCTTGAACCGGCCATGGCTCGAGCGATGATGTCCATCCCCGCAGCAAGAGGTGTTGAATTTGGCCACGGATTTGGCGTGCAACTGATGCATGGAAGCGAACACAACAGCCCGTGGGGTGGAACGGCCGACCAGCCAGTGCTGTTGGGTGAACAACCCGATGGAGCCCTTGCGGGCCTCTCAACCGGTGCCCCCGTTCATGTACGTGTGGCGTTCAAGCCTCCCTCAAGCATTCCTCAGGTCCAGCAGACATTGAACCTCAAGACCAATCAGCAGGAGCCCTTGATGGTCAAGGGCCGACATGACCCCGTCTTGGGTCCAAGAGCGGTCGCCGTCGTGGAAGCGATGGCCCTGTTGGTCATCGGCGACTTGGTGGTGCGTGGGGGATTTGCCGATGAATGACCCACCCATCGTTCACAAATTTGGAGGTTCGTGCCTTCGAGATGCCTCAGACATCGAGCAGATTTCTGAAATCCTTTCAAACTCTCACGACCCTGTTGTCGTGGTTGTTTCGGCCCTTTGGGGAACAACCGACCGCCTTATGCGGGCTGCACAGGAACCTCGTTATGCTGGTCGGTTGGTGAACGACCTTGCCAGCCACCACCTTCGGTTTTCTCCAACCCTCATCGATTCTCCCCTGTACGACGTGTTCCAGCGAGTCTTGGAGGGAATTGAAGAATCCCTCACCGCACTCGCCATCGATCGTAACGATAAGGAAGCCTACAACTGCCTCCTGGCGTCTGGAGAACGGCTCTCTGCTTTGGTCATCGCCCATGGTCTCTCAATTCGTGGCTTGGACGCTCATCCTCTTGGGGCTGAAGACATCGGTTTGCACCTTGATGGGCAGGGAACCGCTGCCTGCGTAGACATTGGAAAATCCCGTGAAATGCTTGACCGGTCAGCCTTCCACGGCGTCCCGGTGGTCACCGGATGGTTCGGAGAAGGAAGCGATGGGAACATTGCATTGCTCGGCCGTGGTGGGAGCGACCACACGGCTACGGCACTTGCAGCCCTGTTGCAAGCTCAACGCGTGGTCCTCTGGAAGGATGTCCTCGGAATTTATCCCGTCAACCCACGCTGGGGAGTTCAATCCTCACCCATACCTTACCTTGGCTACGGCGAAGCCATTGAGTTTGCCAACGCAGATGCAACCATCCTTCATCCTGCGACCGTTGAACCGGTTTATGAGATGGGAATTCCGATTGAGATACGACACCTGACTCAATACAAAAACGGCGGCATGAAAACCGTAATTGGACCGGACATTGAGGCGACACCGAACATCAAAGGCATTGCCTGCATCCCTCGTGTAGCGTGCGTTAACGTCGAAGTCCGGTATTCCCAAGATGCTGCATTGGCGTTAAGCGATCTCTTGCAAGCACTCAACGAAGAAGGTATCAGAATTTGCTCGTTTGAGACGACCAACACGCAGTGGCGGTTTGTCTTCTTGCAACACGAAGTCGCCCTTGGGGTTCAACTCATCAAAAAGCGATGTACGGTGGTGGACTACGAATACTATCCAGCCATGCTGTCGTTCATCGGCTGCCGAGACCTGACCTACCTGCAAGACCAACTCAACGAACAGCAGAATTCAGAGGCGACGCCACTCTATCAATCGGCCACTTCAATTCACATGCTGTCAAAGCGGGTTGACATCTCAAGGATGCTAGATGAAATGATGGTCTTGGTTGCCCAAGGCACCGATCACTCGGCTTGACGTTCTCGGAACCGCTGAAGATGCGTTGGCAAGTTCAATCCAAACAAAATGCCCACCGTGATGAACACAAAGAGCGTTCCGAGGGCTACACCGTACACCGACGTCAGTTCAACCGACTCACGCATGCGCTCCGCCGTGTCTCCCGAAAACACACCGACGATCGCCGGCAAAATGGTGTTTGCAGAGAGAACGAACCAAGCCAAGAGCGTAGCCAACACAGGGTTGATGATCAACGAGCGGTGGTATTTGGAAACGATCTTCTTTGGATTCATCACGTACACTTCGTTGGTTCGAATGCTCGTGTCAAGCATGGAATAACGAATCACTCCGTTGCTCAGTTCAAAGTACATGATGAGAAGGACGGCGTACACAACCACCAGCACGGAGAGCATGGTGGGGCTGCCTTGTAGGTTAAACAAGTCATTGGAAAGAGAGGTTTTGGACGAAGCAAAGCGTAAAATGGCGAGAATAAACAACAGATTGCTACCAAGAGAAAGGCGAGCGTCGCGACGGAATGTACCCATGAAGCCAAGCACGGTAGCACCAGCGATGATGGTCAACTGCAGAATGTTTGCAAGACCAAGGCTACCGGTGACAATGTACCAGATGGTCCCCTGGGGCGGTGAGATAATGTAGGTCAAGAAAGCCAAGGCCACAAGAACGCCGTAGACGCCAATCTGAAGGTTTTGTACCATCTTGTCGGGAGGAAGGAACTTCATTTTCGGAACGAGTGGCCCGCCCAGTAGGCTTTCGATAAAACTGGGAATTTCCACTGTGGGAATGGCATCTTGAGGAATGTCACTGCCTGAACCAACTTGGCCAGCGGCTTTCTTTCTGGAAGGAGCCGATGAACGGACCGTCTTTCCGTCGTACAAGTGGGAGGTGTCAGATGAAGGTCGATTGATTGTCATAACTTCACCTCAAAATCCTCGGGCTCCTGCAAGAGCAGTTGAAAGCAACATGTCGGGCTCCCAGTCCATGATGTTCACACCAAGTCCACGAAGTTCACCAATCACGACGTCCCGTTCGGTCTTCATGACCTCGTATCCGGTTCGGTCAATACGCTTGGCATCAAATTCAAATTCGAGG